>ENA-ORXD01001112-ORXD01001112.1-sediment-metagenome-genome-assembly--contig:-NODE-1112-length-25120-cov-3.417602_pt1 | contig 25120 bp, 23 predicted proteins | sample MGYA00237862_ERZ511471 | MGnify/ENA metagenome assembly ERZ511471
AGAAAATCATAATGCATAAAAAGAGAACAAGAAAGGAAATAGATCATGATTGAAATAGACGCCAGAGGCTTAAGCTGTCCTATCCCAGTGGTTAAAACGAAGCAGGCCATGGAAAAAAATCCAGGGAAACCGCTGACGATTCTTGTTGAAACAACAGTGTCGAAAGAAAATGTTTCCCGTTTTGCCTTATCTAAGAAATATTCCGTCCAAGTGGAAAATATCGCCCATGAAGAATTTCGCCTCCTTCTGGCGCCTGCGGATGTAAAGGCTGGATGAATATTTAAAATGCGCCGAAAGCGACATCTGCAAACTAGATGCCGATCGGGCAAAAGATTTATATATTTACCCCGAATTGCAAAAAATAGCTGTAAAGCAGCCTCTTTTGGTGATAAGAAAAAAAGCTAAACGGGGTGTACGATTTTTTATCAAGGGGGATTTACTTGTCGGATAAGTTTTTGCCGGATGATCCGGCCTGTAAACCAGATAGCAAAAGCACACCTAAAGATGCCGCCACAGTCATCCTTGTTCGCGAAAACAGGGATGATAACTGGGAAATATTTCTGGCCAAACGGCATAGCCGACAGTCATTCATGGCCGGTGTCTTTGTTTTTCCCGGCGGGCAGCTGGAAGATGATGATTGTGATCATGTTTTTGTCAATTTGGTTGAAGTAACCCATAGTTTCCATGCACCGACTTTATTGCAGGATGTTCGCCTTACGGCAGAAAAAGCGCGTGGTTTTTTTATCGGCGCAATTAGAGAGACTTTTGAAGAAACGGGGATTTTGCTGGCGAAAAACGTGAGCGGCCTCCCTGTTTCTTTTGTTGAAAAGGGAACTCGGAAACGTTTTGCCGCTTACCGCCGTCAGCTTAACAAATCAGAAATTACTTTAGGTGATATCGCCAGGAAGGAAGAATTGTTGTTTTTGCCGGAAGTCTTGATTCCCTATGCTCATTGGATAACGCCAACTTTTGAACCAAAAAGATTCAGCGCCCGTTTTTTTCTGGCGAAAATGCCGGAAGGACAAATGCCCATTACAGATGCCGATGAACTTACCGAGTCTATCTGGGGCACGCCAAAAAATCTGCTGGAAATGCAAGCCGCCGGTAAAATTATCCTGATGCCGCCCACCTTAAAGACTATTGAAGAATTGTCTGTATTTGACAGTGTAGATGAACTTTTTGACGCTGCGCGGCAAAAAGCCATTTATCCTGTGATGCCGCAGTTAAAAAATAAAGCCCTTCTCTTGCCGCATGATCCGGAATACAGCATTGCCGAATACAAGAGGCCGGCCGACTTGCGCGCCACATCCCGTCTTTATCTGGACAACGGCCAATGGAAAACGGCTTTTTTTGCAGATCAGCACTAGGTATATTCTCTGCTTGGCTTCCCCTATCTCCCTTACGGCCGGGAATACCTGCCGAAAGTTTTTAGTCGGTGTTAACATTCCTGCCCTTCTTGCCGTCGGAAGCGGAACGGAATCCTATGGCAATCTCCAATGAAAACCCGGAATCTTCTTCAGCAGAAGTTCCGGGCCAAGGAAAAGGTGCTGCCCGATCTTCGTCAGAATTTCACTTGCGGGGCTGTTTTGGCGTCTTTCGGCGCTTCAAAAAAGGCCGCTTCTTTAAAGCCGTACATGGCCGCCAGCATATTGGCCGGGAATGATCGAACGGCTTCATTATAAACTTTAACAGCCTCGTTGTATCTCCTTCTTTCGATGGCAATCCTGTTTTCCGTTCCGGCCAGTTCATCCTGCAGCTTCATGAAATTCTGATTGGACTTTAAATCGGGGTATCTTTCAACCACCACCAGCAATCGGCTCAAGGCGCTGCTCAATTCATTGTTGGCGGCAATTTTGTCCGGAACATTTCCCGCACCCCCGACCTTGGCGCGGGCGTTGGTTACTTCCACCAGTACATCTTTTTCCTGCTTGGCATAGCCCTTGACGGTTTCCACCAGATTGGGAATCAGGTCATAGCGGCGCTGCAGTTGATTTTCCACCTGTGACCAGGCCGCTTTTATCCCCACATCCATCTTGACAAATCTGTTGTAGTTGCCGGCAAAGAAGGAATATAAGGCAATGACCAAAATGACAATTACTGCCAGCACAATCAGCACAGTTTTCTTTTTCGAACCCATTTTTACCTCCTTCATTGAAATATGTTTTATATTAGAAGCTGTCGACTATTCTGCAGACCTTATCTATCTCCTGCATATATCTGTGAAAAATATTTACCGTCTCCTCTCCGGATAGACGATCGCTCCCCTCCTTGATATCGGCGCACATGTTCAATACCGCTGTATCAACAGCAAATAAGCTGCCTACTTCTTGAATCGTGCCCCGGCGCTCTTGCGGCGCCTTTCCCTGCTTTAAATACAAGAGGGCGTTAAAAATAGAAATAAAGGCAGTAAAGGAATGGCCGATAAGTGCTTTGAGTCGACGGGGTTTGCCTTCCGCTTCCAGATAACCCTGGCGCAAAAGAATTAATTTGCCCCGCAGCTCCCGCTCAATTTGCAGACGCAGATCTTCCGGCTTGAAATTTAGAGTTTCCAGAATATTTTCACCATAAATTAAAATATGGCTGTTTTTCATGTTTAAAAATTCAATTGGATAGGAATCCAGGGCCGCTAGAAGGAAATCTTTGGTCATGACCAGGGGCACGGCGACACGGCGCTTCTTCCAGGAGTGGACAACATTAACCAGATCTGCGAGTTTTTCGAGGCCTGCCGGTGTAAGCAAAACCAGCAAATTAATATCCGATTTGCCTTTAATGTAAGAACCGCCGGCGGCGCTGCCATAAAGAATCAGAGAAACCAGTTCCCTGTCGAATACTTTCAGATAATCCTGTGTCAAAGGTACAAAAATGTCTTGTGGACGATTTGGTATTTTTGTCATTATTCTCACCCATTCAATTGTCAAAAACTTCTGCCGGCGCCGCCACCGCCGCTCGATCCTCCGCCGAAACCGCCAAACCCGCCGCTGAAACCGCCGCCTGAGCTGCGACCGCCACCGCTCAAAAGCAAAAGCAGAATCCAGGGAAGCATTTTTCGGCCTGTCTTTGTGCCTATAAGCAATGCCGCGATAATCAAAAATATGATCAGACTGAAGATATTAACGCCTTTTTTTTCACGGCCTGCTTTGGCCCGTGCCGGAGAAGGATATCCGCTCAATTGCACACCGGCGTCTTTGGCCAGATAAGCGCAACAAGCGTACATCGCATTGTACAGAGCCAGTCCGTAATCGCCTGTTTTGAGCTGTGGCACAACATATTTGTCCAGAATTTCCCCGACTAAACCATCGGGCAAAATTCCCTCCACACCATAACCCGTTTCTATCCGAATTTTCCTATCCTGGACGGCGAGAAAAATTAAGACCCCTTTATCTTCACCTTTTTTGCCGATGCCCCAGGCTGAATAAAGACCGTTCACATACAAGCTTACTTCTTCGCCTGGGCCAATTGTCGTTACCGTCGCCACCACAACAGCCGTGCCGGTTTTTTGCAGCACTTCCTGTGCCAGCACCTCCATACGTTGAGCATGATCCGGCCCAATGACGTGAGCAAAGTCGTTGACGGCAGCATACCGTTTAGCCGGATATTTGTCTGCCGCATTTGCAACTCCATCAGTTAACGCCAATAAAAACAAGGCAAACAGGGCAATGATTAACTTATTTTTTTCCATCGGAGCGGTTTCTTTTGCTTAAAAATATAATAATTATTGCAATATTTTGCAAAGATTGTGCTCTCTGTCAAGAACCTTTTCGGTCTGACAGGGAAGGTTTTCCTGATTGACACAGATAACAATTCTTTTTATATTAAATTTCACCGCCGTCCTTTTGAAAGTGAAGCCAATCAAAGGAAAAATATTGTAAAAGGAGCAGTTATGAACACACCACTGGTTATTGCCATGTCTGAAGGGAAAGAAATTGTACTGCTGCCGCAGATGGCCAACCGCCACGGATTGATTACCGGGGCAACAGGCACCGGTAAAACGGTTAGTCTGCAAAAAATAGCCGAATCGTTTGCTTCGATCGGTGTTCCGGTTTTGATGGCCGATGTGAAGGGCGACCTGTCCGGCATCGGGGCGGCCGGTGTTGCCTCCGAGAAGATGATGCAGAGGCTTAAGGCGATCGGCATCAAAGATTTTCAACCGCGGGCCAACACGGCTGTGTTCTGGGATGTCTTCGGCGAAGCCGGCCATCCGGTGCGTGCCACCATCTCCGACATGGGACCGCTTTTGCTGGCACGGCTGCTAAATCTCAATGAAACACAGGCCGGTGTATTGACCATCGTTTTCCGGATCGCCGACGACAATGGACTCTTGCTGCTGGATTTGAAAGATCTGCGGGCGATGATGCAGTTCGTCGGCGACAACTCCAAACAGTTTACAACCGCCTACGGCAATATTTCGGCGGCATCCGTAGGCGCTATTCAGCGCGGTCTTCTCACACTTGAGCAACAAGGCGGCGACAAATTCTTCGGCGAGCCGATGCTGGATATTGCGGATCTGATGCAGACCGACGGTGAAGGGCGCGGCGTCATCAACGTTCTGACCGCTGATAAACTTTATAACAATCCCAAACTGTACTCCACTTTTTTATTGTGGCTGCTCTCCGAGCTTTTTGAACAGTTGCCCGAGGCGGGCGATTTGGATAAGCCCAAATTGATTTTCTTCTTCGATGAGGCTCATTTACTTTTCAATGATGCTCCCTCCGCCCTGCTGGAAAAAATCGAACAAGTAGTGCGGCTGATTCGTTCAAAAGGTGTGGGAGTTTACTTTGTCACCCAAAACCCGCTGGATATTCCGGAGACTGTCCTTGCCCAACTGGGAAACCGGGTACAACATGCCCTGCGCGCATTTACTCCGCGTGATCAGAAGGCGGTAAAAACAGCGGCGGAGACCATGCGGCCCAATCCCGCTTTTAAAACGGTGGAGGTAATCACGCAGCTGGGTGTCGGCGAGGCGCTTATTTCTTTCCTGGATGAAAAAGGGCGTCCGGTGCCTGTGGAACGCTCTTTCGTCATTGCGCCCTGTTCACGGCTTGGCGTGCTCACCGGCGGCGAGCGAGAGGCAGCCATTAAAGCCTCCACTGTTTACGGTCATTATGAAAAAGCACTCGATCGGGAATCAGCCTATGAAAAATTGCGTTCTTCCGTGCCGGGTGCTGTGACCAGCCCTCCAACGGAAACGGCGGCGCCGGCCGATGCTGCAGAAGCTGCCGCTCAAGGAGGGGGATTACTCGGTAGCCTGGGTGGCGGACTTGGGGACATTCTCTTCGGTCGAACAGGTCCGCGTGGGGGAAAAACAGACGGGCTGGTTCAAACTGCGGCCAAAAGTGTGGCGCGCACCATCGGGTCATCAGTCGGACGGGAAATTGTGCGCGGTGTGCTGGGGTCTCTGCTCGGCGGCGGACGACGCCGGTAGATATTTATGCCGTAATTATTGAGCGGCCTTCAGCAGAAATGGTGCGTGGTTGGAGGTGAAAAAGGGCGGTGTACGCCGGAGTATACCGGCGACAGCCGGATGCTTCTTGAAAGTTTTTTCCAGAAATTTGCGTACGGCAGAACGCTGCCAGCCCAAGGGATGCACAAAGTCGCGGTAAAGGGATAAATCTCCCTCATAAAAAGCAAAAGTATGCAGATTTTGCGCCTCGCTGCTCAAGACCGGCAGATTAAAAATAGCGAGATTGAGAAAATCGATCTGATCATGCTGCTCGATGACAAACTGCAAAGTCTTTTGCGCGCTTGCTTCATCCTCCGGTGGCGTGCCGAAAAGCAAATAAACATAAGTGGCGATGCCGGCTTTTTTAATGGCCTTTAAGGCCAGCTCAACTGCGGATAAATTTATGCCCTTGTTGAGGGCGTCAAGCACTTTTTGGTCACCGGATTCGATCCCCAATTTAAGCATCGCACAGCCGCTTTGCTGCAATGACCGGCACAAATCTTCGACAGTCAGATGACTCGTCACCCTGGCAAATCCGTACCAGGGGGCATCAAAACTATGCCGGGACAGGGTTTGCAGCAAAGCCGGGCTTAAGGCATTATCCAGCAGGTGAATAAGTCCCGGCCGAAGTTGACCGGAAAGATTCTGCAGATGCTCTAATGTTTGAGTCGGCGCCTCCGGTTCGAAGGGGTTATCTTCGGCCTGCTCGGGGCAAAACGAACATTGATGCCAGTAACAGCCCCGGGCAGTGCTGTATGGCAAAACCGGGGCGGGTGAAAGATAGCCATTTAATAAAAAATCCCGGTAATACGGTGCGGTGTCGGCTGGGTAGGTTGAAAGCCCAAACAGTTTCAGCAGTTTCTTTTCCCCGGCGCCGGGAACCATTTCGTCCACGAGACCACGGAAAATATTCTTCTGGCCTGTGATTTTCAGCCACGAAGTTGTCAGAGATCCCCCCAGAATAATTTTTTGCCGGGGATTTTCTCTTTTGAGCAAACCGATCATGGCAAAAGTACAGAGCGCCTGACTCAAATAATTTAAGGAAAAACCGATAAATTCCGGCTCCTCGTTCAGGACGGGCAAAAGCCGCACGCAAAAGTACGGGTAAAAAGGATTCAGCTCCGGATGTTCGGCGGCGTAAAGCAGATCAACGCTTTTGCTGGGAGTCAATTGCCGTTGGCGATAATCGGCAAGCGACAATTCGGCATCATAAATATTGCCCGCCGTTTTTAAGAGATGGTTGATGTCATGGACTGTACGCTGGTAGCGGCTAAGATTACGGTAAATGCCCTGGCGCCTGATAGAAGTCAAATTGACTTCCAGGTTTTTGCCGGATCGCTTTGTCCAGCGGTCATGGGCATGGCCTACTCCCGCCGATGCGTTCAGCAGATCGAGCGTGCCTTCCAGGTTGGCGTCGATGATTTGATAGGGAACGGCATGGGACTTAAGACAGCCGGCGATTTTGGCGAGCCCGGCTGGCGGCTCTGAAGCCTTGCTGATCGGCGGGTGGATCAGAATTATTTTTGGTTTCATTAGTGAATTCCTAAGGCTGCGGGCAGTTGCTGTGCCCTTTAATTTTCTTCCCTCTGCAACTGCCTGCAATGCCCGGACCGAATGGCTAAAAATAAAATTTATACTGCCTCAATGGTGGAAGTAGGCTTGTTTGTAATATTGTAAGTGACGCTGACCACTTCCGGTATTTCTTGCGTAATTTTAGCGGCGATCTTGGTGAGCAGATCGTAGGAGAGTCTTGTGGGTTTTGCCTTTCTTGCATCCAGGCTGTCCCAGCAGCGGATTTCGATCTGGTTGCCGAAGACACGTTTATTATTGCGCATGCCGGTCACCCGGTCATTATGCAAAATTGCCAGATACTGGAAGGCCTTGGTGTTTTTCAGGGCGTTTTCAGTGATGGCCGTTGCCTTTTTTATAATAGCGATTTTTGCGGGGGTTACTTCACCGATGACACGGGCGGCCAGCGCCGGGCCAGGAAAGGGAATCCGGTTGAACATGCTTGCCGGCAGACCGAGTCCGCGACCTGCCTTGCGAACTCCGTCCTTGCGCAACTGGATGAGCGGCTCGATAATTTTATAGCCGAACGCTTTTTGCGGATCAATACCGAGCTGCTCAAAAACATTATGCTGCCTTTTAATGCCGGCAACCGTTTCATCGATATCCGTGAGGATTGTGCCCTGGAGCAGGTGCTTGGCTTTACTTTTGATAATTAAGCCGCGGAAAATTTTTTTATAAAAAGTCTGGGTGATGGCTTCTCTCTTTTCTTCCGGGTCGGTGATTCCTTTCAGCGCGGAAAAGAAAGCTTGGGAGGCATCCAATACTTCTACCTGGATGCCTAATTTCCGGAATTCGGTTGCCACCTTTGCCGGCTCGCCTTGGCGCATAATGCCGTTGTCGATAAAATAAGTTTTCAGCCTTCTGCCCAGAGCCCGGTGACCGAGCGCGGTCACCACTGATGAATCAACGCCTCCGGAAAGGGCATTAATGGCCAGGCCATCGCCTACTTCCTCTCTTATCTCCTGAACTTTTTCTTCAATGAATTTTTTAGTGTTGAGATTTTTTGCCTGAATTTCTTTGCTTTGCATGATGAAATCTCCTTGTCATAAGAAATATAATTTGCTGGATTCATAAATTAAACCGTAATCCGTTTCAAGCACTAAAATTTAAAAAGGTGAAAAATTGTTCTTCTGATTCAAGGCCATATCTGCTTGTCTCCGGCAATGTTCCATATCGCACAGACGACAGATAGTAGAACATGGAAGATTCTGAAAATTAAGCAATTATAAATGTTTCTTGCAACTTACAAATTAATTTCTATAATGCAAACAATACGTGAAAGCTTGGGCGGGTAGCAAAGGGTGTGGAAATTATGTCTCTGAAAACCGTTGCTGAACAGAAAAGGATAAAAAAATATGTGCGGCAGTTCATTAAATCGTTCAAGCCGTTTGTCGACGAACAAATAAAGGTCCGTTTGGGGCATCAGGGGGCCAGCTTCCCGGCAAAGATTTCCTGGTCGAATAAGTTAGGAGTTTGGACCTTTTCGCGGACGATAAAGAATTTGCGTTATTGGAATGCCTTCGGGATGGGCAAACCTCAAGCCGGGGCATTACTTTCCATAACGGCGGAAATAAATTTTCCCTGGTCGGGAATTGATCGCAAAACCGGCGCCGCTTTTGCAGAGGACCATCAAGGTAATATTTTTGTTATCCATCGCGGCAAAATTGGCGGCGGGAAAAAGGGGATAGGCAAATCTTTGTTTGAAAATCATTATCGCGGCGTCTGGTCCTTTATGGAGGATGGGAAAAATCTGACGCAAGTGGCGGTAATCGGCGCCCTGGATTCAGCGCGCATCGCCCTGCAGATTGCCTGTTTTGTAAAGAAAATAGATAAGCTTAAATCAGCAGTCAGCCCTTCATCGCAAACAGAAATAAACTTTTCGGAAGGTGCTTTCCATGAAGATTTGGTGGGCAGCCTGCCGTCCGCGGCAGAGACGAACATCACAGCCCGGTGCGATCATGATTTAGTCGTCGGCAGCTTAGCTGACCAGCTCCGGCAAAGGAAATTTAAAGTCGGTAATGATGGCAAACATGAGCTTTTTTTGATTGATCAGTTTCGACAGAAGATTTCTCATTTTTTTGAAGTAGTAACCGATGATACAGAAGAAAGCATATTGGCTGCAGCCGCAAGATTGCTTTTGCATAAGATAGACCAGAGGGGGAATCCTTTACTTATTTTAATACTGCCGGCAGAAAAAATAATTCCGTATGCCTGCCAGCTGCAAAATATCGGCATCTCGGCCTTTGGTTTTCGCCTGGAGGAAGATCGCATTATTTTTCCTGATTTAGGCAAAATCAGACTTGACCAAAATCTACAGTTATGAAAAAAAAACGAAGAAAATAATTTAAAGCGGACCTGTCTTGCCTCAATTTTCCCGGATCGCGGCAATTATTAAAGGAAACTGATAGGAAATCATTGATGCCCAAAATTCCAGCAGCAAAACTTGAACCCGGTATGAAACTGGCCAGGCCAATCACCGCGAAAAGCGGTATGGTGATGCTTGGGGAAGGGACGGAACTTTCCGATATGTGGATTGAAAGAATCCGCGATATGAATATCGCCAGCGTCTTTATTGAAGGTCCGCCAATTCAGACCATCTCCAAAGAAGAAGCTCTCTCCAATCTGGAGGAAAGATTTTCCCAGGTGGAAGGTAAGCCGTACATGAATTTAATTAAGAAAATCGTCAAGGAACATGTGGAAGGATTGTATGAGTAACATTGACCAGAAATTATTGCGCCACAAAGTAGAAAACATCAATACCCTGCCCACTGTTCCGACAGTTTTAAAAAGGCTGTCTGCAATTATCGAAAAGCCTCGCATTACGATGGTGGAAATCAGCAATTTTATCTCCAATGATCCGGCTTTAACCAGCAAAGTATTGAAAATGGTTAATTCGGCCATTTATGGATTCCCCGGCAGAATTTCGTCTGTTTCTCATGCCACCATGCTTTTGGGGCTCAATGTGATCAAGGGACTCCTGCTTGGCGTCTCCGTATTTGAATTGATGCAAAAGACCATGAACGGCCTCTATGAACATTCGCTGGCCTGTGCTGTTGTTTCCCGGACTATCGCCCAGAAAAAAGGGCTGAAAGATCCGGAAGAAGTATCGGTTGCCGGTCTGCTGCATGACATTGGTAAGGTTGTTCTGATGCTTGAATTTCAAAAGGAATATGAAGCCGCAATGAAGGAAGCGCAGACAAAAAGAATTTCCATCTTTGAAGCTGAGCAAAACCAGTTTGGTGCCACACACGCCCATGTGGGAAGTTGGCTTGCTGAAAAATGGCGTTTTCCCCGCAATCTGATCGAAGTTATGGAATTTCACCATCGTCCGGCACTTGCTAAAAATGCACCCCTGGAAACGGCAATTGTTCATCTGGCGGATATTCTGGTTCGGGCCCGTGGCTGCGGTTTTGCCGGTGAAAATTTGGTGCCGGCAGTCCATCCCGCGGCTTTTGAACTAATCGCCCTGGCGGAAGCAGATATTAAAGATGTGCTCAAAGAAATGGAAAACAATATGGAGGCTGCTGAAGATCTGTCATAACAGTTTTGTAAGTTTTGGTTTGGATGCCGCAGCCTGATTACCCAGCTATGAAAACAGTCGTTGTTATTTGCAAAGATATAGTTCTTACCAATGCCATTGATCGCAGCCTGAAAGGTTCATGTCAAAGCGTTGTTTTCAGCAATATGCCTTCGGCGCTGGACTATATCTATAACTCCATTCCTAATTTGATCGTCATCAACATTCTGAAAGATGATCCTTTTTCCATCAATATATTGAATGACTTTAAAAATGATCCCATGTTTCATCAGATACCGGTGCTGGCAATTCTGCCCGAACATTTCAACCTTTCCCACTGGGATTCTTTAATGATTGAGGATTATATTTGGAAGCAGGATTTCGAAAAGGATTTTATTTTACGCGCCAATTTGTGCATGATGCGTTCGGAGCGCATTGTGGAAATTAATCCTTTGACTCGTCTGCCCGGGAATATTTCGATCAACAGAGAGCTGCAGGAGCGCATTGTTCGGAATGAGAATTTTGCCTTCGGTTATGCCGACCTTGATTCCTTTAAGCCTTTTAATGACCGTTACGGGTTTGGCCGGGGCGACGAAGTCATCAAGATCACCGGCCGGTTGATCTTGAATATAGTCAAAAGCAAACAACCGCAAGGCAGCTTTGTCGGGCATGTCGGGGGAGACGATTTTGTTTTTATCATCGATGCCGGATTGAGCGAGGAAGCCGCCGCAGAAATCATAAAAGCTTTTGACAGCATCATTCCTACTTTTTATGACGCTGGTGATTTTGCCCAGGGCTTCATCAAGTCCTTTGACCGGAAAGGCAAAGCATCGACTTTTCCGGTGATGAGTATCTCAATCGGCATTGTGGAAACACGCGCCCGCTTATTTTCGCACTATGGAGAGATAGTGCAGCTGGCGGCGGAAATGAAAAAATTCGCCAAGCAGTTCCAAGGCAGCTGCTTTAAATCAGATCGACGGATAGGAGAGGAAATCAAGGAGCAGAGCAGGAAAAAAAAGTAGCAAAGTATACTCAAACAAATTGCCAATTTAACAAATAAATCCTCGATCGTATTTTCCCCATTGAGATTTTAGCTGCGGGGAAAAACTGTTCATCAAGCATCAATATCAATTTTATCTTAACCAATCCGAGATTGATCGGATCGCTTCAAAAAAAGATTTATTTGGTGACAAATCATCTGCGCCTGTGGTAATAAAATAACAAAAACAATTTTTATTCCTATAAAATCATTCAGCATATCGCGATTCAGTTTACAAAAGAAGATTAAGTGATGGAGACAAGTATAAAATTTGATGAACTTAATAACCCTGTAATGAGTCAAGCCAGCACTGATTTTGTATCTGTCTATGCTCACAACACAGTTGAAAAAGCACTCGCCAATATTCGTCAAAGTCAGACACAGGCTACTATTCTTTATTTTTATGTTCTGGATGCCGAAAACAGACTTGTCGGCACCATTCAGACAAGAAAACTGCTTACTTCTCCTCTGGATTCGTTGGTGGAATCGATCATGGCCACAAAACTGATTGCGATACCGGATTCTGCAAATTTAATGGAAGCATTGGAATTCTTCATTCTGCACCGCTATCTAGCTTTTCCTATTGTTGATGATGATGGGAAAATGCTGGGTGTCATTGACATCAACATGTTCACCCAGGAAATGTTGGACCTTGAGGAGCGTGAGCAGATGCACAGCGTGTTCGATACACTGGGCGTGCACATCTCCGAAATGCGCAATAAATCGCCCTGGAGTGTTTTTCGTTATCGCTTCCCCTGGCTTTTGGCAACGATCGGCAGCGGCACGATCTGCGCTCTTGTCGCCGGTTCCTTTCAAGTTACATTGGCGGAAAGCCTGATTCTCGCCTTCTTTCTCACACTTGTTCTAGGTCTCGGTGAAAGCGTTTCCATGCAGACTATGGCCATTACTGTCCATTTTATGCACCATCGGGCATCGTCACCAGGTTGGTATCTCAATACCCTCCGGCGTGAAATGATGCGGGTTTTTCTGCTGGCTTTTGCCTGCGCTTCGATTGTGGGAGTTATCGCTTTTATTTGGAAAGATGATAAAGCGGGGGGGATAGTGATTGCATCCGGTATAATGGCGTCTTTGCTTTTAGCATGCTTTATCGGCGTCAGCATCCCGGCTCTTTTGCACAAATTAAAGCTTGATCTGCGCGTCGCTTCCGGGCCACTGACCCTGGCATTGGCTGATATTTGTACGATTGCTTCTTATTTTTCTCTGGCTGCATTTATTTTGAAACAATAAGTTTTTACCGCCTAATTTCGTGGATAAAAAGATGTTTACATGGACATTTCATGGTTTTTTGTTTACATTCATTTGCAATTAATCAATGTTCCTGCCCATAAATCAAGCGTCATGAAATACATATTATCGGCAGGAACAGCGCCGACACATTATTTATTTTTAACCAGGCGGTGTGAATTATTCAGTGCGCTCTTGTTTTTGAAAAAGAAAGACATGGCTGATGAATGATCAAATGGATTTCCTCACTTCCGAAAACTTGGACCGTGATAAGCTGAAAAATATTTACGAAGAACTCAGCCCTGCTTACGAGCAGCTTTTGCATTCCGTTTATCTGAAGGTAAGAGATATTTTGGATACCCACGGTATTTTCCCCACCATCAATTATCGTGTCAAACGTTTTGAAGCTTATTATGATAAGTTGATTAAAATGTCCCGTCTGGGTAAAAATATTGGTTCAACAGCGATTACAGACATCCTTGGTTTGAGGATTATTTGCCCTTTTCTGGAAGATTTGGAAGCCATAGAAAGTCTCATTAAAACAAATTTCCATGTTATCGAGCTGGACAGAAAAGGAGCGCAGCACTCGATTAAGGAATTTGGGTATAAATCCGTGCATTTCCTGGTTAAAATCGATCCATTACAAAGTGAACAAGAAATGCCGTATACATCAGCGGATGTATGCGAAGTGCAATTGCGTACTATTTTGCAGGAAGCCTGGGCGGAAGTTGAGCACGAGCTCATTTACAAGTCGGACATAACTCTCCCGATTGAATCGATTCGACGCAAACTTGCTTCACTTAACGCCATGCTGACGCTCTCCGATTTGATCTTTCAGGAAATCAGGGATTATCAAAAGGAAATTCGCGAGCGTGACCGCAGGCGCCGTCAAAGTCTGGAAATCAAACTCGCTGCCGTACCGAATATTGCTAGGGAACCAAGCTTCCCCTCGGAACAGGAAAAGATTTCCCTCATGAGCAGGGAAATTGATTTCATTATCGGAGAGGCAAGTTTGGAAAAGGCTTTATTTGCTGCACTGGAAGCCCATAGTATGGGCCGGCTGGAAGAAGCAATTAAGATTTATACATCTATCCTGCGACTGAAGGTCCAGAATAAGATTCGATCGCTGGTTTATAATCACCGGGGCATGGCTTATTTCGGTCTTGCCGCCTACCAAAATGCAATAGGCGATTTTTCCCGATCCATTCATTACGATCCTGAAAATGCCCGGTGTTATAATAATCGCGGCCTGACTTTTCGAGTTTTGAGGCGTTATGAGCGTTCACTGGAAGACTACGACCGTTCTGTTTCGGTCGATCCCTGCCAAATAGATGGTTTTTGGGGCCGCGCCCAAACGCTATATGAAATGAAGCTTTACAGCCAGGCCTTGGCCGATTGCAAAAAAGTCCTGAGTATTCAAAGTGATTTTATGCCGGCGCAATTGCTGATCAAACGTCTCCATAAAATAATTTTCTGATAATTATTGCCCGCATTCACGGCATTGATATAGAAAATTTTGGTGTGAGCTTTGCTCGGACGTTCCCAGCCATGGCAAGATACTCATGACTGAATTTGTATATTTTCCGGATAAACATCCCGCCTCAGGTCATTTGGGGCCGGCTTCGAGAATGATCAATGCCGTATCGATTGCCTGATGGCTGCCGAAAAGAACGAGCTGATCTCCGGCCTGCAGCACAAAATCGCTGGGTGGGTTGGTGATCGTCTGATTCTGGCGGATGATGTTGATGATCATGGCTCCCGATTGGGCCTTCAGATTGATATCTTTGATGCTGAGGCCGATGATCGTATTTCCGGCTGCGACATAATAAGTTTCAATGGTGCCCTGCTCTAGGATCTGGCTGATTTGATCGAATGCTTCCTGTGTATAGCGGATTTCCCGAAAAATGCCGTAGGACTGGTTGCGGATGACATTCCCTTCGGCTAAAATGATGCTGTTGGGAATATGAAATATCTTCAGTACCCTGCTGAAGATTTGGATGGAAGTTTCAAATTCTTCCGGAATTACGTCATCTGCTCCCAGCGCCAGCAGATTTTCAATATCGGCGACATATTTTGTGCGGACGATCACATGCAGCCGCGGGTTTATTGCTTTGGCGTTGGACAGGCAAATTTTGGTCAGAAAACGATCGGAAATCGCAATGACCATTAACCGTGCCGCTGCCACATTGGCATGCCGCAGAATTTCGACGGATGAGGCGTCCCCCCAAATTGTATTTTTATCCCCCTGGCTTTTTGCTTTTTTTATATTTTGAAAATTAAGGTCAATAATTACGTAATTGATGGCGGTACTTTTCAGAACTTTGACCAGATTCCGGCCGTTGAGACCCATGCCGCAGATAATCACATGGTTTGACATATTGATGCCGGCGCTTGCTTTTTCTTCTTCAGCAGGTTGACAGCTGTTTATCCGGTTTAAAACAAAGTAAACAAGAGAAACGAGCAGAGGAGTGAAAATAAACGTCAGAACGGCGGCGCCGATGAAGGTCTGATAAATATAATCGGAAATGATGCTGTTGCGGAATCCTTGGGAGGCAAGGACAAAGGAAAACTCGCCGATTTGTGACAGCAGCGTGCCCGAAATCAAGACCACACGCAGGGGGCGCTTTAACAGCTTAATCAGGCCACAGACGATGGCGGCTTTAACGGCAATAATAATCAGGGATGCCAATAGAACGTAGCCGGTGTTTTCTCTTAAGAAATCTATATTGAGAATCATGCCAAAGGAGACAAAGAACACAGACAGGAAGACATCGCGGAAAGGATTGATGTCGCTGATGATCTGGTGCGTAAAATCCGTTCCGGACAGCGCCAGACCGGCAAGAAACGCACCGATGGCCAATGATAATCCCAGCGATTCTGTGATCCAGGCAATGCCCATGGTAATGACGACGGACGCGATCACCAGCACATCACGCATCCTCATGCTAACCAGCCTCTCCAGCAAAAAGGGAATAAGATAGCGGGCGGCGATCAGAATAACGACAATAATCAAAATTGATTTAACCAGCTTCCAGACAATCAAAAGGGCACTGGGACCACTGTCGCCGGCCAAAAAAGGGATCAGCAGCATCATCGGAACTACCAGTACATCTTGCAATAGAATAACGCCGATGGAGATTCTGCCCTGCGGCGAATCTTCATCATCCCGATCCTTAAGCAGTTTGAGAACCAGCGCGGAGGAGCTGTGGGCAAGAATAAATCCAATGAAGATGGCTTGGCTAATGCTCAACTGCATGGCCATGCCGATGAAAATGCCCACAATAAATGTACACAAGATTTGCAAGCCTCCCGTCAGGAAAACTTCGGACAAATTCTTCAAAAACCGGGGAAACTGCATTTCGATGCCGATGGTAAAAAGCAGGAAAGCAACGCCGATTTCCGCCATAGATTCGATGCCGGCGCTGTCATGGATAAGTCCGAAACCAAAAGGGCCGATGATAATGCCGGTGAGAAGAAAACCGATGATGGAAGGCAGTTTAATTTTGTTGCAGATGTAAATGACAGGAATGGAAAAACCGAGAATAATTATCAGCTGATGAAAAAAATTCAGTCCTCCCATCCTCGCTTCCTTTCTCCCTGACTGACGGTTGATCCGGCAAAGGAATGACGCAAAAGACACCATGCAGAAAAACATGATTTGTCTTTGGTTAATTTATCATTGATCAGATATTTTTCCAAGAAAACATCTTCAATTATTTCTATTGACAAATAAAGCGGGACAGTTTATTGAAAAACCAAAATAATTTGATGGTGCTATGAGTACGATCACGATCCGACCCTTTATCATTAGCGGCATTATAATTAGCGTCCCCATAGGAGGCCTGGTCGTGGTATAGCCAACGTGCACATAAATTGATATCTAAACCGCTGCCAGGAAATTCCGGCAGCGGTTTTTTTTTGAAAGGAAAAGTGAAATGACAAAAAATCAAATTTTAATTTATGATACGACCTTGCGCGACGGCACCCAAGGCGAACAAATAAATTTTTCCGCTGAAGAAAAATTGCGCATCGCCCAGCGCTTGGATGAAGCTCATTTCCATTACATTGAAGGGGGCTGGCCTGGTTCTAATCCGAAGGACCTTCGCTTTTTTGAAATGGCGAAGCGTGTTAAATTTAAAAATTCCCGGTTGACGGCATTCGGCAGCACCCGCAAACCGCAAATAAAAACGGCTGACTGCCCGAACTTAAAAGCTCTAATCAAAGCCGGAACGGAGGCGGTAGCAATCTTCGGCAAGTCCTGGGATCTTCATGTTCAAGAGATCCTTAAAATTGATTTGGATGAAAATTTGCAGATGGTGGGGGATTCCATTAAATATCTGAAAGCAATGGGCAAAGAAGTGTTTTTTGATGCCGAACATTTTTTTGATGGCTATAAACATAATCCGCGTTATGCCGCCAAAGTAATCAAGACGGCCTTGGTTGCCGGCGCCGATATGGTGGTTCTCTGTGATACCAATGGCGGATCAATGCCCCATGAAGTCAGCTCGATCGTAAAGAAGGTTTCCTCTTATCTACCGCTGACAATGGCCGGTATTCATGTTCATAACGACTGCGGGCTCGCCACCGCCAATTCCATTGCTGCAGTCCAGGAGGGGGTCAGAATGGTTCAAGGAACGATCAATGGCTATGGTGAGCGTTGCGGCAACGCCGATTTGATAGTTCTCCTGGGCAATCTCCAGCTGAAGATGGGCAAAAGTTGTCTGCCGGCCGACTCCATTCGCCAGCTGACAAATCTTTCTCATTATGTCAGTGATGTCGCCAATATTCCCCCTCTGAATGTGAGGCCTTTTGTCGGGCGGAGCGCTTTTGCGCACAAGGGCGGCGTGCATGTAAGTGCGGTGACGAAAAATTCCGCCGCTTACGAACACATGCAGCCGGAGCTTGTCGGCAACCATCGCCGTGTCCTGGTATCCGATCTGGCCGGTAAAAGCAATGTTGAATACAAAGCAAAAGAATTAAACATCGATCTGTCCAAAAATTATTCCCTGAGCGAGAAAATTGTTCGGCAAGTTAAAATAATGGAGGATCGGGGCTTTCAATTCGACGCTGCTGATGGTTCTCTTTCCTTATTAATTAAAAAAACAATCGGTGAGTTCGTTGATCCTTTTACGCTGGAATGCTTCAGTGTCGTTACTTCCCGCACTGGAAACAACCCCTGCCTTTCCCAGGCCACAATCAAAATATCCGTGGCCGGTGAAGAAGAGCTGACTGCTGCAGAAGGAAATGGGCCGGTGAATGCGCTAGATCATGCCCTGCGTAAGGCTCTAACAAAATTTTATCCCCAGATCAAAGAAATGCATTTAGTGGACTTTAAAGTGCGCACACTGGAAGGTTCAGAAGGTACAGCGGCTCGTGTTCGGGTTCTTTTGGATTCTACGGACGGTAAAGAAGTTTGGAGTACGATCGGCGTTTCCGAAAACATTATTGAAGCCAGCTGGCAGGCACTCGTTGACAGTATCGAATACAAACTCAGTAAAGATAACAGCAATTTAAAAGGCGTCAGCTAAATTTGTTTCTATTGAATTTCCATAAGCTGTGATTGCAAAAGTCAATAATTCCTGATATGCAAGATAATGATAATAGGAAAGTAAATCAGGAATTGAGAGCGTGCTGTCCATTAACTGCCAAAACCCCCAGATGCGGCTTATCAAAAAAGCCGTTGAGGTCTTGCGCCAGGGCGGTATCATTGTTTATCCTACCGATACTGTTTATGGCTTGGGCTGCGATTTATCCAATAAAAAGGGCATTGAAAAAATTTACGAAATCAAGCGGAGGAACAAGAAGCAACCGCTCAGCTTCGTATGTGCGGATTTGAAACATATCAGCCAATACGCCAAAGTCACAGATTATGCTTATAAAACAATGAGGCGTTTGTTGCCGGGACCCTATACCTTTATTCTGGAAGCATCACGTCTGGTGCCGAAAATTATCCTGCCGAAAAGACAGACCACAGGCATCAGAGTTCCTGATAATAACATTTGTCTTTCCCTGGTCCGAGAGCTGGAACAGCCCATAATCAGCACCAGTGTGAAAACGGCCGAAGGCGAGGATTTGGGGAATCCTTACGCTATTGAGGAAAAATTCGGTAAAATTGTTGATTTAATTATTGACGGGGGTATTATCAATCCCGAACCCTCGAGCGTCGTCAGCCTTGTTGATGATCAGATCGAGATTTTGCGTATTGGAAAAGGCGATGTCAGCGCCTTTCTATAAATAAAATATATTTTGCCGTGAAACCGGCGCCGCCGTTGGCAAAACGAGCCGATGCACTCCTACATGCGGCTGGTTACCGGCAACAAAAAGGATATTTATGAAACATATTATGCTCATTAACGCTGTTCATAAAGAACAGAAGAGGATGGCAACAGTCGATGAAAAAGGCAAACTCATCGAATTCAACATTGAAATGTCGATAAAGGAACCAATTACCGGCAATATTTATAAAGGTAAGGTGTTGAAGGTTGAACGCGGTCTGCAGGCGGCCTTTGTCGATTATGGCGGAGGCAAAGACGGGTTCCTTCCTCTGCGTGATGCCAGCCATGAATATTTAACCGAACAGGAAAACGGTCAGGCGGCTGGCCGGCAAATACTCAAATCCGGTCAGGAAATAATTGTCCAGGCCGTCCGGGAAGTTATCGGGAATAAAGGCGCGCTTCTGACTGCAAATATTTCGCTGCCGGGCAGATATCTTGTTTTACTGCCCAACAAACCAGGTGCCGGCATATCACGAAAGATTGACAGTGAAGAAGAGCGGAAAAAAATTAAAAATCTGATGGAACAAATCAAGATCCCGGAAGACATCGGTTTTATTGTGAGAACGGCCGGTATCAACCGCACCAAACAGGAAATTAACCGTGATTATCAGCATTTGATGCGTCTATGGAAGGAAATTAAAAAGAAGGGTAGCAATATTAATGCGCCTTTCCTTCTTTATCAGGAAACCGATTTTGGTGTGCGCAGCCTGCGTGACTATCTGACGCAGGAAGTCGAGGAAATACTTGTTGATGATTATGATTCTTTCCGCAAAATGCGGGCCTATTTAAAAACCGTCACTCCCCGTAATGTCAAGATCATTAGTCATTACAAAGACAAAACCCCTCTTTTCGGGCGTTTTCAACTGGAAGAACAGATCATGGTCATTTATCAAGAAAGGGTCGAGCTGAAATCCGGCGGATATATTATCATCAACCCGACCGAAGCCATGATCACCATTGATGTTAATTCCGGACGCGGCTCCAATAAGCGCAATATAGAGGAAACCGCCTTTAAAACCAATATCGAAGCTTGCGAGGAAATTGCCCGTCAGATGCGCCTGCGCGATCTGGGCGGGTTAATCGTGATTGATTTTATCGATATGATGGATAAGAAAAATGTTGCGGAGGTGGAAAAGTCATTCAAGAAAGCTCTGAGCCTGGATCGGGCCAGAATCCAGCTGTCCCGTATTTCAAAATTCGGCCTTCTGGAGTTGTCGCGGCAAAAGAAACAATCGACTATCCAGGAGATCAGTTATACCAAATGCCCTTTTTGCAGAGGTCGGGGAGTTCGCCCCTCTCTGGAGTATGCGGCTTTAGGCGCCTTCCGCAAAATGGAAGCGGAAGCGGTCAAAGGTGTTTATTCTGAACTAAAAGTTGTTCTGCCTCATGAAATTGCCGGTTATATTCTTAATCAAAAAAGATCGGAACTGCTCAGTCTGGAATCATCGTGTGGGCTGATCATCCATGTTTACGGAAGCACAGAAATGCCGTGGGATCAGCTGGAGATTGAAAACATTCCTAAAGAGAAAGACTTGACTAAAGAATTAGCACAGGAAGAAATATCTGCAGCGGTTTCAGAAGCGCCGGAGGCACCTCCTGCCCAACAAATTCCCGGCGGAGGAGAAACTAATGTCAGAAAAAAGCGCAGACGCAACCGCAGTCGACGCAAAAAGACGATCAATCTCCGGCCGGAGGATATGGCGGTTGCCGAGCCCGCCGCGAATGTGGAAGCTCAGCAGGAAGCTGACGGTTTCCAGAATGCAGAATCGGCGGACATTTTGGCGGAAATAAATTCGCCCGCGGAAAAAGAACCGTTGGCGAAAACAGAGGCGTTGCTCATAATCCCATCTGCGTCGACAGAACCTGCCTCTCCGCAGGCTGCCACGGAAACGGTTTCCCCCGCTGCAAATCATCCGGAGGAGCAATCAAAGTAACAACCGGCAGTGAACCGGAAAAGGGTAAGACGGATTTTGACCCACAAATCGCACATCACTAGCGCTGGGAAAGCAGCCTGCCGCCCGTAATCGTGCTGGAAAACGGTTTCCCGAGGAAGATAACTTGCCGTGCTATTTATCTTCTGCAAGCTCACGCGCGCGTTTTGTTGCCGCCTCGACAGCGGAAATCAGCGTTGCGCGTATTTTCCCTTCCTCCAGAGCCTGGAGGCCGGCCGCTGTTGTTCCGGCCGGTGAAGTGACCATATCCTTTAATTGGGCCGGGTGTTTATCTCCCGTAAGGCAGAGGCGGGCCGCCCCCAGCATTGTCTGAGCGGCCAACTGCACTGATAATTCCCGGGTGAGTCCCATTTGCACACCGGCGTCTGCCAGCGCTTCGATGATGACAAAACAATAGGCGGGGCCGCTGCCGCTTAAGCCGGTGACGGCATCCATTAGCTTTTCTTCCACCTCCGCTGTAATCCCGACGGCATTAAAGATCGTGCTCGTCAGCTGAATGTCTTCAACCGTGGCTTTGCCGCCTTTGGCTATTGCTGTCATTCCTGCGCCGACAAGCGCTGGCGTATTAGGCATTACCCGTATCACCCGCGCGCCTTTGGTTAAATATCCTTCTATAAAACCCGTCGTTATACCCGCAGCAATTGAAATAACTATTTTGGACTTGCTAATGACGGGAGCAATGTCTTTTAAAGTTGCCGCCATATTTTGTGGCTTTACGGCCAAGATGATGATGTCGGCATCCTCTGCTGTCTTCGCATTGTTGCTCGATACTTGAAGCTTCAGTTGGGAGCTGAGAAAATTCCGGCGGGTTGCATCGATATCGGTAACTGTAATGTATTTGCCGGAGATGACTTGCTGAACGATCAAACCTTGGGCAATGATGCTGCCCATTTTACCGCCGCCAATAATCGCGATTTTTTCCCCCTTGAGCATTTTTCCATCCTCCTTAATGAAGCTGAGGTTAAGCATTTTTTTACTTATACGAAAGAAGCTCAGATGCTGTCAACACAAATCAACTTTTCCATACATTCTTCCATTGCATAAATTTATGCTTTTGTTATAGTGACAAAAAGGAGAGAAAAAATTATGATGAAATTATTCAGCGTCGATCAGATAAAAATAGCCTGCTGGATAAATCCGCACGATTTCGGTGTACATCAGCAGAGTTTAATTTTTATTCATGGTTCCGGCGGCGACCACAGCGGCTGGTCGCAGCAATATGCCAAGCTGCATAAGCAATTCAATATTATTGCCGTTGATCTGCCGGGGCATGGCCGTTCTGAAGGTAACGGTGAAAATGATGTGGCTAACTACAGTCAGTGGATAAAAAAGCTTATTTCGGTTATGCAGCCGAAAAACCCGGTGTTGATCGGACATTCATTGGGTGCAGCCATTACATTGGATTTTGCCCTGCGCTATTCTCAGGATTTGAAAGGCATCGTTCCGGTCGGCGGCGGCCTGAAGATGCCGGTGAACCCTTCTATTTTAGAGGGATTAAAAACAAATCCAGATGAGGTTATTGAGATGGCCTGCAAATTTTCCCTGGCCAAGGAAAACCGTCCCAGACTAATGGAACAATTGAAGAAAAATTTCGCCAAAGCCACACCAGATGCCTTATATGGTGACTTTCTGGCCTGCAATAAATTCGATTTTACCAACGAGATTGCTAAAATCAAGATGCCGGCGCTTGCGCTTTGCGGAATGGAAGATAAAATGACCCCGCCTGATCTTTCGCGCCAAATTGTTGCCGGTATCAGCGGTGCCCAGTTATGCTTAATTGAAGGCGCCGGCCATATGGTGATGCTGGAGAAACCGGCGGAATTTAACAAGGCAGTGCGTGAATTTGTCTGCTCTCTTTCCTGAAAGGACGGAATTAAAAAAATGAGGGTTTTATGTTTGTTTTAAGTAATTTCATTCTTGCTCTGGCCCGGATCGTTGATATTGTTTTAACAGCTTACATGTGGGTGATAATTTTCCGCGCGGTAATTTCCTGGGTTAATCCTGATCCTTATAATAAAATAGTCATTTTTCTTTATCGAATTACGGAACCGGTATTGAGACCGGTGCGTCGGCTGCTGCCTTTGCGCAATGTAGGCATCGATTTTTCTCCCATCATCGTCATCCTGGTTATCTTTTTTTTGCAGTATTTTTTGGTGGCATCAATAGTTGAACTGGCCCGTCATTTATAATGACGGAATAAAGGGCGATCCTCCCCGATTATTATTTTCAGACCAAAAGACAGAAAGAATTTGACCCCTGCGGCGAGGATAAGCAATTCAGCACGACTCGTAGGGGCAACCGACACCTGTTAATCATGAGCATGAGAAAGCGTCCGGCACATAGATATTGGCAATTAAATGAATGAAATCTGTTGTCTTATAAAAGAATCCGGAGAAGGTTGTACATTTAATATTCATGTAACGCCCCGTGCCTCCCGCGCCGAAATAATTGGCCTCCAGGATCAAGCGCTGAAAATCAAAGTCACAGCTCTGCCGGTGGAAGGCGCGGCCAATGCCGCCTGCCTCAAACTATTGGCCCAGGAACTGGGATTGAAAAAAAGTCTGCTGCAAATTAGGACAGGCAACAAGTCACGCCACAAGAAGGTTATCGTCAAAAATGTTTCCAAGATGGAATTGGCAATGATGATTAACAGCACCTTAAAACGGTGAGGCGCTGACCTGGGCAACAAGTTCAACTGATATGGAACAAATAAAAAACTCCGAACATGCAAAGGTTGCCAAAGCTGCCGGAATTGTAGGCATTTCGACAATGTTGAGCCGGGTCTTCGGCTTTATCCGCGATATGGTGGTAGCCGCTTTTTTTGGCGCCTCGCTTGCTTCCGATGCTTTTTTTGTCGCTTTCCGCATTCCCAATCTTTTAAGACGGCTGATTGGTGAAGGGTCGCTCACTGTTTCCTTTGTGCCCGTTTTTACTGATTATCTGAACAATAAATCAAAAGAAGAAGCTTTGGAACTGGCCCAGGTTGCCTTTACCTTGCTGTCGACGCTTTTGGTGATTATTTCCCTGCTGGGTGTTTTGTTCTCGCCCCTGATTGTCACTATGATTGCACCGGGGTTTGTGTCCGAAACAAGGCAATTTGCCCTCGCCGTTTTTTTAAATCGTCTGATGTTCCCCTATATCTTTTTTATGTCTCTGGTTGCCCTATGCATGGGTATCCTGAATTCTTTCCGGCATTTTGCCGCACCGGCCCTCTCGCCCGTCCTGCTGAATATTTCAATGATCATTGCCGCTCTGACTTTGCGGGATTTCTTTACGGAGCCGGTCACCGCACTGGCGATCGGTGTTATGATCGGCGGTATCTTGCAGTTAGCGATGCAATGGCCTTTTCTGAAGAAATTCGGTTTAAAAATCAAGTTTAAATTCAATCTGTATCATCCGGGAATCAAACAAATTGCTGTTTTAATGTTGCCGTCAGTTCTGGGCGCGGCGATCTACCAGGTTAATGTTTTTGTGGGCACGATCCTCGCCTCTCTCCTGCCTAAAGGCAGCGTTTCCTATCTTTACTATGCCGACCGCATCATGGAATTACCTTTGGGGGTTTTTGCCATCGCCATCGGGACAGCCTCACTGCCCAGTCTTTCTCAACACGCTGCCGCAGGGAACTATGCCGAATTAAAATCAACGATGTCTTTTTCTTTACGGTTGATGCTTTTTGTTACCATACCGGCAATGGTCGCCTTAATGGCTCTGAACTTGCCGATTATTTCCGTTTTGTTTCAGCGCGGAGCTTTTGATGTTAATTCGGCAATCCTGACGGCTCAGGCCTTGTTCTGCTATGCCTTGGGCCTTTGGGCTTTTTCCGTTATCCGCATCATAACGGCCGCTTTTTATTCCTTGCAGGACTCCAAATGGCCCATGAAAGCGGCAATTATCACCTTAATTGTCAATATTGGCGCCAGCGTCGCTTTAATGTTTCCCTTCCGCCATAATGGTCTGGCCTTGGCCAATTCTCTGGCTTCCATGGTTAATGTTTTTGTTTTGAGCTTCGTTTTAAAGAAAAAAATCGGTGCTTTTCTAGATCGCAATTTTTATCTTTCGGCGATGAAAATAATTCTCTCCTCT
>ENA-ORXD01001113-ORXD01001113.1-sediment-metagenome-genome-assembly--contig:-NODE-1113-length-25083-cov-4.613133_pt1 | contig 25083 bp, 23 predicted proteins | sample MGYA00237862_ERZ511471 | MGnify/ENA metagenome assembly ERZ511471
GCAAACCAACACCCTGATCATTACCGATAACGCCGCCAACATCGAACGCCTGGTGGACATCATCAAGCAGTTGGACGTGCGCAGCAGCCTCGACCTGCTGGAAGTCATTCAGCTGGAGTTCGCCTCGGCTGAGGAGGTGGCTAAAATCTGCTCCGACGTCATCAGCCAGGTCGCTGCGACCCCGGCCAAAGGCCGTCCGGCGCGCAACGTGCAGACTGCCGGCGACAAGGAAACAAGCCGCGTGCTGGCCTTTGCCCGCACCAACGCCCTGGTGGTCATGGCCACCCCCGAAGATTTGGCGACCATCAAAGGGTTGGTGGCCAAACTCGACCAGAGACCGCCTCAACAGCGCTCGCATATCAACGTCTATTACCTGGAGAACGCCGACGCGGAAACCCTGGCTGGCACCCTCAACGAAATCCTCACCGGCATCAAAACCCAGGCTCGGCAGACCGCAGCGACCCCTCAGGGCCGCGGGCAGCAGCAGGCCCAGACTGCGCCGTTGGCGTCCGAACAGGTTTCCATCTCTTTTGACAAGCCGACCAACTCGCTGATCATCAACTCCACCCCGGAGGATTACGAAATTCTCAAACAGATCATCAACCAGCTCGACATCAAGCGCAAACAGGTCTTTGTCGAAGCCCTGATCCTGGAATTATCCATGGACGCCACCAAAGCCATCGGCGTCGCGCTGGAAGGGGCGGTGTCCACCGGCGGCGACAGCGTGGTGTTCGCCGGCAGCAACCTCGGCTCGACCCAGGTGGGCGTGGGCGATCTTGCGACGAGTACAGACGGAGTTTCGGGCCTACTGACCTCGACCATCCAGGGGATGCTGCTTGGCGGCATGTTTGGTTCCGTCGAAATCACCAACTCTGATGGAACCGTTTCCACCGTTCCAGCCCTGACGGCCCTCATCGACCTGTCTCAAACGGACACCGATATCAACATCCTTTCCGCTCCGCGCCTGTTGACCTCGGATAATGAAGAGGCGGAGATCATTGTCGGCTCCAACGTACCGATCATCACCAACCGCCTCACCGACACCGGCAGCACCGGCCTAGCGCAAAGCGTTTCGGTTGAGCGTCAAGACGTGGCCTTGACCTTGCGCTTCACGCCTCAGGTGACGGAAGGGGACCTCGTACGTCTTAACGTCTTCCAGGAAATTACCGATATCGCCCAGCAGAGTGTCGGCGATGTAAACGAGGTTGGACCGACTCTGACCAAGCGCTCGCTGACCAATACGGTGCTGGCGGAAAACGGCAAGACCGTGGTCCTTGGCGGCCTGATCGGCTCAAATGTCCAGGAAAAAATCAGCAAGACACCGTTCCTTGGCGACCTGCCGCTGATCGGCTGGCTGTTCCGCCACAAAGGGACGACGGAGAAAAAGACCAACCTGCTCATTTTCATGACTCCGCATATCATTAGAAGTGCTGAGGATTTGGACAAAATGACAGAAAAAAGCCAGACCTCGATGAGACGCTTCCAGCAGGAGGAGATGCGCACCACGATCAACCCGCTTGACTCCCCGGTCCTCCGCTATGATCAGCCCATGCCGCAAAACCAACAAGGTCAGGGGAATTAGCCGGTTATGATACTCTGGCAACGCCTCGGTGAAATCCTCCGGGAAAAACACGGACTGGGGGCTGAGCAGCTTGACGCCGCCCTGCAAGTGCAGCAGAGCGACAACCGTCGCTTAGGCGAAATCCTCCTCGGACAGAAAGTGATCACCGCTACAGCACTGGCCCAAGCGTTGGCCATTCAACAGGACCTCTCCTTTCTGGAAACGATTCCGACCGAAGGGAGCGGCGAGCTGTTGGACCTGATCCCTATTTCCTTTGCCAAGGAATACCGGATTTTTCCCATGGAGCGGAAAGAAGGGCGTATCCGCCTGGCGGTTGCCGACCCGCTTGATTCCCGCCCCCTCAACGATCTGACCTCCCTGACCGGTGCCGGCCTGGAGCTGAGTGTGGCCACTCCGGAAGAAATCCTGCGCGCCATCAACCGTGGTTACGAGCATCGTGCCGGCGAAGCCACGGAACTGATGGAGGATATCGAGGGGAAGGATGCCGGGGAGCTGTCTGGCAGCCTGGAACCGGCCGACCTGCTCGACACCACCGATGAAGCGCCGATCATCCGCTTCGTCAACAGCCTCATCACCCAGGCGTACAAGCAGCGCGCCAGCGATATTCACATCGAGCCGTTCGAAACCGAACTGGTGCTGCGCTATCGCGTCGACGGGATTCTCTACGAAATCATGCGGCCGCCGCACAAGGCACAGGCCAGCATCATCTCCCGCATCAAGATCATGGCCAATCTCAACATCGCCGAGAAGCGCCTTCCCCAGGACGGCCGCTTCCGGGTGCGCATCGCCGGCAAGGACGTGGACGTGCGTGTCTCCACCCTCCCCACCGCCTTTGGCGAGCGGGTGGTGCTGCGTCTGCTCGACAAGAGCTCCGAGGTCCTCAGCCTGGAAGAGATCGGCATGGACAAGGGCCTGCTGCGTCAGGTCGACGGCATGATCCACAAGAGTCACGGCATTTTCCTGGTCACCGGCCCGACCGGCTCAGGGAAGACGACCACCCTCTACGCCGCCCTGTCCCGCCTCAACAGCCGCGAGAAGAACATCATCACCGTCGAGGATCCTATCGAGTACCAGCTCGCCGGGGTCGGCCAGATTCAGGTCAATCCGAAGATCAACCTGACCTTTGCCGCCGGCTTGCGCTCCATCCTGCGTCAGGACCCTGACATCATCATGGTCGGCGAGATCCGCGACGGCGAAACCGCCGAGATCGCGGTGCAGTCCGCTCTCACCGGCCACATGGTCTTCTCCACTCTGCACACCAACGACGCGGCCGGTGCCCTGACCCGACTGGTGGAAATGGGGATCGAGCCGTTCCTGGCTGCCTCCTCCATCGTCGGCATCCTGGCCCAGCGTTTGGTGCGGCGCATCTGTCCCCACTGCCGGGAAAGCTATCGCCCGGACAAAGCCGTAGTCGAGGAAATGGGACTGACCGGCGCCCTGCCGCCGGAAGCGGTCTTTTACCGTGGCCGCGGCTGCGACCAGTGTCTGAATATCGGCTATCGCGGCCGCAGCGGCATCTACGAATTGCTTACGGTGGATGACGAAGTGCGCGCCCTGCTGCTGCAGAACAAGGATTCCGCGACCATCAAGAATTCCGCCATGCGCCGTGGCATGACCACCCTGCGCGACGCGGGGTTGGCCAAAGCCCTGAAAGGGGAGACCACCATCGAGGAAGTGATGCGCGTCACTCAAGAGGAGGTCTGACGTGCCGCTGTTCGAGTATTCGGGGCTCAATGCCCAAGGGAAAAAGGTCTCGGGCGTGGTCGAAGCGACCGGTCGACGGGCCGCCCTGCTCAAACTGCGCGACCAGTCGATCTTCCCCACAGTGGTTCGCGAAGAAACCGCAGCAGCGCCACGCCGCAAGCTGCAGCTGACCTGGAGCCGACAACGGGTTAAAGCCGTCGACCTGGCCGCCACCACCCGCCAACTGGCGACCCTGCTCAGCGCCGGGTTGCCGCTCGATGCCACCCTGGCCACCGTTGGTGGCCAAACCGACCAGCCGGTATTGAACCGGGCTCTGGGACGAATTCGTGAAGAGGTCATGCAGGGGCAATCGCTGCATGCCGCCCTGGCGGAACATGGCCGCCTCTTTCCCAGCCTGTACGTCAACATGGTGCAAGTCGGGGAAAACACCGGCACCCTGGATCAGGTGCTGGAGCGGTTGGCCGATTTCCTGGAGGATCAAGCCCGCATGCGCTCGCGGGTACAGTCCGCCTTGGCCTACCCCATCCTGATGGCGATCGTCGGCACTGGCGTGCTGGCGTTTCTGTTCGCCTTTGTCGTCCCCAAAGTGACACGCATGCTGGAGGATCTCGACCAGGCGCTGCCGTGGCCGACTCAGCTCCTTATCAGTCTGAGCGATTTCCTGTCCGCCTACTGGTGGCTGTTCGCTCTGCTGCTGATCCTTGGAGGTGTGGCGGCACAACGCTACCGGCGCACCGAGGCCGGACGGCTCGCCTTTGACCGCCTGGCGCTGCGCCTCCCCTTGTTCGGCCGTCTGCATCTGCTGATCACCACCGCCCGACTGGGTCGCACCCTGGCAACCCTGCTGCACAGTGGTGTCCCCCTGCTCAAGGCCCTGGATATTACCCGCAACCTGCTCGACAACCGCATCTTGCGACAAGCGATCGAAGAGACCACCGATGCCGTACGCGAAGGGGAAAGCCTGGCCGAACCGCTGCGGCGCAGCGGCGTCTTCCCGCCGATGCTGGCCCAGATGGCGGCGGTCGGAGAGAAAAGCGGCGATCTGGAAAACATGTTGTTCCGGGTCGCGTCCGCCTATGAACATCAGGTTGACATGACCCTCAACGGCCTCCTCTCCCTGCTCGAACCGATCATGATATTGGTCATGGGGGTGGCGGTCGGCTTTATCGTTTTGGCCATTCTGCTGCCGATCTTCCAGGCCAGTCAAGGGATCGGCTGATCGGCATCGACCCCTCGCCTCAACCTTTGCGGGGAGTATCGTATCGGAATCATTGCACGCAACAGGAGTACGCACGTGAAACGCAAACAGAGATTGAATCAAAAGGGCTTTACCCTGATAGAAATCATGGTCGTCGTGGTCATCCTGGGCATCCTGGCCGGCATTGTCGTGCCGAAACTGCTCGACCGCCCGGAAGAGGCGCGCCGCACTAAAGCCGTGGCACAGATCAAAAGTCTTGAGGAAGCCCTGGCCCTGTACAAACTGGATAACGGCTTCTTCCCCACGACTGAACAGACCCTGCAGGCGCTGGTCACCAAGCCGGAAGTCGGCCGCATCCCTAACCGCTACCGGGATGGCGGTTATATCAAAAAGGTTCCTCTTGACCCGTGGGGAACAGAATATGTTTTCCTGTCTCCCGGCATTCATGGCGACTACGATCTGATTTCCTACGGTTCCGACGGTGAGCCGGGTGGGGAAGGAAACAATGCCGACATCAACAACTGGGAGATCGAATAACCAGCGCGGGTTCACCCTGCTGGAACTCGCCCTGGTACTGCTGATTATCGGCCTGTTCGCTACGCTGACCCTGCCTTACGTGTCCGGAGTCGGGGGCAATCAGCTCGACGCCAGCGCCCGGCGCCTGGCCGGAGTGGTGAAATACCTGTACAACGAGGCGGCGTTGACCGGCCGCGAACATCGATTGCTGTTCAATCTCGACCAACAGGGTTTTCTGGGGCAAGTGCTGGAAGACAGCGGCGAGCTGGTTGCCTTGAGCGGCAGCGCCGGCGCCAAGACGCTCCCTTCGTCGGTCCGGTTCAAGGATATCCGGCTGCCGGCCAGCGGCACCTTCACCGAAGGCGAGCACAGCGCCCGGATTCTGCCGGTTGGATACATGGATGAAACCGTGATTCACCTGCAGGATCAGGCAGGGAAAATGTTGACCCTGCACGTTAACCCCTACACCGGCATGACGGAAGTCTTTGACGGCTATCGTGAGTTTTAGGAGTTTGCCGAGCGTGACGCGGGATCTGCGCCTTAAGGGACAACACGGCTTCACCCTGCTCGAGGTGATGATTGCCATGGCCATTGTGGCCACAGCCCTGGTGGCCCTACTCAGCCTTGGCAACCGCTCCATATCGGTCAACGACCACCTGCAGAACTTGACCCGGGCGACCTTTCTGGCCCAGGAAAGGATGGCTCAGATCGAGGTCGAAACCGAGCAGAACCTGTTTGACTGGGGGGAACAGAGCGGCGACTTTGAAGAGCCGTTCGAAAACTACCATTGGCAGGTGAACTTTGAGGATACCCTTTTGCCGGACATCAAGATGGTGACCGTGATCGTTTCCTGGGGCAGGGACGCGGCCAACGAAAACGTCTCGCTGTCATCGTTCGTCGCCGGGGGGAACTGATGCCGAAACGCCAGGCCGGTTTCACCATGCTTGAGGTCATGGTGGCCATCACCATCACTTCTCTGCTGCTGGTTACGGTGTACGGCATCGTTTCCAGTGTCAGTTCGGCAAAGGAACGCCTGGAACGGGATGGCGCAGCCTTCCACCAGGCACGAGTCATTTTCGACCGCATCGGCCGCGAAGTGCGCAGCGCCTATGTCTCTGCCAGCGGCAGCAGCAAGAGCACCAGCCAAACAACAAAAGGCACCACCCGTTTCAAAGGGGGTGAGGACACGGCCAAGCAGCCGTATCTGGAATTTTCCTCCACCGCCACCTCCTTGCAGGGGGGGAGCGGAGGAATCGTGCTGATCCGCTATCGTTTGACCGAGGATCCGGAAAAAAAGGATGGCAGCCTGGTGCTGATGCGCAGAGAAACGCCTTTGTTTCAGGATGAGGAAGAAGGGCAGGAGTATCGCCTGTCGACTGATATTGACAGCCTCAGGTTCCGTTTCTACGACGGCCAGGCATGGCAGGACGAATGGGTAGTGGGACTGCCGCAGATCATCGAGGTGAACTTGACCGTACGCAGCGGGGAAGAGACCCTTCCCTTCCGTACCGCCTTTGAGGTCGCGAACCTGCAATGATGCCGACGAGACTGCGCAACAATCAAGATGGAATGGTTCTGTTGCTGGTGCTGGTGGTGGTGGCCCTGCTCACCTCCCTGCTCACCGAGTTCGCCTTCTCCACCCTGGTCGACCTGCGGCTAACCGAAACCTATCGCGATGCAACCCGCGCCTACTACCTGGCCAAAGGGGGCGTTCGCGCCGGCCGCATGCTGCTGCAGGACGACACCAACAACCATGATTCCCTGGACGAGCTGTGGAGCCAGGGTGTGAGCGGTTACCCGGTGGCCGACGGGACGGTGAACATCCACATCGAGGACCAGGGGGGCAAGCTGGATCTAAATCGGGTTTATGACCCCTCCGGTCTGGCAGCCCACGGGAGATATATGCCGATGGTGGAACGGCTGTTCGACGTTCTGGATTTGAACAACCCGAGCGGACTGGCCGATGCGCTGCTTGACTGGATCGACCCGGACGACTCCCCGGAACAGGATGGCGCTGAAGATCAGTACTATCTGCGTCTTGATCCGCCGTACGAGTGCAAGAACGCCAAGCTGGACAGTCTTGACGAACTGGCCTTGATCAAAGGCTTCACTCCGGAGATCATTGCCAAACTGCGGCCGCATGTCACGGTCCACGGCGGAGATGACAAAATAAATATCAATACGGCCACGGCGGAGGTGCTCATGGCCGTTCCAGCCCCCCCTGATGAAATCGATCAGGCCGCGGCCGAAGATATCATTGATATGCGCACCAAACAGCCCTTTACCACGGCGACCCTGCCGGAAGTGCAAAACATCTCAGGGCTGCAAGCCTTATATCTTGTTCCGTTTGATGTCAAGAGCCCAACCTACCGCATCGAATCGTGGGCGGTGGTCAATGACGGCTACCGTCGTGTCGAGGCTGTTATCGAAAAAAGTGGCGACAAGACCCTCTATCTGAAAGTGAACTGATTTTTCATGGCACGCAGATTCATAGGTATCGATGTCAACGGCGCACAGGTCCGCATTGCCGTGCTGGAAGGGGACAAGGGCCAGCCGCGCCTGACCTCGCTCAGCGAGGCGACCTGGCAGACGCCGGAGGAGCTGGGCGAACAGGTTCGCCAGGCTATCGGCGGCGCATCGCGTTTCGGCGACCGTTTCGCAGCGGCGCTGCCGGCCAGCGCCTGCTTTGTCCGCACCCTCAGCTTCCCCTTCGCCGACCCGAAAAAAATTGAGGCCGCTCTGCCCCTGGAACTCTCCAGTCGGCTCCCCATCGCTCTGGACGACTTTGAAACAGCCTACCGGCTAGCGCCGCAAAACGTTGACGGCCAATACCCGGTGACCGGCGCAGCTGTAGCCGGTGAACAGATCGAGCAGATTTTGGCCCCATGGGAAAGCCAAGGGATCCCTCTGCACGTTCTCGACAGCCTCCCTTTTGCCCTTGCTGCCGGTCTGCGACAGGTCTGCCCCAACGGACTGCTGATCCATTTCACTAAATCCGGAATCACGCTGGTTCTGTTGCAAAACGGCCAGGTGGAGGATTTCCGCTTCATCCCCCGCGACGAGGCTGCAGAGCAATCGATTGAAGGAAAAAAAATCCTGCGGGAAGCGATCGCTCTGGCCAAAGGCCGGCCGATTCAGGAGCTGGAGGTCTTCCTCAGCGGCAGCGGCATTGACGCAGCAATTTTGAAAGACTGGCAGAGAGTTTTCCCTAAAGCGACAATCCCGGAGGTGAACGCCGGCAATCGACCGGCAACCGCAGCGGATCTGGCGGCCATTGCCCTGGCCTGGCGTGCCGCCCTGCCGGACAAAGAGGGCGAATTCAATTTCCGTAGCGGCCGTTTTGCACTACGCAGCGAATGGGCAGCCCTCAAAAAGGGGGCCATTCTTGCCGGCAGCATTCTGGGAGTGGCCCTGCTCATCACCATGGTGGCTGCTTATGCCAATTATGCCCGCAAGGCTGACCAGGCCGAGGCTTTGCAAAAGGAAATGACCGCCATTTATCGCACGACCTTCCCCCAGGCCAAAGTCATTGTCGATATCCCCATGCAGATGCGCAGTGGTTTGAAGGATCTGCAAAAGCAGGGATTGTTCGTCGGCGCGGCCGGCAATTCTCCTCTGGCGGTTCTGCAGGAAGTCTCCAGTCGAGTCCCCGAGGATGTTGTGTTGGATGTTCGGGATTTCACCTACACAATGGATAACCTGCGGCTGGAAGGGGTCACGGCCAGTTTTGATGCCATCAACCGCATTGCCCGCAGCCTCACTCAGTCGCCCATGTTCGGCGAAGCCCAGATCAGTGACGCCAAGATGAGCCTTGATGGCAGCCGGGTCGATTTCCGCATCAGCCTGCCCATCATAGGAAAGGGGGAACAGAAATGATCGACCGTCTGAGTCCCCGTGAACGCTATATGCTGCTGCTCGGCGGAGTCGCCGTCCTGATCACCCTGGTGTGGCTGGGAATCATCGATCCCTACCAGAACGCCATGCAGAACCTGGACAACAAGGTCGCCAGCCGCCAACGTCAGCTGGAGGAAATCCAGCAGCTGCGCCAGGACTATCTCGACCTGCAGCAGGGATTGAACGAAGCCCAGGCCCGGCTGGCTAAAGCGGAAAACTTTTCTCTGTTTTCTTTTGTCGAGGCCCAGACCGGTCGCTTCGCCACCAAGGAGAACCTGGTCTACATGCGCCCCCAGCCCACCAGCACCAAGGATGGCTGGCGCGAAGACACGGTGGAAATCAAACTGGAGAAGATCAGCCTTGATCAACTGGTGCGCTTCCTCTACGCACTGGAAACCAGCGACGCGGTCATCCAGACCAAAAACCTGCGCATCAAGACCCGTTTCGACAACCGCTCGCTGCTCGATGTGGTCATGACCGTGGCCGCCTATGGGAGGGCTCAATGAAAATGCCATCCATAACGCTCCCTTTTGGCCGCCTTGACAAAAGCTCCGAGCTTGGAGGCTGGCGCCTGCTGCTGGTGCTGCTGGCCGTGCTGGTGCTCAGCTTCCTGGTCAGCCTGTACCTGTTTTTCCCCACCGATGCACTCAAAGAACAGATTCTGGCAACGGCTCAATCTCAGTTGCCGGCCCGCATCGACATGCGTTCCTTGGACCTCGGCTTTCCTCCGGCACTGCAGGGTCGCAAGGTGGAGATTTCCTTCGCTCCTCAAGTCCCTTACCAACTGCAACTCGATCAGTTGAATGTCAGCCCGGTGTGGTCGTCTTTGCTTGGCAGCGAGCCGGCCATCGACTTCCAGGCCCTCATTGCCAGCGGCAAGGTTGATGGAACGGCCAGTAAAAGCGGAAACTTGGAGATCACCGCCAAAGAGGTCCCCCTTTCCATCCCGCTATTGAACAGCGGCACCCTGCAACTGGCAGTTACTGTTACCGATGCAACCTTTACGGGTAAAGTTCCCTTGCAGCAGAGTGAGACGACCCTTTGCGACGTTAATCTGCGTGATATCGTCCTGGGGGGCCTGGACCAGCTCGGCTTTGGACCGCAAAGCCTTGAACTCGGCAGCGCCCGCTTGCACCTGACCGGCCAGCGCAACAGCTTCAAAATCGAGGACCTCTCCATGGAAGGGGGAGCACTGCAGGTGAACGGCAGCGGCACCATGATGCTGGCCTTCCCGGTACAACAAAGCCGCATCAACCTCAATCTGGTCATGCGGCCTAGCCCTAACCTCGATAAAAACCTCGCTGATATGCTGGCGATGTTTGCGAAACCGGCCGGGGATGGTTCCCTGCGTTTGCGGTTGAGCGGGACCTTGGGACAGCCGGTCGCACGGTGATCGGCTAAAAGAGATTTTCGTGTTCCGCCAGCCGACATCTTCTGCGGAGAGACAGATGAAACAACTGACAAAACTGATTGCGACCCTGGCAACTTTCATTCTGGCCGTTAATTTGGCTTATGCTGAAGGGCCCACTCCGCTTGCCATCAGCAACCAGAGTCCTCTGATCCAACTGTACGGTCTGCCGCCAGCGCCAACAGAACTTGCTCCGGCCGGACGCTGGGCGAGCGAGCTGACCCTTAATGTCAGCAGTAATTTTCAGGACAACGATGACAACGACGAATTCATCTGGCTGGACGGCGAAACCTACCGCTATGAATTGACCCTGCGTTACGGAATCCAGGAAAATCTAAACCTCGGCGTCACCATCCCTTACCTGCAGCACCGCAACGGTTTCCTCGACAGCTTTATCGAAGATTGGCATGACACCTTCGGCCTTCCTCAGGGAGGACGCGACAAGTACCCGCAAAATCAATTGCACTACCAATACAGCAAAGACGGCCAGACGGTCCTGCTGCTTGACGAACCAGCGGAAGGATTGGGTGACATCAGGCTGTCCGCCTGTTATCGCCCCTGGCAAGACGACAGCAACACCCTGCTCGTGCAGCTCTCCCTGGAACTCCCCACCGGCGACAGCGACAAACTCCTCGGCAGCGGCAGCTACGACTTGGCCCTGGCCGGCCAACTGCGCCACCTGGGGGCATGGTTTAACCGGCCGCTCTCTGTCTATGGCGGACTCGGCGTGCTGGCCATGAGCGATGGCGACATTCTTGAGGACCAGCAGCGGCCGCTGGTTGTGTTCGGACATTGTGGCGTGGGGTGGCAGGCCTGGCAGCCGGTGGCGCTGAAACTGCAACTCGACGGCCATAGTTCCTTTTACAACGACAGCGACTTGCGTGAAGTGAACTCGCCCTCTCTACAGCTTGCCATGGGGGGCAGCATCAACGTGGGGACCGAAGACACTCTCGACCTGGCTGTCACCGAAGACGTCATGGTCGACACTGCCCCGGATGTCGTTTTTCATATCGGCTGGCGGCATCTGTTTTAGCCCCAGCCAAATCGAACGGGCTGATCGACTCTCTGCGTCCGCACTATCATTGAATCCTCACCCGCAGTCCCTTACCGGCCGTTACGCTCACGCTCACGGTGACGTTTTTTCCTTATTGGCGTGCCCAGTTCTGCTCACCCTCTCACAAATCAAAGCACAAGCGCCTTGACACCAGCGCTCTTAATGATTAGGTTTCGGTCATGAACCCAATATCCGTAAGGAGTTGTGACATATGAGCGACGAACAAGACGCGATACTCGAACCCGAACCTCATCCCCCTGAACCGGAAACAGCGTCTTTGAGTGGCGGCCTGGTGCTGGCCACCGAGGTTCTTCCGACCGGCCTCCCTTTAATTCCCCTGCGGCCGCGACCGGCCTTCCCCGGCATCCTGATTCCCATGGCAGTCAACGGCAGGAACAGTGTTGCTGCCGTCAAACGAGCCATGGACAGCGCGACCCAGACCCTTGGTCTGGTCATGGTACGCGACAATGATGGCCCGGACGAGCCGGCCAATCTGCATCAGGTGGGGGTTGCCGGCAAAATCGTCAAGGTCATCCACATCGATGAGGACAATGCCCAGTTCCTCATCAACTGCCTGGAACGTTTTTCTATCGAAGAAGTCCTTGGAACGCCACGGGGCCTTTATGCGCGGGTCCGCTACCACTACGCAGCCGAGCTATCGGTGAACCCGGAGCTCAAAGCCTACTCCATGGCCATCATTACCACCCTCAAAGAACTGGTGCAGATCAATCCGCTCTATTCGGAAGAGATCAAGCTGTTCCTCAACCGATCGAGCATGGACGACCCGGGCAGATTGGCTGACTTCGCTGCCAACCTGACCTCTGCCGACGGCCAGGAACTACAGGAAATTCTGGCCACCTTTGATGTCCGCAAACGCATCAACCTGGTGCTGGTGCTGTTGAAAAAAGAACTGGAAGTCTCGCGTCTGCAGTCGCGGATATCCAAACAGATCGAAGATAAGATTTCAGCCCAGCAGCGGGAATTCTTCCTCAAGGAACAGCTCAAGGCGATCAAGAAGGAACTGGGACTGGAAAAAGAGGGGAAGGTCTCAGAAATCGAAAAATTTCAGAAACGTCTTAAAGGTCTGCACCTCAACGAGGAAGCGCAGAAGGTGGTGGACGAAGAGCTGGAAAAATTGCAGCTGCTGGAGCCATCTTCTCCGGAATATACCGTCAGCCGCAATTACCTGGATTGGCTGACCATCCTCCCCTGGGGCAAGTTCAGTAAGGATACCTACAATCTGGAGCGGGCTCGCCGCGTCCTGGACCGGGACCATTACGGCCTGGACGACGTTAAGGAACGAATTCTGGAATTCATTGCCGTCGGCAAGATGAAAGGCGATATTTCCGGCTCTATCCTGCTGCTGGTCGGCCCTCCCGGCGTCGGCAAAACCTCCATCGGCCGCAGCGTCGCTTCAGCCCTGGGGCGCAAGTTTTTCCGCTTTTCCCTGGGCGGCATGCGCGACGAAGCGGAAATAAAGGGTCATCGTCGGACCTACATCGGCGCCATGCCCGGCAAATTCGTCCAGGCCATGAAGAGCGCCGGCACCGCCAACCCGGTCCTGATGCTCGACGAACTCGACAAGATCGGCGCGTCCTTCCAGGGCGATCCGGCCTCGGCCCTGCTCGAAGTCCTCGACCCGGAGCAGAACGGCAGCTTCCGTGATCACTACATGGATGTCCCTTTCGACCTGTCCAACGTTCTGTTCATCGCTACCGCAAACCAACTCGACACCATCCCGGCACCGCTTCTGGACCGCACTGAAGTTATCCGGCTGTCAGGCTACGTGATGGAAGAGAAACTGGAAATCGCGCGCCGCTACCTGATCCCCAAGGCGTTGAAAAACCACGGTCTGGAAAAGGGACAGGTGACGATCCGCAAGGATGCCCTGGCGGCCATCATCGACGGTTACGCTCGCGAAGCCGGAGTGCGCAACCTGGAGAATCGCATCAAGTCCATCATGCGCAAATCCGCCAGAGAGTTTGCCGAAGGGCGCACTGAAAAGATCGCCATCGGCAAGTCCGACCTGGAAAAATATCTCGGCCAGCCGCTCTTTACTGCCGAAGAATTATTCGAGAATACCCCCGGTGTCGTTACCGGCCTGGCCTGGACCAGCATGGGAGGCGCCACACTGCAGATCGAAGCCACAGCCATGCCGAGTAAAGGCAAGGGTTTCAAACAGACCGGCCAGCTTGGCAAAGTGATGGTGGAAAGCTCGGAAATCGCTTATTCCTACGTTATGGCTCATCTCCAGCAATACAAGGCGCCGGCCGATTATTTCGACAATCACTTCGTGCACCTGCACGTGCCAGCCGGTGCCACCCCCAAGGATGGACCATCGGCTGGGGTGACCATGACGACCGCGCTGTTGTCCATGATCAACGGCAAGCCAACCCGCAAGAAATTGGGCATGACCGGCGAATTAACCCTGACCGGTCGCGTCCTTCCTATCGGAGGCGTCAAGGAAAAGACCATTGCCGCCCGCCGTGCCGGCTTGAAAGTTCTGGTTTTCCCGGAAGGAAATCAGAAAGATTTCAAGGAATTACCGGATTACCTGAAGGAGGGGCTGGAAGTACACTTTGCCAGCACCTATGATGATGTTTACCGCGTGGCGTTCCCGAAAAAATAACCCAACGCCTACTCACTAAGGAGAAATCGACAACAATGACTGTTGATGAATTGAAAGCTGCCGTCCTTGCTCTCCCCATGGAAGACAAAAAAAATCTGATTTTGGATACCTTTCCGGCCTTGGCCCAGGAAGCAATGCAGGACCCGTCTTTTCTGTTGCAACTGCTGCCGACCTTTCTGAAGCTTATGCAGGAAAAAGGGATCGATATGCAGCAGCTGGTGCAACTGGCCGCATTTCTGAAACCGGCCGGCGGGAGCACCGGCGCATAATTTGTGATTGACCGAGGTCGTCGGAATTGCTAACTTAATCCCGCTATGACAAAGACTCTGCTCAAACATAACGTAACCAACTTGCTTTGGTGGTGGTGGACCAATCCTTGACAGCGGTCCGTACACCACTTGTTTGTGTCCCGGATCGGCAGATCCGCGGCACACTGTAAAGAAGAAAAGCCGCGGCACAAAACCGCGGCTTTTTTATTTTCGAATCAGGAGAAACCTATGCGCGTTCTATCGGGAATTCAACCTTCGGGCTCTCTGCACCTGGGCAACTACTTCGGCATGATGAAAAAAATGATCGAATACCAGGCTAGCGAAGAGCTGTTCTGTTTCATCGCCAACTACCACGCCATGACCTCGGTCAGCGACGGCAAGGCCCTGGCCCAGGGAACCTTGGAAGCGGCGGCAAATTTCCTGGCCTTGGGAATGGACCCGGAAAAGAGCATCTTCTGGGTGCAGTCGGATGTGCCCGAAGTGCAGGAGCTGACCTGGTTCCTTTCCAATTTCACCCCGATGGGACTGCTGGAGCGCTGCCACAGTTATAAGGACAAAGTGGGCAAGGGGATCGCCGCCAATCACGGGCTGTTTGCTTATCCGGTCCTGATGAGCGCCGACATCCTGCTGTTCCAGAGTGAGAAGGTGCCGGTAGGCAAAGACCAGAAACAACACGTTGAAGTAACGCGGGATATCGCCATCAAGGTGAACAATGAATACGGCGAGATATTCACCCTTCCCCACCCTGAAATCGACGAAGACGTCGCCACGGTGCCGGGCTTGGATGGCCAGAAGATGAGCAAAAGCTACGGTAACACCATCGACCTGTTCCAGGACGAGAAGTCCCTGCGTAAACAGGTGATGCGCATCGTGACCGACCCGACCCCGGTGGAAGACCCCAAAGACCCAGACAAATGCAACGTGTTCCAGATTTACCGGCTGTTCCTTGACAAGGCAGCTGAAGCGGAACTGCGCCAGCGCTACCTGGCCGGCGGACTGGGCTACGGCGTAGTTAAAGAAGAGTTGTTCGTGACTATTCGGGATTTCTTCGCCCCCTTTGCCGAGCAACGTCGCGAGTGGCTGGCCGACAAGGATCGCCTGCGCCAGACATTAGCCATGGGGGCCGACCGGGCCCGCCAAGTGGGGATCAAAACCCTGCGCAAGGTGCGCAAAAAAGCCGGCCTGGCTTATTAAAATCGGGAATCCTCAGAAGATTGGGCCTCCCCTTGCGGGTCGTTAACAGCCTGGCATACTTGAAACGACTGCACTGCTGGAACAAACAACCCTGCACCGGGAGGCTACCCATGACTGTTTATCGGAAGTGGTACTGCATCTGCACCGGCAAACCGCTGGAACTCGAATATCAGTCGACGCCTGTTGACGAAGATGATTTGGCCGAACCGGCCTGTCGCCGCTGTGGCGCCACCCCCTCTTCGGACCCCAAACACACGGTGAGCTTTCGGGATGTGGAAAACTGGGAGGACTAACTGGCCGCGGGTTCAGACGGCCTTGTGAACAACACAAACGCCATGGCCGGTCGCTTGCTCCCTCCCCCCATAGCGAACTGAATGCTTTCGAACTGCCACCCCTGGGCCGTCCATTCATTGAGGATGCGTTCAAGGGAATCGTCAGTGACAATCGTGGTTTCAACAACTTTATATTCAATCATGCAATTTCCCCATCTATCAGGAGGATAAAATCTATGGCTATCGCCGGCAGCCCAAAAAAAATGGCGCAGGACATCGCCGATGGTTTCTTCATGCTGTCGCCCGCCATGTTGCGAGGTTATTCGCCCGTCGATATCAAGACCATTCTCAGCAACATCGATCTGGTCAGCCGTGACATCCGCGGCCAACAAGTTCCCCTGGAAGACGTCATGGCCCTCAAGGCCAAAAACATGAAATTGTCCCGCCTGAACCAGGCCAGCGTGTTGATCCGCAGCCATTGTAAAAAAGCCCGCATTCCGATCTGATCAATCGACGGCTTAAATATGCCCAGGGGATAAGTAACATATCTTGTTCCCTGCGGCAATCCGTCAGCAACAGAGGATTTTCCTTCCAACCTCTTTTCCCTTTAATACCACCATCCATCAGTGAAGACTTCCCAACGCTCTGCTGGCCATTTCAAAGATACTGTCTGTCCCTCGGCGCAACTGTCTTTTTATTATTCAACCCAACTAGATTGCCCCCACAAAATCAGAAGGTGTAACCCATTATAATTTCGTGGTTTTTTAGCATTAATCAATCAAGTCGATAGATTGGCCGTCCAGCATCAAAATTATTTATTGGTATTATTAAGCAGCAGCCAGTAGCCTTAACCGAAAGATTAAAAACACTCTTTCAATGGTTGAGTTGATGCGCTTCGATCTACATATCCATTCGGAGATTTCTTCCTGCAGCAACCTTGCTGTGACGGACCTGCTTGAGGTGGCACGTCAGCGAGGATTGGATGGCATCTGCATCACCGACCATGACACGATGGCGGTCCGCAACCAGATTCGCGAAGGGATTCAGGCCGATGGCCTGTGCGTCATCATCGGCATGGAATACGAAACTGCGGATGGAGATTTCCTCCTGTTCGGACCTACCGAAAATATCGAACTCGGTCTCCCTGCGCCGCAAATTCTCGATCTCATCCACCGTAAGGGTGGAGTTGCAATTGCCGCTCACCCTCAGCGCACCTGGCGCCCGACTCAGGAATACGTTATTCGTGACGGGCACTGCGCCATCATCGAAACCCTTAACGGCCGCAACGGTGATCTGGAAAACCTGCGTTCCCTCTTCTGGTGCGATAAGTACCAGGTCAAGGCAACAGGCGGAAGCGATGCTCACAGTGTTGACGAAGTCGGCAAGGTTATCACCGAATTCCACCACCCCGTCAAAAATCGCCAGGATCTTGTCCAGGCATTAAAGACTGGCGATTATCTCCCGGAGTGGAACTTTCGTTGGGCCACCATGATGAACCGAGTTGCCAACGACAACCTTCACATCGCTCTAAATTCCTGAATTTTAAAATTTACAAACCCCTAAAACACGCTAGACTCTTCCCCAGACAAGAATTCCTCGCAGGAGGCGCGTGTGCCGAAAAAATGTATCCTTATTCTCCTCGACGGTTTAGGCGATCGCAGTTTCGAATGCCTTGATCATCAAACTCCCCTGCAGGCAGCCCACACCCCTGTCCTCAACAAAATTGCCGAAATGGGCGCCAATGGTCTCTATCACGCAGGGCTGTTAGGCCAAGCCCTTCCAAGTGAAAACGCGCACTTCGCCATGTTTGGCTATGGGCCGGACGATTTTCCCGGACGTGGAGCACTGGAGGCATTAGGCGCGGATATTCCATTGCAGGAGGATGAGGTCGCCGTTCTCGGACATCTGGTTTCGGTTCACGAAGAGAATGGTGGGTTGATTTACGACGTCGACCGGCCTCGAGTCTCAGCTGCCGAAAGGGATGCATTCCTGAATGCCGTGGCCAATTACCGTAGCGGTAATATCGAAGTCCGGTTCGTACCGACCAAAGACCTGTTCGGGATCATCGTTTTAAAGGGAGATGTGGCGCCATTTGTGACCGACAGTAACCCCATGTGGGAAGGACAGCCGGTCTCTGAAATTCTCCCTTGGGCCAGCCATGCCTCTGATGCGAAAACCTGTGCCACGGCCGCAGCGCTGAAAGATTATCTGCTCTGGGTTCATCACACTCTCAGCAACCACCCTTTGAATGTCCAGCGCCGGGAGCAAGGGACCTACGCTGTAAACGGCATGGTCAGCCAGCGGGCCGGCCGCATGAAACAGGTCCAGCCAATTGGAGAGCGTTACGGGCTGCGTGCCTTGTCCATTTCGAGCGGCATCATTTACCGCGGCATCAGCCAATTCCTCGGCTTCCACAGCCGCAAGGTCCAAGATAGCGACGACCCGGCCGCCGATATCGCCGAACGGCTCAACATCGCCCGCGAAGCCCTTCCCTTCTACGACTTTGTCCATGTTCACAGCAAAGTCCCGGACGAGGCAGCGCATGCTAAGAATCCGCAATTGAAAAAAGACGTCATAGAAGCCCTCGATCGCGGCATCGGCAAAGCGATCGAGCCGCTGATCAATGATCCCAAAGTGATTCTGATGATCACTTCCGACCATTCAACCCCCAGTACCTCGCCATTGATCCATTCCGGGGAGCCGGTCCCTCTGACGATCTTCGGGCAGGGGGTTCGGCGCGATGCGGTCCGCCGCTTCGATGAAATCCAGGTGGCTGGCGGCGCCCTCGGCATGGTTCGGGGAGGAGAATTGATGCATCTGGTTCTCAATCACCTGGACCGATCCAAACTGGTCGGGATCATGGATACGCCGCACGATCAACCTTATTGGCCAGGCCGATATCACCCCTTTCAGGTCAAGTGAATCGTCACTCAAAAATGATGGAAGAACCGATTTTCGAGCTCGGCGTCATTCACGGCCGATTCCAGATTCTACATAACGACCATCTCAAGTATTTGCTGGCCGGGAAGGCCCTGTGCCGTCACCTGGTGATCGGCATTACCAATCCCGACCCGGTCCTGACCCGGGTTGACTACACCAATCCGGAACGCAGCACCATGCTGGCCAACCCCCTGACCTATTATGAACGCTATGTCATGCTGCGCAAGGTCCTGGGGCGCAGCGGCTTCGGCCCTGAAGAATTCTCCATCGTTCCTCTGCCGATTAACCTGCCCGATTTGTACAAATATTACGTTCCGTTGAACGGCCAGTTTTTTCTCACTATCTACGACGACTGGGGCCGCCAGAAGCTGCGTTTTTTCCAATCTCTGGGGTTGAAGACAAAGGTTCTCTGGGAACGCCCCCTCGAGGAAAAAGGGATTTCCGGGCATGCCATCCGTGCCGCAATAATGGATGGCAAACCATGGCAGCATCTGGTTCCAGCTCCGGTTCCTGCCTTGCTTGAGCAATGGGGGATCAAGGAACGGCTGCTCGCTCTGCGACAGGCGGCTATAAAAGATTAGCCAATCAAAACCAAAGACATTAAAAAACGCCCGGGCGGCAGGACCGACTCGGGCGTTTTTCATCAGACTAGAATTTGGCGTTTCCGGGTGTGCGCGGAAACGGAATCACGTCTCTGATATTCTCCATCCCCGTGGCATACATCAGGAACCGTTCGAACCCGAGCCCGAAGCCGGCATGGGGACAGCTCCCCCAGCGGCGGATATCGAGATACCACCAGAGGCTCTGCGGCTCGATCCCAATGGCGGTCATGCGTTGTTCCAGCACGTCGAGGCGATCCTCGCGCTGGCTGCCGCCGATGATCTCACCGACCCGCGGTACCAGCAAATCCATGGCAGCCACGGTCTTCCCGTCATCGTTGAGGCGCATATAGAACGCCTTGATGTCCTTGGGATAGTCGGTCACAAACAAGGGACCGCCGACCACGTCTTCAGTCAGATAGCGCTCGTGCTCGGACTGCAGGTCATGCCCCCATTCCACCGGGAACTCGAACTGACGTCCCGAATCCTGCAGACGTTTGACAGCCTCGGTGTAGGTCATGACTTCGAATTTGGCCTTGGACAATGCCTCGAGTTTGTCTATCAGCCCTTTTTCCACCCGTTCGTTGAAAAAGGCCAGATCCTCACCGCATTTTTCTAATGCATACTGTACGAGGTAACGCAGGAAATCCTCCGCCAACTGGCAGTCCGCAGCCAAATCGGCAAAGGCCATCTCCGGCTCGATCATCCAGAATTCGGCGGCATGGCGACTGGTGTTGGAATTCTCTGCGCGGAAGGTCGGCCCAAAGGTATAGATATCGCTGAAAGCCGTGGCAAAGAGTTCCCCCTGCAACTGACCGCTGACTGTCAAACCGGCCTTTTCGCCAAAAAAGTCCGCTTTCCAAGCGATCTCGCCATTTTCGGCCAAAGGGGGCTTATTGGGGGAAAGAGTGGTCACCCGGAACATCTCGCCGGCCCCTTCGCAGTCATTGGCCGTGATGATCGGGGTCTGCACGTAGAGAAAGCCGCGCTCCTGGAAAAAACTATGCACCGCATAGGCCAGCGCGCTGCGCATGCGGAACACCGACCCGAAGGTGTTGGAACGGGGCCGAAGGTGGGCAATAGTGCGCAGGTACTCTAAGGTGTGGCGTTTTTTCTGCAGCGGATAACTCTCGTCTGCCTCCCCCAGGACCAGCATATGTCGGGCGTGGAGTTCCCAATTCTGCCCTGCTGCCGGCGAAGGGACCAATTCGCCGCGCACCGCCAGACAGGCACCGGTCGCAAGCCGATCCAGTTGCTCCTCGTCGGCCATTCCTGCCTCGGCTACAACCTGCAGGTTTGAGAAGCAGGAGCCATCATTCAATGCGACAAACGAAACCTCCTTGCCGCGCCGTACCGTGCGCACCCATCCCTTGACGCAGACATCAGCAATCCCACCCTGCACGGCAAGAGCGTTGCGTACGGACATTCTCGGCAATTGGTCAAAAATTTCGGCAGTTGTCATAGTTCACCGTTACCCGCTTAGAATCATTAAAGAGTTTACTCTCAGCATTTAAAACAGGATACACAGACTACTGGCCTCTATATACCACGCCAGATGCCGAACTTCCAGCGCCGGCAACTGTTTTCCCAGGCAAAGAACTAGTCTTTAGATGACTTTTGTAATAATCTCATCTATACTGCAAATTAATTCAAGCTAATCATGCCTATTGATCAATCCCTCGTCCCGTTCCTTTTATGGAGATTTCCATGCCCAGGGCCTCCAACGGAACAACCTCGGGAAAACTGCGTCGCCGTCTGATGATGTTTGCCGTCGGCTACATCTTCATTGCGACGCTGGTGATCGCAGCCATCAGTTTTTTTCCGCTGTTCGGAATTTTGCGCCAACAGGAAGAATCCTCCCTTCTCAACACAGCCAAAACTCGCGCTCTGGCCGTTGAAGAGTACCTCGGTCGGGTCCATGACGTTTCTCGACAAATCGCCGCCCGCACCACCATCCGCAGTCGCCTCGAGGAATATGCCAAGGGGAAGCTCTCCAAGCATGAATTGGAAGAAATCACCACCGCCCTCCTTTACGACTCACTGGACCAATCAGATGAACTGGTTGGCATCACCCGCCTCGACACCTGTGGCGAAATCATCAGCCAGGTCGGGGAACCGATCCCGGACCGCTTCCACCTGGTCTGCGACCCGACCTCTAACGAAATGCTCTTTTCCGACCCAAAGTTCGTTCATAAAACTCTCTATCTTATCTCCACTGCGCCGATTATGGATCACACCGGACTGCGTATCGGCACGGACCTGCTGTTGTTCGCCACCAGAGATCTGAAAAACATCATCCGAGGGGATCGGGATCAGAAACGTTATGTCGGCTATGTGTTGGGACGCGCTCAGATCGAAGGGTTACAGAACTTCCCCTTCGGCAGCATGATGCAGCCGGAAATCATCACCCTTGAAGGTGCCGAAATGCCCCAGGATGGCAACCTGGGCGATGTGGTCGGCAAAGGGACCGGGCTGATCCGTTTTCGCTCTCACGATTCGGAACCCCCGTACATGGCCGCCTTTTCCTCGATACAAACGACAGGCTGGGGTCTGCTGGTCATCGTCTCGGAACGGGAGCTCTACAAGAAGGCCAACCAAACCCTCGTTTCCCTGTCCAGCACGGTACTTCTGCTGACCCTCCTTTCCGGGATGGGGCTGCTACTCCTTCTGAAACCGTTGGCCGGAAAGGTCCTGGTCTATTCCGGCGAGTTGGAAAACCTCAACTTAGACCTTCAGCAACGAATCGAAGAACGGCAAGCCGTTGAAAAACAGTTACGTCGCAGTGAACTGGAATGGTCGGAAACCTTTGAAGCGATTACCGATGCGGTGTCGATCATGGATCTGCAGGGGAACCTGCTGAAGATGAACCAGGGAGCACGCGTCCTGTTAGGGATGGAAAGCTCAAAGAAGTGGGAAAACATTCCCGGTCGCCTATTCAAGGCAGGGAAAATTCCCCAGGAAAGCCTGTTCGCACGGATGCTCAAGGAAAAGCAACCGCAGTTCGGAGAGAACTATCTCCCGGAAGAGGACCGCTATTTTCAGGTGTCGGTTTATCCGCTGTGTAACGAAACAGGAGACCTTTGGGGTGGGGTACACATCGCCAAAGACATCACCGAGGAAAAACGTCTGGCGCGTCTCAAGGAAGATCTGATTTCCTCAGTCAGCCACGAGATGCGTACTCCGTTGACCGCCATGCTCGGTTTTATCGAATACCTGTTGGAGAACCAGGTCGACCGTTGCGAGGAAAAGAATTACCTGGAAATCGTCCAAAAGGAAACCAACCGACTCAACGATATGATCAGCAACTTCCTGGACCTTCAGCGCCTGCAGGCACAGATGGAAAGCTACTATTTCGAGGCGGTGAGCCCGTGCGAGATGCTCGACGAAGCCCAGGAGCTGTTTGCCAAAGCGTCGCGCAAGCATAAGATTATCATCAACTGCAGCCATGAACTGCCACTGGTGCGCGGCGACCGTAAGAAATTGCTGCAGGTGTTTAAGAACCTCCTCTCCAACGCCATAAAATATTCACCCGATGGCGGCGAAATTCAGCTATCCGCCAGTGTGAGTGAGGAGGGTGTGACCTTCACCGTCCGAGACCAGGGGGTCGGCATTCCTAAGGATGCTCTCGACAAAATCTTTGCCCGTTTCTATCGCGTCGAGGACCGCGCGCACCGTATGCCCAGCGGGACCGGACTCGGATTGGCATTGGCGTGGGAAATCATCAAAGCCCATCGCGGCAAAATCTGGGCGGAAAGTGCTCCCAAGAAGGGGAGCACCTTTTTCGTCAGGTTGCCGATCATGCCGACTCTGTAAGATACACTTTCAGCGTCACCGAAAGGCCGCATAATACAAAAGGGCGCCAGATACGGCGCCCTTTTGTTGGCATTTTATATTCCGGACTGCAACAACCTTATCAGCTGTGTTCCTTGGTCTTCAGGAAGGTGATATTCGGCCATTGCTCCATGGTATGGCCGAGACGCCATTCGCTGGAGGCGAGAAACGCCAGGTCACCTTCGCCGTCATAAGCCAGAGCGCCCTGATTCTTCTTTTCGAACTCCTCGAGTTTTTTGCGGTCATCGCAACGAATCCAGCGCGCCGTGGCGTAATCGATGGGCTCGTAGATGGCCTCCACGCCGTACTCACTTTTCAGGCGGGACATGATGACATCGAACTGCAGAACGCCGACCGCACCAAGGATGTAGTCGCTCCCCAAGACGGGTCGGAACAGCTGCACCGCCCCCTCTTCGGTCAGCTGGGTCAAGCCTTTGTCGAGCTGCTTGGCCTTGAGAGGATTTTTCAGCCTCACTCTACGGAAGTGCTCCGGGGCGAAACTGGGAATCCCGGTGAATTTCAGAGCTTCCCTGTCACTAAACGTGTCACCGATCTTGATCGTGCCGTGATTGTGAATGCCGATGATGTCCCCGGCATAGGCCTCTTCGACGTTAGTCCGGTCCTGGGCCATAAAGATGGTGGCATTGGCAATAGCCACCTCCTTGCCGATGCGGTGGTGGCGCACTTTCATGCCGCGGGTGAATTTTCCGGAGCAGATGCGCAGAAAGGCAATACGGTCCCGATGGGCAGGGTCCATATTGGCCTGAATCTTAAAAACAAAACCACTGAATGGTTCTTCGTAAGGAGAGATTTCGCGAGTCGTGGTGTCACGCGGCCGCGGCGGCGGAGCCAGTTCCACAAACGCATCGAGCATCTCCTGGACCCCGAAATTGTTGATGGCGCTGCCGAAAAAAACCGGGGTCTGATTCCCTTTCAGATACTCGCTCAGCTCGAAAGGATTGGCTGCCCCTTCGAGCAGTTCCACATCTTCTCTCAGTTCATCGGCCTGACTGCCCAGCAAGTCGTCCAGACGCGGGTCGTTCAGGTCTGTGATAAGAATCCCCTCCTGATCGCGCGTTTCCTTGCCAGGGGTAAACAGGAACAGCTGTTTGCGATACAGATTGTAAGTCCCGCGGAAACGCTTGCCCATACCTATTGGCCAACTCAGCGGAGCACATTCGATCTGTAAGGTTTCCTCGATATCTGCCAGCAGGTCGAGCGGGGCCATCCCTTCACGGTCCAACTTGTTAATGAAAGTAATGATGGGAGTATTGCGCATACGGCAAACCTCCATCAATTTTTTGGTCTGGGTTTCGACCCCTTTGGCGCTGTCGATAACCATCAGGGCGCTGTCCACAGCAGTCAGGACTCGGTAGGTATCCTCGGAAAAGTCTTGGTGGCCAGGGGTATCAAGAAGATTAACTTCGAAATCCCGGTAGTTGAATTTCATAACCGAGGTCGTCACCGAAATGCCGCGTTCCTGCTCCATAGCCATCCAGTCGCTGGTGGCATGACGGGCAGCCTTGCGCGCCTTAACGGCTCCGGCCATCTGAATAGCACCGCCGAAAAGCAGCAGCTTTTCGGTCAGGGTCGTTTTACCGGCGTCGGGATGGCTGATGATGCCGAAGGTCCGGCGTCGATCGACTTCTTTCTGGTTGTGCATCGTCACTCTAAAACCTCTTTACCGCAGACTTCGAACAATAAAAAAGCGGGCCGACAAACTGGCCCGTTGACCTGCAGCATCATACCCCAGTTGCGGACTCAGGTCAACTGCAGGACAATCCATGCCGAGCATTCCCGGAAGGCCCGCCCTGCAACCTGACCCCATTGCAGGTATACTTAATAAAAAACCTTCCTTTTCACCTCGCATGAGGAGTTTGATATGAATCTCAAAGACTATTTCGAAACGACTCACGGCACCGGCGTTTTGTCCACTGCAGACTCGGAAGGGCATGTCGATGCGGCCATTTACGCCCGTACGCATGTCATGGAC
>ENA-ORXD01001114-ORXD01001114.1-sediment-metagenome-genome-assembly--contig:-NODE-1114-length-25076-cov-15.805432_pt1 | contig 25076 bp, 19 predicted proteins | sample MGYA00237862_ERZ511471 | MGnify/ENA metagenome assembly ERZ511471
CCCAGATGATCAATCACCACATCTAATTGCTCATCGGTCAGTCCTCGAAAAGGAAAGCTGGTTTTGAGTACTTCTAGAATTTTTGCTCGTTCCTGGTTGTCCAATTCTATTGCCATGCTATTAAGTATAATCCAGCCTTTGTTTTAAGATTTTTTTGTAATTGTTGCAAATTTCAGGCCAGAATTCGATGGAATGAACAAGGATAAAAAAGCGGCGCGGGGGATGCCCGCGCCACAATTTGTACAGAGATTAATCGGCCTGTTCTCTTTCGATCTTCTCTTTTTTCCTCTTCTTACCTTCAGTGCGAGTAAAGATTACTTCATTGTCCTTCACATCGACCCAAACCGTATCGCCACCATCAAATTCGCCAGAAAGCAGTTTAATCGATAGTGGGCTTTCTACATATTTTTGCAACGCGCGGCGCAAGGGGCGCGCGCCGAAACTGAGATCATAGCCGGCGTTGGCCAGCCAATCCCGCGCAGTTTCGGTTAACTCAACTGTCAAGCCATGCTCTTCCAGCCGCTCCTGGATTTCTTTCATCTGCAATGAAACAATATCTTTCATTTGATCCACACTCAGCGGCGAGAACATAATGGTCTCATCAATCCGGTTTAGGAACTCCGGCCGGAAGGTAGTTTTTAATGCTTTATCGATTTTCTCATGAGCTTCGCGCTCTTCTTCAGAGCCGCCTCGCTGCAAGAATCCCAGCGTTCCGCCCCGGCGCACAAACTCCGTACCCAGGTTACTGGTCATAATCAGCACCGTGTTGCGGAAATCCACCGTGCGACCCTGGCCGTCGGTCAAACGACCGTCGTCCAAAATTTGCAACAGCGAATTCCACACTTCAGGATGAGCTTTTTCGATCTCATCAAACAGAATCACCCGATATGGACGGCGGCGAACCGCTTCAGTCAATTGACCGCCCTCCTCATAGCCCACGTATCCGGGAGGCGCGCCAAACATCCGAGAGACCGCGTGTTGTTCGCGATATTCACTCATATCCAGTCTTACCAGCGCGTCTTCGTCGCCAAACATGAATTCTGCCAGTGCCTTGGCCAATTCAGTCTTTCCAACGCCGGATGGCCCGATGAAAATAAACGAACCAATCGGCCGTCGCGGATCTTTCAACCCGGATCGCGCGCGGCGGATGGCATCCGCGATGGCATTAATCGCCTCTTCCTGGCCGATGATGCGCTCATGCAGGCGTTGTTCCATGTGCAGCAAGCGATCCGCTTCGGTTTCCATCATCTGGCTCACCGGGATGCCGGTCCATTGTGCTACCACGCGGGCGATGTCGTCCACATCCACAAACTCATCCAGTTTGTGCTCTGCCTCCCAAACATCCCGCTGCTGATTAAACTCCTCTTCAATGCGCAGCCGTTCCGCTTTCATGTGGGCAGCGCGTTCATAATCGCGCTCCAGGCCAGCCTGCTCTTCCTCTGCCGCCAGACGGTCTATTTCCATCTTCTTGGCTTTCAGGTCAGCCGGCAATGAATATAATGCCACCCGTAATTTGGCGGCCGCTTCATCCATCAAATCAATGGCCTTGTCTGGCAGGTGGCGGTCAGTCACATAGCGGGAAGAAAGCCGGGCAGCGGCGACCAGCGCCTCATCCGAAAAATGAACTTTATGGTGCGCCTCGTAGCGATCCCTCAAGCCTTTTAACATTTGAATGGTATCTTCAATGGTAGGTTCATCCACGTAAACCGGAGCGAAACGGCGTTCCAGCGCCGAGTCTTTTTCAATATACTTGTGGTATTCATCCAATGTCGTGGCGCCAACACATTGTAATTCCCCACGCGAAAGGGCTGGTTTCAGCATGTTTGAGGCATCCATTGCCCCCTGAGCAGCGCCCGCCCCTACCACAGTGTGCAATTCATCGATGAAGAGAATAATCTCCCCTTCGGATTTCTGTACTTCTTCCAGCGACGCTTTCAAGCGCTCTTCAAACTCTCCGCGGAAGCGTGACCCGGCAATCATCGCGCCCAAGTCCAGCGAAATCACTTTCTTTCCGATCAATACTTCGGGCACATCGTTCATCGCGATTTTTTGGGCTAACCCCTCAACAATTGCGGTTTTACCAACACCCGCCTCACCGATCAACACCGGGTTGTTTTTGGTGCGCCGCGACAAGACCTGCATCACGCGCAGAATTTCATTGTCGCGCCCAATCACCGGATCTAATTTTCCCTCACGGGCCAGTTTGGTCAGATCGCGGGAATATTTTTCCAGCGTCCGGTAGCGGGATTCAGCCTGCGGATCAGTCACCCGCTGCCCGCCGCGTAACTCTACCACAGCGTCATATACGCGCTCACGGGTTAAACCCGCGCCTTCTAATAAACGCGCGGCGGGGGTATTCCGTTCGGTCAGGATTGCCAGGAAAATATGCTCAGTTGAAATATATTCATCTTTCAATCGGCTGGCTTCTTCATTCGCCAGATCAATCACTCTTTTCACTCGCGGAGTAATGAATATCTGCCCCGCACCGCCGCCAAAAATGCTGGCCTTGGGGCTGGTCTTCAAGATATAGTCCAATCGTTCAGAGATCGCGACCGGATCAACCTTCAACATTTCTAAAATTTGGGGCACAGCCCCCTGTGGCTGCTCGATTAAAGCCAGCAACAAGTGCTCGGTATCAATTTGATTATGCCCGTACCGTTGAATGATCTCCGCGGCGCGCTGAGCTGCCTCTTGGGCACGCTCCGTAAAGCGATCAAATCGCATCATAAGGTTCCGTCCTTGTAAAATAGTCCCATGCTAGAAGCTAATTATAGCATTATCGGTATTAACACTCTACCAGAAGCTCATAAGAAGATTGTAAGAAGCGCGCCGTTTAACAATTATCTTGACAATTGATTTCTTTTTTCGCGATTGTATAAATTATCAATCAATCTAAGGTAAAATTTTAAGGTGCAAATCACATCAACCACTACCGGAATGTTGCGATCTTTAAACACCCGCAAAGATCTCTTGCCCGTTGCGGACTTGATTGAACTTTGTTTTGGCAGCCAGATGGATGCGGACGGTTGGAAGTACGTCAATTGTATTCGACAAGCCGCCAACGACCGCAATCAGATTCGGTGGATATTGGGTGCCGGTGAACGGGTTGCTTATCCCCTGCATGGTTATGTCTGGGAAGAAGACAATAAAATCATTGGAAATCTCAGCCTGATCCCTTTTTACAAAAAGGGGCAATGGCGTTATCTTATTGCAAATGTGGCAGTTCACCCCGATTATCGCCGCCGTGGAATTGGGCGTCAACTCACCCTCAAGGCGATCGAACACATCCTTTCGCTGGAAGTTGCTTCTGCCTGGCTGCAGGTCCGCGCGGATAACACCGCGGCTATTCAGATGTACCGTGAAATCGGCTTTGTTGAGCGCGCTGTGCGGACCACCTGGCAACGCGACAGCTTGCTTGCCCCGCAAACCCCGGTATACCCGGGTTTGAGCTTTTCCCCTCGAATGAGCCATGACTGGGAGATGCAGCAAAACTGGTTAAATGAAACATACCCGAATGATGTTATTTGGAATATGCCTTTAGATGTAGACAAATTTGCCCCTACCCTCTGGCAAAAATTCTTGCAATTAGTGAATGCTGATGATTACCGCCATTGGGCAATTCGCGGTGGAAAAAAATTATTGGGCGTAGTCACCTGGCAGCCCAGCAGCCTGCACGCCGATTACCTTTGGCTGGCAATGGATCCGCGCCATGAAGAAGAAACCATCGCGGCTGCATTGCCCCACGTTCGCGCGCATTTACGGAATTATCGCCCGCTCAGCGTCAATTACCCGGCCTATCGCGCCACAGAATCATTTCAACGCGCAGGTTTTCGCGAATTAAACACCTTAATCTGGATGGAATACCTGCCTCCCATCAATACCCATCATGCAACTTGGGGATAATCCTTGCGTATTAATAAATAGAATATTGGATTTCTACAGGAGGTTTGCCAATGAAGCTGCTTGTTCGCCTGGCGATTAACGCCATTGCTTTGTATTCTGCCATCTATGTCGTGGATGGAATTGTCCCTCAATCTGATAACTGGGTGTCTCTTTTGTGGTTGGCACTCATTTTCGGTGTGATCAATGCGGTGCTGAAACCCATTTTGAAATTTGTTGGCTGTGGGTTCATCATCCTCACCCTCGGCCTGGGAACTTTGATCATCAACACATTCCTGTTCTGGCTGGCGGGTGTGATCGGTCAGCAATTTGGAGTAGGGTTCACAGTTACCGGCTTTGGCGCCGCGTTTTTAGGAGCTTTGATCACCAGCGTGGTAAGCTTTATCCTCAGCCAATTTATAAAGGATGACCGCGACGATAAAAAAGACCGCAAATAACTGAACCAAACAATCAAAAAAGGGCAAAACCGGTGTGTCGCCAGTTTTGCCCTTTTTTTCTAAAGAGTTTTACTTATTCGGGTAAAACATACCGCAACAAGCGGTTGTTCCCTGCATCACTAACCCAAACACGTCCATCCCCATCCACCGCGACACCCGCCGGCAGGTTGAATCCGTCGATATCCAGGCTGTATTGTCCCCAGGCTCGTTTAAAACTGCCGTCCTGGCTAAATTGGATCACCCGGTAACCTTCTGGATCCACAACAAACACATCCCCATTTTCACCTACATTCAGATAGGGTTTGTTATCCAGCGATTGGCCAAACCAGCCATAAACACTGAATTCCATCATGGGCAGGCTCAATGTGCCATCCGCTGCTGCGCCAAACACCTGCACGCGTTGGTTCCAGGTATCGGCAACATATAATCTTCTCCCGGCGCGATCGATGACTAAACCTACGGGTTCATCAAATTCACCTAAAGAGAATCCCTGCGTGCCGAATTGATTGATATACTGGCCATTCTCATCGAAAATGACCACGCGTTTGTTTCCCGTATCCGTGATATAAACATACCCGTTTTCATCCACCGCTACATCCCGCGGCCCCCAGAATGCGTCTGGAGCTTCAGCGGTGCCAAAATAGCCCCACATGGTGATGAATTCACCCTCAGCACTGAATTTCTGCACGCGGTGGTTCCAGGTATCCGCCACATAAACCGATCCATCCGGCGCCACGTCCAAACCCCACGGCTCATTGAACAATCCACCTGCCGCGCCGCCTGGTAATGCGGCGTCACCGAAATTACCCCACACCTGTAAGACCTCTCCATCAGCATTAAAACGCTGTATGCGGTGATTTCGGGAATCAGCGACGTAAAGGCTGCCATCTGGACCGATGGCAAGGTCACGTGGAGCGTTCAATTGTCCTGGTTCGCTCCCCGCGCTGCCTGAAACCCGATCCGGAACCAAAGCCACCTGCCCGGTGGTGTACGGATCTTGCGAGACACTCGGAGAAAATTCTGGCATCGCGCCGTAATTCCACATTTGCGCCAAAATATCCTTGCGGATATAAAATTTCATTCGCGCGCTCGGCTGCCAGTTGGTGGTTGTGAGAGTCGTGTTGTTCGTGAGGCGCGCGTAATCAGAATAATCCCGGTTCAACCAGATTTTGAAAATCGCGGCGCGCATATCCGCGTTAAACAAAGCGTCCCGAATTCGCTGCCAGGTCAGGTTGTAATAATCCTGGTTCGGCCACCATAAACGGGTGTAGTTGAACACCACGTAATTATCTTTCACAATTGGCTCTAACTTATCCATCGTGGCATCTCCCGCCACAATCAAGGGATATTCAGCCAATTCGCGCGAAGGTTTATCTTGATACCAGAGATGATTGGGATAATCACGCAGATACCACCAGTACGGATAAAGCATATCATTATCGTAGGCTACCTGCACATCCAGACCGCCTGTCGTGCGGCGCGATATCTCCTCAATTTGGTTCAACACCTCTTTCGGTCCGGGAGCAGCGTGGGCATAAACCAGGTATTCTGTGGCATAGTCGAAATTGATATAAGACGCGCGATAAGAAGCCCGCGCGGTCAGCACGGCCAAAAGAACAAACAACCCATTGGCTGCCAATTGCAGGATTTCTCTTGTGCGCCAGTCTTTGAGCAAGAAAGCGATTCCCCCCGCGCTTAACACGGTGCCAATAAAGGCAAACAGAAAAGTATTGGTCGCCTCCAGTTGCGAAAGTTCATTCCCCTGGAAGGGCGGCTGGTTTCCTAATAATTTTCCTAATAAAGAAGCAAAGGCAGCCGCGAACACCGGGATTAACAACAAAGCCAACAAACCATCGCGGTTGAGAAGTCTCTTCCAGGGAGTCTGTTCTACCAGAAATCCCAAGCCCCAACCCGCGGTAAGTAATAATGGCAAAGCCACATGCACTGTCAACCAGGGCATTTTCTCGCCAGCCACGCTGTAGGCGATCAGACTGGTAATGCTCCAGAACACCAGAAGGCTCAATGTAGGCACTTGACCACCGGGTAATGGTTTTCCCAGGACCAGTGCATCCTCATCTTCAACTTCTTCAACTTCTTCCACTTCCGCTTGTGCTTCTTCTGCGGGATCAATGGGCTCTTCCAGTGTGGAAACGGTCTCGCCTGGAATGCCGGTAAATTTTTTGTGGCGGATACCGAAATAAACCGCCAATAGCGTCCCTAAAGCTGCTAAAAATTCATACACCGGCACTTGTAAGGCGGCATAGTAATACCAAGGCTGGCTGCCGCGCTGTACTTCTTGCTGGGCCAACCAATAGCCTAACGCGCCGATAATCCCGGTAAAAAAGCCGTCTCCGTTGGTGAAAAAGGTGGTGTAAAACACAGTGAATATACTATAAAAAACCACCGCGTTGCCGACCCACAAGCGCGGCCGCCACCACAACCCAATCCCCACTGAGGTCAGGAAAATCACCACCAATACAATTCCAGTCCGAATCATTCCTGCTTTTGAGTAATCCAGCGGATTCCAGCCGATCATCTTGACCGGGAAAGCAGCCAATTGCGGCAGGATCAATGTGCCCACCAGAATCAAGAGGTCAAACGCGCGCAGGTTTCGAATCGGTTTCCAACCCAATTTTTTAACCAACAGAACAACCGCCGCGACTGCCAAAACCACCGCGCCGACAAACATCAGGATTTCAATGGTCAATCCGGCAACGCCCAGACCTGCATCTGCCTGGCTGGCGGCATCCCCCGCAGCCGCGCTATTGGTCATCGACGCGTTCCAGGCAGCCAACCCCAATGCGCCCATAAACAGGGATAACGCAATCACCATAAATGTCAGGAAACGGTTTCGGGCTTGCGTGTCTTGCCAGCGAATCCGCGCGACACCCTCCAGGAACAATACCCCCACAAACAACAAATACTGGGCGGTGTAGATGAAAGCGGTTTCTTTGGTGGCAAAGTGTAAGGCGGTTACGACCGAGATCAAGTACAGGGAAAATTTATCCCCGCGATCCAGATACCGTAGAATGCCATACAGGATCAACACACCAAACAACTCAATAAACGCTTCATTACGCGTGTACCGTCCATAAAACAACATAAACGGCGAGATTAAAAACAGCGCTCCCGCAATCAGGGTGCCGTTTCTTCCCAAATAGCGCCGGAAGCAAACCAACACCGCCACCACCGCGGCCACACTAAATATCGCTGCTGGCACTCTGGCGCTAAAATCATTATCCCCCAGCAAAAAATAAGACAATGCCACCAGGTGAAATTGCATCGGACCATGGGTCACTGGATCATGGCGGTAACCATTCCCGCGGAAAAGCTCCCACGAAGGCACCACATGATTTACCTCATCGTGACTCATTACCCGCTCTCCCAGTCCATAAAACCGGCTCATAATCGCCAGAATTATGATCACTGCAATCAGGATGGTTTCCACCTTGATACTGGGAAGCAGGGAGGTTATCGGCCGGTCGAGCCAGGAGCTTTTTTCTTGAAGTTCTGTATCCATGAAGTGTTTACTCTCCATCTTCGTTAATGGATGATTGGCCTAAGATTGAATCTTGTTCTGACTATACTTGAATTAGGAGGTTTAGGCAAGATCAAAGGAATTCGCTGTAAAAGCAGTAATTTCATTGCCAAATTAGGATCACAAACGCGCCAACCCGCGATTCCCATGCTGGTCATCCCCCTGATACAGCCGGTGTTTTGGTTTTCACAACTATACCTAAACATATGAACATGTTTCGGGTCAATCCAAAAAATGATTTACCTGCCTGTGGAATTAATCACAGGCAGGTAAACCAATCAAGATTGCTTATTTCTTTATCTTGAAGGGGAAATAAAACTCCTCAATAAAGGCACCGGTATTATTATACAGGTACCAGCGTGAGATGTATGTACCTTCTTCTCCGGGCAAGAATGCGCGAATACTCGCTTCCCATTTTTCACCTGGTTTCACATCCCGGTCAAGCACAACTTCCCGCACACCTGAGATTTCCTGGCCGGATGAGAATACCCATTTGTAACCAGGTTTCCAGGTGGTGGTCCCGGTGTTGACAAATCCCCAGGCCAGCAGAATATCTTCATTGGGTTTGAAGGTTTCATTATCGCCAGGCGAATTATAGCCCCAACTGGCCGCGTCACCTTCTTTTTTACCCGGTGTTGAGGGACTGGTCGCGTTTCCCGCGTTATAGGTGGGTACTATCGTGGCAGTCGCAACAGTGCTGGATTGATCCCCACCACCCACTGGAGGCAGCGTAGGCAGCACCTCGGTGGGTGTGGCTGTGGGCGGAACCGGAGTAGCGGTTGGCTCCAGTGTCGGCGTGGCAGTTGGCATTGCCGCGGCAGTTTCGGTTAATTGAGCCTGCACGGTGGCAGCTGCCTGAGTATAGATCAGATTGGGATCGATGGTCGGTTCAGGTGTACCCGCACAACCGGCCAAACCAAAAACCAGCACAACCGCGCTCATCGCGATGAAATTCTTAATATTCTTCTCCATAAAATTTCCTTATATCCTTTTCTAGATTCAACTGTAAAATTATACCAACTTTCTTTTTTCTTGGATGAGAAATTTTTTTCAATGCGGCAACATATCCCTCTGTTGCTGAGCTATCCACCACATTCGCAAGGATATTCAAGATGAATCGATCCAAAATTCTTCGTTATGCCATGTTTGGAATGCTCTATTTTGCTCAAGGGGCCATTCTCAGTTATTTTACCGCGCTCAACTCACTCTACTTGCTTTCCTTTGATATCAGCATGAGCCAGATAGGGCTGATGGGCACCATCGCGATGATTCCATTCATAATCAAAATCTTTCTTGGCATGCTCAGCGATAAAATCAATTTTTTCAATCTGGGTTACCGTCGTCCTTATATCATTATCGGCTTGTTGGTTCAGGCAATTTGCCTGTTTATCGTTCCTTCAATTAACCCAGGTACTCATTTCTGGCTATTTGCTGGAACCGCATTCATCTTGATGACCGGAATGGCCCTTTATGATACCTGCACCGATGGCCTGGCATTGGATACCACGGCAAAAGAAGAAGAAGGCACCATTCAAGGTTTTATGGTCGGTGGGCGTGCCCTGGGTGTGGTGATCATCTCTGCCATTATCGGCGTCATCGTGGAACAATCCTCCTGGTCCATCGCCTTTTATGCCCTGGCTGTTCTCACCCTATTGCCCTTGCCATTGGTATTAACCAGCCGAGAAGCGCAGCGTCCTGCCGAGCGACAATTCGAATGGAAAGCATTTTCAGCCTTCACCCGGCCTTCTATTATCACGTTGGCGCTGCTAGGCGCACTATATTCCCTGATCACCAATGCCGCCAATCAAATTGTGAATCCCTTTTTGCAATCGGAGTTTAATATCGGCCTTTCCACCGCCGGTTTCTTCACCACTGTTTGGGGAATTGGGGTTGTCTTGGGCAGCCTTACGGGTGGCCGCCTGACAGATCGCATCGGGCAGCGCCGCGCGGTTCATTGGGCTATCGGAATATCCATCATTTCCATTAGTTTGTTGGCAGTGATATTTACGCCGGGCATGGCCTGGCCGCTGGTGGCGGCATTTGGTCTGGCATTCGGCTATTACGAGACAGTTTATTTTGCCATCTCTATGAACAAAAGCGATCCGCGCATTGCCGCGTCCATGTTCTCTATCTTGATGGCAATTGCCAATCTTGGCACCGGCGTGGGGTTGGCCTTAAGCGGTTCGCTGGTAGACGCGATCGGTTATCGCTGGACCTTTGCCGGCATCGCCGCCCTCAATTTATTGGCCATCCCTTTGCTTTCGATCATCTTTAAACCTATTGAAAAACAAGAAGTTGTCAGTGCTTCATCCGAGATCCTCTAGGGAAGAATTGACCCAAAAACCTGAAGTTGCTCAACCAATCCAAGAGCAACTTCTTTTTTTGATTTATTGGGGTTATACCGTAAAATATTAAAAACCATTGTTGCAAAGGAGAAATGCGCATGACAACTCTGGTATTCGATTGGGGAAACACTCTCATGCGGGTTTTTTCCGAATACGAGGGTGCCATGGTAACCTGGCCAGAAGTAGCTGTTATTCGCGGCGTGGAAGAAGCCCTGGCCGTGCTTTCTGGACAATACCCCATGGTGGTCGCGACCAATGCGCGCGAATCTAGCACCGCACAAGTTCGCGCGGCATTGCAACGCGTGGATATTGACCGCTATTTTGAACACGTGTTTACCACCCATGATCTCAATCTCAGTTGCAAGCCCGACCCTGAATTCTATAAAGGCATCCAGAGCCGGTTGAAAACCACTTCTGAAGAAATGATCATGATTGGTGATGACTACTGCGCTGACATTTTAGGCGCGGCACAATGCGGTTGGAAGACCTCCTGGTACAACCCCGAACATGTCCCGGCCACGGCATTAACCCCATTAAATACTTACGAAGTGGATTCGCTTGCCCAGCTTCCCATGGTGCTGGCCAAACCCGCCTATCCGGAAATTACCACCTGCCTGGGTTGGCTTCAGGAAGAAGAAGCATCCTCTGCCCTCTTAATCCATGTGCAACTGGTCGCTGCTGTTTCCTATCAAATGGCGTTATGGCTGCGCGCGAATGGTCAGTTGATCGATCCAATCCTGGCGCACCGGGGTGGGTTACTCCACGATCTGGCTAAATTACTATCATTGAGAACCGGCGCTTCTTCCGACGACCATGGAAAATTGGCCGCGCGACTGTTGCATACCCGCGAACAGCCCGAACTGGCTGAAATCGCTTACCGGCACCTGCTTTTCTGCCTGATTGATGACGCCCGCCGCCCGCAAACCTGGGAGCAAAAGGTGGTTTACTTCGCCGATAAACTAATCGAAAAATCGCAGCTGGCGTCTTTGGATGAGCGTTTGCAGGGTCTGCGTGAGCGTTACCCCAATCACCGCCAGGAAATTGACACCATGATCCCCGCCTTGCTGGAATTGCAAGACGAAATCTGCCAGGCAATCGATATTTTGCCGGATGAGCTGTTACCCTGTTTGAATAACGCCTTGCTGGGCGGAGAATAAATACAACGAGCCTCCCTTTCACGACTGCTGAAAGAGAGGCTCAAATTTTTATCCGGGGGGAGGTTTAATCCAGGTTGAAATAGTTATAAACCGCCCGCGAAAGATCCGCGAACAGTACATTAGCCGGATCAAAAATGAGCTGAACCGGTTGGTGCATGAAGATAACCAGGACATAATCTCCAGCAGGCGAATAAACAATGGCTGAATCTCCCATGGTATGCAAGTATCCATCGTTCTCAATAATCCAACCATGTTTGTGGGCAATCCGCGTTCCTTCCGGAATACCGGCTTTGATCAAGACCGCAATATCATTGAGGGATAAGAAGTCGAGCATTTGCTGACATTCACCGCTGCTGACCTGACCGGCGAAAGCCGCCGGTAATGTACCGCCGCCATTGGTCGCGCATTGGTACAGATCATCCATTAACATTCCCATTTCTGCGGGTGTGGTCTGGTTGTACTCGTCCGGGCCGGTGTTTACATCCACACGCTGGTTGGCCGGTGTGGTGAAACGCTGCAGCAATGGCGCACCAGGGTAGAAATAACCGGCGATAAATGTGTTTTCCAACCCAATGGATTGCAAATCTTCGGTGACTTGCAGTGGCCCCAGATTTAGGTCCAATACATTTTGCATCAAGCGGTCAGCCGGCCCATTTTCAGATTGTTCAATCATCAATGCCATCTGATCCAGAACCTCTTGAGGGGTAGGCTCACTCACCCTGCGAAAAACCGATGTCATGATCGGAATCTTCATCGTGCTGGCGGCGGTAAACGCAATCCCTGGCTGCAGATCTTCACCATTCTGGTAGGCAAAACTCAATTCTTCGCGGGTATTAATATCCAGCATATACATTTCCACCACGCCATCGAACCCCGAGACATCAATCACCTGCTTTAATAACACTTCCAGGTTGGTCAGAGATGGGCGTGGGGGTTTCACCTGGTTGTATGTGAGATTCACCACTCGCGCGTTCGGAGAGCGCAAGGCGTCTTCAATTAACACCACCGCGCGATCCATATCCAACACTGTGCCAGGATTCCCACTCTCAAAACTGGTGGTTCCAGGTAAGGGAATAGACGCTTCGGGAGGCTGATCGTACCGTACTGCGATTTCATTCTGCAAATAGGTTCGCAGGCGGTCTTCGGATAGATTCGCGCTGAGCGGCACTGGTTTTGGTGCCGGCAACTGGTTCCACAGGTAATCCCAGAAAGCGCTCCAGAACGGTTGGGTAATCCGCTGTAAGTCGGCTGCAGCCAGCATTTCATCCAGCTTCAATTCAAAACCCACCACCTGGGGTTTCACTTGAATGATTGCTTCTCCATAGTGCAGTTCCACCGGAACGCCATATGCCTGCACCAGCCGCTCAGCAGCTTTTTGCTGGTCCAAGCCTCCTACGGGAACACCAGCAATTTTCATTCCAGGAGGGAAAGAGGAGCGAATGCGGCTGTACCGTACCAGTTCAAATACTGTAAATACCAGCGCTAAAACAATCAACGCCATCGAAAGCCATCGTAATATTGAAAGTCCTAAACGACTTCTCACAATTCATCTCCATTTCGCTAACTTACGCGTCTGTCGATTCTACCAATAAATACACCTTTCATCAAACCCGCTGGCTAAGCTCCGGATTAATAACTTCTCTCAAGCAAAATTCTTTGCTCACTTCATTCAGCACATCCAGCCTTGCCTCCCATTTTTTACATCACTGATCATCCATCTTTATCAGAGAGTAGGCGGCTGGTTGAATTGACAGTTTTTAAGGGCATGGTTATACTTACCTTTGCGACGTTAGGTGTATATAATATCGTACGCTATCAACTCTATGGGGGAAGAGTTTGCCCCAATTTGGGAGGTTTCGATTGAAAAAAGCAATTATTACCGGCATTACCGGTCAGGACGGTTCTTACCTGGCAGAAATGCTCCTGTCCAAAGGCTATGAAGTTCATGGGATGATCCGCCGCGCCAGCACATTCAATACCGGGCGCATCGATCATCTTTATCATGATCCGCATGGGAATGGTGAAAAAGTCAACCTTTATCTGCACTATGGGGATTTAACTGCCCCCCAATCCATGCTGGATATAATTTACGGCGTGATGCCCGATGAAGTTTATCATCTGGCTGCGCAGAGTCATGTGCGCGTTAGCTTCGATATGCCTGAATATACCGGTGATGTGACCGGGTTGGGTGCCACCCGCATCCTCGAAGCATTGCGACGCAGCGGTTGCAAAGCTCGTTTCTATCAGGCTTCTACCTCTGAGTTGTTTGGCAGCGCCAATCCTCCACAAAATGAAGATACCCCATTTCTGCCGCGCAGCCCATATGCCGCCGCAAAAATGTACGCATACTGGATGGTGCGCAATTACCGCGAAGCTTACAACATGTTCGCAACCAATGGTATTCTCTTCAACCATGAGTCACCGCGCCGCGGCGAGACTTTCGTCACCCGCAAAATTACCCGTGCCGTTGCATCCATTTTAGCCGGCCGCCAGAAACATCTTTACCTGGGCAACCTCGATTCGAAACGGGATTGGGGCTACGCGCCAGAATATGTGGAAGCCATGTGGATGCTGATGCAAATTGACCAACCCGGTGATTTTGTGATCGGCACCGGCGAAGCGCATACCGTGCGCGAGTTTCTGGATGAAGCTTTCGGTTATGTCAACCTGGACTGGCACGACTATGTGCGCATCGACCCGCGGTACTTCCGCCCCACTGAAGTAGACTACTTGCTGGCCGATCCCACCCGCGCCCGTGAAATGGGCTGGCAGCCGCGCGTCACCTTCCGCAATCTGGTCCGCATTATGATGGACGCCGATCTGGAAGCCTTGGGCTTACCCGCCCCCGGCGAAGGAAAGCGCGTCGTAGATGAACAATTTGGCGATTGGCATCGGTGGGAACATCAAGTTCTTACTATGGATCGCTGATCCAATTCAAATTGCTCTATAATTAAATAACTCATAAATAATTCACCGCCCAAAAGGCGGTGATTGTTTACTCGAACTCAACCACGAAATGGGAGGGGTTGCGATGAAAGTATTAATGATTGGTGGAACAGGAAACATCAGCACCAGTGTTAGTCGTCTGGCCGTCGCCCAAGGGATTCAGCTTTATCTACTTACGCGTGGGAAAACACCCGTCACCATCCCCGGCGCGCAAACCATCACGGCCGATATTGACAACATTACCCTGGTTGAAGAGTTGATCGCCGGTCACAATTTCGATGCGGTGGTGAATTGGATTAATTACACCCCCGATCAGGTAGAGAGAGACATCCGTTTATTTTCAAATCGTTGCGGCCAATATATCTTCATCAGTTCCGCCTCCGCCTACCAAAAGCCGGTCCGCAACCCGGTCATTACTGAAGCCACCCCGCTGGAAAATCCATATTGGGAGTATTCTCGCAATAAAATTGCCTGCGAAAACCGCTTAATGCGTGAATATCAAGAAAAGGGTTTTCCAGTCACCATAGTGCGCCCTTCCCACACATACGACACCATTCTTCCCTTGGTGTTGGGCGGCGGTAGCACCTATACCCTTGCAGACCGCATGCTGCGGGGCTTGCCGGTCATCGTCCAGGGTGATGGCAACACCTTATGGACGTTGACCCACTCAATGGATTTCGCGGCTGCCTTTAATAACTTGTTCGGTCACCCTCAAGCGATTGGAGAAGCCTTTCATATCACATCGGATGAAAGCCTGACCTGGAATCAGATTTATCAAACGACCGCTTCCGCGCTGGGTGTCGAACTGCAGATCATCCACGTCCCATCCGACTTGATTGCTCATATCATCCCGGAACGTGGTCCCAGTTTGCTTGGCGATAAATCGTGGAGCGTGATCTTCGACAATACAAAAATTAAAAAAATGGCGCCCGGCTGGCAAGCCAAGATTCCTTTCGCAATAGGGATCAAACAAACCCTGGACTGGTTCCAGGCCGACCTCAACCGGATGGTGATCGACCCGATTATTAACCAGCATACGGAAAGAATTCTGGCTGCTTATCGCCGGGCGTTTGATGTGGTGGATTAATTGGGTTAGCGCCCTAATCCTCAATAAAAAATTAATTCTCGGCCAGGACCTGGTCAATTTTCGCCAGTTCGTCCTGGCTAAATTCCAGATTTTCCAGGCAGGCCACGATGCCATCGATTTGCTCCACGCGAGAAGCCCCGATCAACGCTGAAGTCACCAGCGGATTTCGTAATACCCAGGCGATGGCCAATTGCGCCATACTCTGGTCTCTCTGACGGGCAATCTCACGCAACTGGCGTACTTTTTGGATTTTCTCATCCGTTACGTGTTCAGGTCTCAGGAAACCGACTGTTTTTGAAGCCCGCGAACCTTCTGGAATTCCATCCAAATACCGATCGGTTAGCAGCCCCTGTGCCAATGGGCTGAAGACAATACTACCCATGCCAGTCTGTTCCAGTGAGTTAAGCAATCCGCCTTCAATCCAGCGGTCAAACATGCTGTAGCGCGGTTGGTGGATCAGACACGGCGTTCCCAAATCCCGCAAAATGCTGGCCGCTCTTAAGGTATCCTCTGCGGAGTAATTCGAAATTCCGGCATATAACGCCCGCCCGCTGCGAACTATATAATCCAGCGCGCCCATCGTTTCTTCCAGCGGCGTATTTGGGTCTGGCCGGTGGGAATAGAATATATCCACATAGGGTAATCCCATCCGTTTCAGACTCTGATCGGCGCTGGCAACCAAATATTTCCGAGACCCCCACTCACCATAAGGTCCCGGCCACATTAAATACCCGGCTTTCGAGGAAATGATCAACTCATCTCGATAAGGTTTCAAATCTTTGGCCAGGATTTTTCCAAAAGTCTCTTCAGCTGAACCGGGAGGTGGCCCATAATTATTAGCCAGGTCAAAATGGGTAATGCCCAGATCAAAGGCGTGGAAAATCAGCTTTTTCGCGTTTTCAAAGATATCTACCCCGCCAAAATTGTGCCATAAACCCAATGAGACCATGGGCAGCAAAACACCACTTTTGCCACAGCGCCTGTATTTCATCACCTGATAACGATTTTCTGCTGGTCGATAATCCATAAGTACGCTCCTTCCAGTATTAATCTACACTCAATATTGTAATCGCGATACGGATAAAAAAAACCGGCCGGATGAATTCGGCCGGAATAAGCATTTTTTACTCTTCATTATCGGTAAGAATGATAAATATTCAGCACAATATCCGCATAGTAATAACCCACATCCTTTGGACCATATGCCTTTAATGCATCACGTTCATTTCCGTATTTTCCAATCAGCCCGGAGAGCATTCGGGTGCCATAGCTGATGTTGAACTCAGGCTCAAAGAGCTCATCCATCGAAGGCCGGCTAGCGAAACAGGGTCCGTTTATACATTGAAAACCCGCGGCAATTCCATCTCTGGGCATGACTTGCATTAACCCAACCGCCCCACTTTTTGAATAGGCGTCGGCGCTTCCGCCACTTTCCTGCAAGATAACCGCCGCGATCAGTTGAGGGTCTAACCCGTGTTGAGAAGCTTCCCGTTCAATCCAGCCACACCATTGGCGCACTGAATCTGGGTATTTGGTTGAAATCCCACAATTTTCTGATTTCGAATTCACGGCCTGCGCTGGTTGAGTGGACTGTTCTTCCTCAGCAGCCAGCACGATTTCCGGTTTGTTAAATAGTCCCGCAAATAAGGTTAATGCCAGACAACCAATTAAAAAGCCTGGGATAATCGCCCAACGAATCTGATACATAATCACCTGCCGGAGAAATCGATTTGTTGTTCTAATTATAGCAAATTTGTTCTATTTTTCAAGTTAACGTTTCAAGCTTGTCATTCTGCATCATCCCGCATAGAATGGGACTATGGTTGACTCTTTCTCTAAAAAGTGCTTTCTTCTTTGCGGCTTGATTTTTTTGCTATTCTTGGGAGCTTGTCAGAATGGGCCTTCCAGGCAGGCATCCACTTCACAATCCCTCAAATTTACAGAAGACGTATCGTTTTCCCCCCGCGTTTGGATGGTACCGGCAGGCGAAACCATCTCCTTCAATGTGGAAAATTTCGCTTCACGCGAGTTTGAATTTACCCTGATAACCGTTAATCGTGAACTGCCATTAAAATCTGAGGATGCCAAGTACATCTGGTTCACAACAAGCATCCCCGCTTCACAATCGACTCAATTTAGCTTCACAGCCCCGAGCATGCCAGGTGAATATGATGTCATCCTCGACTCCCAACAAGCTTCATCCTTGGGTTGGATCGGAAAACTGGTGGTTATATCTCCACAGATAACGAAACCATAAAAAAACAGCCCGCGATTTCGGGCTGCTGTTATCTGTTTAGAGTAGGCTTTATTGATTGGCTTCGCTTTGACAGTGACTGCAAACGCCAAACACCTGCATCCAATGTTCTTCAATATGATATTGCTTTTCGACCCCAATTTCGTGGAAGAAAGCTTCCAAGTTTTCCCCCTCAAAATATTCGTAGCGGCCGCACACTTTACATAACAACAGGTGATGGTGTCCTTCTTTGGTGGCTACAAATGCCTGGCAACCTTCAGGTTGGTGCACGCGCTGAATCATACCCAATTCTTCCAACTTTTCCAGGGTACGATAAACGCTTACCAAGCCTAATTTGTTGTTTTTCGTTCGCGCGATTTCAAACACTTCAAACGGCTTGAGTACGCGATCACTATTGGCAACTACCTCAACCACCGCCTCTCGCGCATCGGTCAGGCGGTAACCATTATCTCTTAATAATTGCATCCACTCCGATTTTTGTTCGTTCAAATCAAGCCTCAAATTGTCAGGTGTTGTTTTGGTTTTTATGAGGTTAAGGTAAGTTTCGAATTCATCTGTTTCACCCTTTTGAAGAAGGGCGATACTTGATTATCATATTCAATCGCAACAGCCCATGTAATGGGGTTTACAAATGGTTAATTCAAGAAATTCCACGGATTTACTTTGCCGTACTCTTCACTTAACATTTCAAAATGAAGATGCGGGCCGCTTGAATTTCCAGTACTGCCCATTCCGCCAATCAGATCACCCTGCGAAACCGGCGAACCACAACCCACGGTCAAGGTATCCAGGTGGGAGTAGAGGGTTTGCCAACCATTTCCGTGATCGATGACAATTACATTCCCATAACCCCAATCATTCCATCCCGCGTAAACCACCACGCCCGAGTCAGCCGCATAGATGGCGTTGCCCAGGCTGCCCGCGATATCAATGCCGAAATGGTTGGTTTCGGGAGAAAAATCATAACCGGAAAGATATCGCTCTACTGACGGCCAGATATAAGTTCCCGTGCCAACCGGCCCATCCATCACCTGCCCGCAAGCGCCTGGTCCCATGATACTTGCTACCGCCGGATCGCTCCGGGTAATTCTTGGCGCGCTCCAAGAGATGAATTCACGCCTGCCACCGGGAACAATTAACCAGGTTCCCGCTTCGATGTTCGGGTTGGCCAAATCGCCCAACGTTTCCGCGTTGAGGTGATTCCCCGGCCAATTGATGATCGCATCCGGCTCAACACCATAAAATTTTGCCACACCATTTAATCCATCACCGCTGTGCCATTCGTAATAAACGCCATCCACGGGCAAGATGTTAAGCATCTGCCCGGGTTTGAGCCGGTGCGGGTCGTCTGCCAAAATATAATAATTCCCCCATAAAATCGTCTCCGGTTTCAAATTAAACTTTTGGGCGATTCCAAAGATAGTGTCACCCTTTTTTACTTCATATTGTGAAACTTCAAAACGAGGTTTCGCGGGAATATTGGTATGCAGATCCGTCAGGCGAACCACGCCCTCACTAAAAACACCATTCGAAACAATTTCATTTGCGGTAAAAGTTTGAGTCGGTTGTGGAAGTGGCGCGGCTTGAGCGGATCCGCTGCTGGTTCGTAATTGCCCTTGCAGGTAAAAATTTCGCATGACCCATACCACAAGCAAAATCATCACCACTGACGCCAGGCTGCTGCCAATCCGCATGGCAGCCTCACCCAGGCCCATACGCAGCAGGCTTTCCCAAATATCGCGCCATGTTCTCTTTACAGGGGGAGAAGGTTCCTGATCAGTTAATGGATTATTTTGCTTTGGATCTTCAAAAAGCGAAGAAGCTTCTTGCATAAATGTTAAACCTCGCTTGTGATCATAACATAAGCGAGAATTAAGGTCAAGAATTTACGATTTTGTCGGTATAAGGCAAAAAAAGATGCCAAGTCGCTTGTCAGATCAAAAAATTCCAATCAATGTCACAGCAATTAAAACCACCAGCGCACCTACGATAAAAATGAATATTTTGTCGTTCTCTAAGAATTCCACAATTTTACTTTTTGAAGCTGAATCTGGTTCTAATGAAAGTGTTGCGGGGGCGGCATCCACCATTTCAAACACCGGGGACGCCTCACCTTCTTCACCATGATCCTCAGGTTCTCTCATCGAATCCAGAAGGGCTTCATAAGAAACGGCTTGTTGTTTTTCCAAATGGTCAAGTTCATTTTTCGCACGCTCATTATCAGGCGCAATAATTAAAATCTGCCGTAAACAGCGGATTTTCTCTTTCTTTTCTTCGTGGGCATCCGTAAGGTAAAACCAGGCTTCAATGTTATCCGGGTCTTCCTGGATGATTTTTTCCAATTCTTCAATCGCGGACTCAAAATCTCCAACCATCATAAGCCGCTTTGGCAAGTCGAAATTTGTCATTGTATCCCCTCTCTGCAGTTCATTGCATAATTAGTAGATGTTTTCCCAAGAAAATTGCTGGGGAATTACAATCCATATCCACAATTATATTCCTAATTGCAAATAAAATTGTCGCTCAATCGATCCTGTGCTATGATTCAAACGAGCGAAACAGAAATACACGAATGGAGAGAAACCATGAGCGATCAACCCATCCTGGCAGTCATTGGTGGTTCAGGCCTGTATCAATTTGAAGGGCTTGAGAACATCCGCACATTGGATGTGGATACACCTTACGGTACACCCAGCTCCCCTATTGTGATTGGGACTCTTGCTGGAAAGACAGTGGCTTTCCTGGCCCGTCACGGAATCGGACACTTTATATCCCCAACGGAAGTAAATTACCGCGCAAATATTTACGCGCTAAAGTCGATTGGGGCTCAACGGATTGTCAGCATCAGCGCCTGCGGCTCCCTGCGCGAAGACTACGCCCCCGGACAAATTGTCGTTCCCGATCAACTCATTGACTTTACCCGCGATCGAAAACGATCTTTTTTTGAAAATGGTTTGGTTGCCCATATCAGTCCGGCAGACCCGTTCTGCAACGAAATTTCCACCGAAATTTACCAGGCAGTGATTCAAACCGGTGCGGTTTGTCACATGGGTGGTTCGCTGATTACCATTGAAGGCCCCCGATTTTCCACACGCGGAGAATCCAATCTGTTCCGGGCTTGGGGAATTTCAATCATCGGAATGACCACCTCTCCCGAAGCATTTTTGGCTCGCGAAGCGGAAATGTGCTATGGCGTGCTAGCCCATGTGACCGATTATGACGTCTGGCACACCTCGGAAGCCCCGGTGACAGTTGAAATGGTGATCCGCACGCTGCAAGAAAACACGCATCATGCCCAGGAAGCCATCCGTAATTTAGTTGCGGCATTGCCCGAGGAATTCGCTTGCAAGTGTTCTAATGCCTTAGCCGACTCGCTAATCACCAATCCACCCGCCATTCCGGCAGAAACCCGTCAGAAATTAGGATGGCTCGTAGATAAATACCTAGGATAACGGAAAAGAATTCGATCCCAGTGAATATCCTTTTTCCAGAAAGCTTGTCACCCAAAGACCGCCAGCAAAGCCGGCTATTTTCCCTGGCGGCATTATTTCTATTCCTCTATGCGGTTGCGCTTACACTCTCACCCGCCGTCCGCCAGCGAACCTGGCCTACTAATCTGCGCTGGGAACATTGGGTGGGTTACGCGGCATGGCTGGCCGGATTCGCTTTTCTTCACCGCCGGGTTTGCCGCTATCTTCCAGATCGAGACGCATTAATCCTGCCGCTGGTTTCAATATTGAGCGGATGGGGGTTATTATCCATTTTTCGCCTGAACCCTGCCCTGGGCTTTCGCCAGACAATCTGGTTGGTCATATCCCTGGGGCTCATCAGTCTGGCACTTAAGGTTCCAGATCTGTTGGAATTTTTGCGTCGCTACAAATATGTGTGGCTGGTCGGCGGGATTCTGTTAACTGCGTTTACAATCTTTATCGGCACCTATCCATCTGGGTCTGGACCTTCACTTTGGCTTGATTTGCAGATCTTTTACATTCAACCATCCGAACCACTTAAATTAATATTGGTGATTTACCTGGCTGCCTATCTGGCAGATAACTTGCCAGTCAGTATCAGTTTCACCCGGCTATTGGCGCCCACCATTGTGCTGGTTGCTGCCGCGCTGGCAGTGTTCGCCGTCCAGCGCGATTTAGGAGCAGCTTCGCTTTTCATCATGATCTATTTTGGGGTGATCTACCTGGCGTCCAGCCGCCGGCGTTTCTTGTTAATTGGCAGCTTGATTCTGCTGTTTGCCGCGATCGCTGGATATTTCCTTTTTGACGTCATCCACATACGCATGGATGCCTGGCTGAACCCCTGGCTCGATCCGACCGGCAGCTCTTATCAGATCGTACAATCCATCCTGGGAATCGCTGCCGGTGGGCTTCTCGGCCGCGGACCTGGTCTGGGCAGCCCGGGTGTTATCCCCGTTGCCGTTTCTGATTTCGTTTTTGCCTCTATCGCCGAAGAAAGCGGATTGGTGGGAATCATTGCCTTACTCACGCTCTTCGGATTACTGATTAGCCGAGGTTTTCGAGTCGCCTTACGCGCTCGCAGCCTATGGCTTCGCTACCTGGCAGCCGGTCTGATCATCGAGTTGGGGCTGCAATCCATTCTGATCATGGGTGGAAACTCCCGTCTTTTACCATTGACCGGGGTAACATTGCCGTTTGTTTCTTACGGCGGCTCTTCTCTGGTCTCTTCCTTTGCGGCAATATTTATTCTGTTATTAATCAGCAATGAGGACGAAGATCTTGATCCCACTCCCATACAAGACGCGGCAGCCTACAAAATCACATTCGCGGGATTAGGCGTCAGCCTGGTCCTCCTGGCAATCATCAATGGGTGGTGGTCAGTTGTGCGGAGAGACGATCTACTAACCCGGGCGGATAATCCGCGCCCGGCTATTGATGACGCCTACGTTCGCCGAGGCTCCTTGCTCGATCGGGATAACACACCCATTGTCAGCACACAGGGGCAGCCGGGGAGTTATGCGCGCGAAACAACCATACCGTCAATCGGCCCATTGGTGGGCTATTCCGACGCATTGATTGGCCAGTCGGGTTTGGAAGCTTCCCTTGACGTTTATCTGCGCGGACTTCAGGGCACACCGGCCACCACCATTTTGATCGATGATATCCTATACGGACAACACCCGGCTGGATTGGATGTGCGTTTGACTCTCGATCGATCCTTGCAAGAGTTAGCCGATCAGCTTCTGAATGAACACATTGGCAGCCTGGTATTGCTCAACGCGCGTAGTGGCGAGGTCCTGGCCATGTCTTCTTCTCCAAATTACGACCCCAATTTGATTGAAGAAAACTTACCCGCCCTGCTCGCCGACCCCAATGCTCCGCTGCTAAACCGCGCAACCCAAGGCCAATATCCCCCGGGGACCGCGTTGGCCCCCTTCTTGTATTCAATAGCGATCCAGCGCAACACCCTTCCAAATTTGCCGCTCTCTCAGGCTGTGGCATTTAATCAGCAATCATGGATGTGCTCACTCCCGGTGACGCCGCCAGTTACCTGGCAAAAAGCGATCGCCGCCGGCTGCCCGGGCGCCATTCAGGCTATTGGACAGACCCTTAACCCTTCTGATTGGCTCGAGCTTTACCAGGCGGCCGGATTCTCCGAAACCCCATCATTACGATTGGCGGTTGCGCCGGCAGCCAATTTATCCATTGCGAATTTCTCCGGCGCGGATCCGGCGCAATTAGCCCTTGGGCAGAGCGGAATTAATCTCAGCCCGATACAAATGGCCCTGGCTGTAGCGGCTTTCTCAACGGATGATGTCAGACCCACTCCGATCATCGCCGCGGCTGTGAATACCCCCTCCCAGGGTTGGGTGGTGCTTTCTACGGATCCTTCCACTACAAAACTTCCGGTTTCGTCTCGCGCGGCAGTGAATGACCTTAAAGTAGCCAATAAACCTTACTGGCAGGTCACTTCCTCCGCCCAGGCCGCCGACCGGACTCTGACCTGGTACCTGGCTGGGACGACCCCGGAATGGCCCAACACTCCTGTTGCGCTGGTGATTCTCCTCGAGGAAGATAACCCCCGCCTCGCCCAACAAATTGGCACTCAAATCATCGAAAAAACCATCAATCTTACGCAACCATAAAAACAGGCGGTGATTACTCACCGCCTGTCTACATATCCTCTTTTATTCGATTTACTTCACCAGACGCACAAAATTACGTTTACCAACTTGCAAGACTCCGCCGTGAGATAAGGTAGCGCGTCCATCTGTCAGCACCTCACCATCCAGGCGTACGCCCTTTTGGTCAATCAGCCGGCGAGCCTGGCTCTTGCTTTCCGCCAATCCCGCCGCCAGTAGAATATCCGCCAGGGGCAAATCTTCGGTCAGCACAAATTCCGGCATTTCTTCTGGAACATCACCCTTCTGGAACATGCGCACGAAGGCTTCTTGCCCGTTATTTGCCGCGTCATCCCCATAAAATGCGGAGGTGATCTCCCAGGCGAGCTTCATTTTGGCGTCGCGTGGGTGTAATGTTCCCGCTTTCAGTTGCGTTTCCATCGCGTTGATCACATCTGGGGTCCAGCGGGTGACCAGCCGGGAATATAAGGGCATTGCCAAATCAGGTATGCTCATCACCTTGCCGTACATATCTTCCGCGCTGGTCATGATCGGAATATGGTTACCCAGTGATTTACTCATCTTCACCGTGCCATCTGTGCCGGGCAAAATGCCCAAGATTATGGCAATATTGGGCTTGGCATCCAGGTAAGTCATAATTTTCCGCGCGGCGGTGACAATATTAAATAATTGATCTGTGCCGCCAATTTGCACGTCTGCCTTGAGCGCGTACGCGTCATAACCTTGCATGATTGAATAAAACAACTCATGCATATAAACCGCGTCATTCTTATCCCAGCGCTTGCGGAAGTTCTCCCGGGTGAGGAACTGCTGAATGGTAAAGTTGGAAGACAATTTGATTAAGTCTTCAAATGTAAGTTTAGACAACCATTCGGCATTGAAAGCAACCTTCGTCTTGTCTTTTTCCAGGATGCGATAGGCCTGTTCGGCGTAGGTGCGCGCGTTTTCAGCCACCTGCTCAGCGGTAAGCTGTGGACGTAACACATCTTTATCCGACGGATCGCCAATCAATGAGGTGAAATTCCCCACCAGGAATACTACCTCGTGGCCCAATTCTTGAAACTGGCGCATTTTTCGCATTGGAACAGTATGTCCCAGGTGCAGATCAGCGGTGCGAGGGTCGAACCCACAATATACTCGCAGCGGACGCCCTTCCTTCTCTGCTTCAATTAACCGCTCCCGTAATTCGCGGGTCATCGCTTCTTTGAGATGTTCGTCACCGTATTCGGTACCTTGCATCAAGTACGCAACTTGTTCATCAATATTCATAAATGCCTCCACCAATGATCTGGCTGGTTTT
>ENA-ORXD01001115-ORXD01001115.1-sediment-metagenome-genome-assembly--contig:-NODE-1115-length-25072-cov-6.482336_pt1 | contig 25072 bp, 15 predicted proteins | sample MGYA00237862_ERZ511471 | MGnify/ENA metagenome assembly ERZ511471
TCGCGTATTATGCAACGCAGCAAGTAAAACCGGATCTCGTAAGCGTTCAGGTGAAATATAAACCAATCGGGCGCGGCCACGCCGCATCCGTTCTAATACATCATCGCGTTCGCTGGCTGATTGCCCGCTATAAATTGCGCCAACAACTTCAATCCTGCGTTGATTCAGACTGGCGACTTGATCTTTCATTAGTGCGATCAAAGGTGAAAAAACCAACGTTACGCCCTGGCGGACCAAAGCTGTAAGCTGGAATGTCAAGGATTTTCCTGCGCCTGTCGGTAGCACTCCCAACACATCTTTACCAGCCAGCATATTTTGAATCACCATTTCTTGAGCTGGCATTCCATCGATTTCACGGAATTCACTATGTCCAAATAAGGTTTGCATAGCTTCAAGTAAGAGAGGCCGCCAGTTTTGGTAATCATCCTGTGAAACTAGATCCGGCAATTGGAAAGCTTCCAGACGCGCTTCCAAATCAGGGAGCACTTCATCGACTAACTCGCTCAATAAACTGGCTTTGGCCTGCATATCGATCAGATTGGGGAAAGTCTTGGCCAATTTCTCATAGAAGGCTCGCCGTGAGCGTTCTGCATTTTCATCACGTGGTAAATAGCCTGGCAGGGAATTTAACAAATCTGCCTTGTAATGTTTACGATGAATTCGCCTGTCGAACAGTACCACCGCGCCACAGTCATCTTCCCGGCGCAGAAGGCGTCCAAACCCCTGTTTGAACTGCAAAAGCATCAACGGCAGCATGTAATCATCAAATTCAGATTTTCCTTGTTTAGACAAATATTCAGCCCGTGCTCGGTGCACCGGCTCAATCAACAAAGGAAAAGGTAATTTTTCCATCAAAACAAAACTGAGCGTTTCACCGGGAACATCCACACCTTCCCAAAAACTACGCAAGCCAAACAGAACTGCTTCTTTGCGCTCTCGAAAAGCATCCAGCAAGCGCCGGCGAGAAGTATCTTGGGACTGAACATAAAGTGGGATACCATCGCGAGACAAATCATTGGAAATTTTCCCGGCAACATACTCCATTCGTTCCCGCGCTGTAAATAAACCCAAGGCACGCCCATCGGTGAAGCGCAAAAAGAGTTTCAGTTCTTTCGAAAGCTCCTGCTTAAAGCTTTCCATGGTGTGTTGTAAAGGTGCGTAAGTTAAATAGGACGTCAAGCCGAGCAAAACATTGTGATCATAAGGAAGGGCAGGAGGCAGTTTACGAACAAAGTGATTTTCCAGGCGATCCTTCAACCCCAGGCGATCAATGAAGTAGCTAAAATCATTCCCCTTAAGTGCCAGAGTTGCAGAGGTGAAAGTTACACTGGAAAGATTACTGTAATAGGCCTGCAGCGCTTCTCCAACATCAATCGGTGCGGCTTTAATTGCCCATCCGTCGGGGTGATCGTCACGCGGTTCAGCATCAGGATAAAGCGGGGGGCCAACCTCAAGCCAATAAACTAACTTTTGATCAGCCACACGCAGTAATTCGTAAGCCAGAGAACGCTGTCCAGACAAATCACTTATCAAGGTTTCTAAATCCAGCACTACTGCCTGGCGATAAGGCAGGTCATGCACGCCTTTGATCGCCTCCAACAATTGGCCTAGAACCTCAACCAAATCTTTTAGGTGCAGTCCAAATAACTCTCGATGTGCCAGGTCAGCTTGCTGCCAGGTCGTTGAGTGCACTTTTTCCGGAGGCGCCTCCAAGCGATATGATGCGCCATAACGAGGGTCCACCTGCTGTGTACACCGGCGAATGAATTGGACCAAAAAAGGCCCGAAATCTTTTACCCTCGCGTGAACTCGACGTACTGCATTGAGTGCGCCTGCAGCGGCTTTTAGCGTATCTACATCCCGCGTACTGGCCCGGATCCGGATCAACAGACCGCGTTCAGTTCGAGGATCATACAATTTGTGCAGCAGGTTATCCAGGCTCTCTTCTGATACTTCTTGTGTTAAAGCACTGGTAGCTACGTCTTCCAGGTTATGTGCTTCATCCAATACCAAACAGGTAAATGGCGGCATGCGCAATGGATCAGACAACCACAGCGCGTGATTGATCACAACGATTTCAGCCTGCTGAGCATTGGAGTAAGCCGCTGGCATAGGGCAATGTTCACAAGAGGGCTGAATATTGGGATTGCAAGCGGCAGTGGCACGCAATTGGTGAATCACGCTGCGTGCCACAGGCAATGCCTCTAACAACCAGTAACTCAGTTCGTCAGCTGTGCCGTTGGCGCTGCCAGGCAGCCATAATGCCACATAAGCTAACACGAAACGTTCTGAAATCGTCACCGCAGGCCCAGCCTGGCCACTTCTCAAAGCACCATCACCGAGATAACGTGCAATCTGGCTCCAGCACAAATAGTTGCCTACGCCTTTTAGCAATTGACTGCGAAAAGCAACCTCTCCATGCTGTTGCAAATCCCTGATCTCGCCCAGCAGCTGATCTTGCAAGTTGCGGTAGGCCGTAGACAATGCTACCCGGCGGCCATCTTTAAGCGCAGTATATACCGCGGCTGTAAGGTACGCCAGCGTCTTACCGGTACCGGTCGGGGCTTCAATCATCGTGTATTGATCCCTAACAATGGCGTCTATTATCAAATTCTGCATATCTAACTGCCCAGGTCGTGGATGATGTCCGCGGCTGGATAAGTAGTTGGTTAACAAGGCCGAGCCAGTAGGTATAACCTGTGGTGAACTGGCATATCCGGGATTGAGCGCCCAATCACAATGAGCGCTCCATTCGGACAAAAGAATAGGATCAACAGTTATAAAATGTGCACCCAGATCAAATGCTTCTGGTAAGAAGGCCTTGAGCAGGTCTTGGATCTCCCCATTAAGGGTTAATTCCTGCAAGAAATGGTCATAGACCCGGTAAAGAACATACACATCGGTCACTGCATTATGGAAGGTATCCCGAGAAACATTATGCCCAGAAAAATTGCCATCCAGATTTAAGCCGGCCCACTCCTCCCCTAATAGATCCATCGAAAAACCCACTGCTTCAGCCAATGTGGATAACTGGAACGATGGCAAATTGGGCCGCAGCAATAGCGATAGTTCCAGGTTGTCCACCAATGGCGTGGGTAACCGCTCCAGGCCAAGCGCAGCTGCGATAAAACGTCCATCAAAGCGTGCATTATGCGCTACTAGCGGTAGATTTCCCACAAAAGCTTGGAATTCTGGCAGCACATCCGGCAATGCCGGCGCATTAGCAACCGCCTGCTCCAAAGCCGTGTTCTCGACCATACCCAAGATGATTTTGAGGGTATATGGGATGGTTACGTCGCCTGGGTTGACATACCAATTGCGAACAGCCACCGGCTGCCCTGCGTTCACTTTGAGTGCAGCGATTTGTATAATCCGATCCTGGAGCGGGTCCGTGCCGGTGGTTTCAAGATCAAAAACCACGTAATCTCGCCGCGCAGCAGGCAGATTAACGATCAATGGGGCGTCCCACACCGTTTGACTTTTTGGTGATGATCTCTGCGAATCCTCGGTCTCGGATGCCGGTCGTTCACTGCCAACCAAGATATAGCGGTCTCCTGGTAGCAAGCTGAAGACGCGTATATTCCCAAGTAGCTCCCGCAAGTTCTCAGGTGTTACGTGTAGTCCTTTTTCACGGCGTAGCAATCGGCGAATCTCATCCAGCCGTAGACCTTCAGGATGCTGCATTAATAAAGCTTGCACATCCTGACCAAGAGGGGTTTCGGGGGTGAATAGTTGTTTCGTTTTTTCCATGGTCGGATCACACTTTCAAGACTACTTGACTATTCTCTATGATTACTCGCCCATTTATAAAAGGCATTCCTATGAAATAAAAGTCACAACACACACTAAATTTTTTCACATATAAAACCGGTACTTCGGTTGCACAATCCCGTTTTCAGGGATGTGTTTCATGATTTCTCCCACCATTCTTGAAAAAGATAAGGTAATGGGAGACCCATCAGCAAACGCACAATTGTTTACATTCATTTTGGTCAAAGCAAGTATTTCCTTAAAGAGATCCTCGGGAGAACTTCCTCCGATGTGTTGCATAATCTGCCAGGGTTCGGGTACGTAAGGTTTTGGAAAGGTCTCCAAAAATGGAATGTAACCCATTGTGAAGAGCAGGTGATTGGTATTGTTGATTGAAAAATAAGTCCCTCGAAGAGGTGGATATTTACCTTCTCGGAATAACCTGATTCCCGATTGTGCTAGAGAGACCAAATCTATCTCACAGCGATCGAACACTTCACCAATTCCATTTTGAAATCCATCAAGTTCATTGAATTCAAGGTGTTCTTTCCCCCAAAATTCTGAGGTTTTATGAATCACCACTCTTCGAGGTGGGTAACCTTTTAAGCGAATATATTCATTCAGCGTATCTTTAACAAGTTTTTTCGCCCCCTCATAAGTGAGGTGAGGCGTTTTTCCTAGACGCTGAACATCCCAATTAAAATAATCACCCCGCAAAATCAAACCCTGTCCCATAAAATCAAACGCTTGGGCCACGCTTGATCTCATTGTCACAATATCGGAGAGATCCTTAGCGATAAAAAAGCTCACGCCGATAAAACAGGTGGCTTCATCAAGAGATGTAATTCGCCACGGAACCCCATTGGCTTTGTAATACTGTGCAGTACAAAAATTCCAGGCTCGAGTCGCTACATCTTGCACATTTTTTCCTTCGCCGGTTACTGTACTTTTAGTGATCAGTTGTAAAGGAATATTCCATCTCATCGAACGAGCTTTGATGGCCCGGCGAAAGTTGAGAAAATAGTTACCTGAGATGCGCACACTATGTGCCTTATTTTCGACTTCAGGGGGAAGCGCCAAAATGATAATATCTGGAGTGGGATCATTCGCGGCGATATTCGCAATATTTTCATCAAAAAGATTAACCATCTTCCAAATAACATCTGTCTTGTTATCAAGGTCAAGGATTTCCGTAAATTCTCGGGGTTGAATATATCGTATCCAACGATCATTTGTTTGAAAACAGCAATTGAATGGGGTATTACTGTTAAATCCGACAAAATCAGGGGTCAGGATTTTTTCCAAACGATTAAGTGTTTGTGGGCTGTCAAAAAAAGTTGCTGTGTCAAATAATTGACCCTCAGCATCCTGGGGACTTGAAGATCCAATTTTCTTTATATTTTCACTTTCAATGTACTCGCCACAACGCTCAATCCACTCCTGAGCCCATGATACTGTCTCCCTGGTACCAATAAAACCAATTTTGATTTCTGTAGGATGTAAGCCGGAGATATTTTTCCCAAATGGACCGAATTCGGATAATCCGGTTTTAGCATCTTGGTGTTCAAAATACCCGCCAAACTGAAGAGCCGGCTCTTGTAAATATTTAATTTTGATCATCTTCAGCCCCCTCTGCTTCTTCTTCTATAAAATCGTCATCTTCGTTATTTATTAAAAAGCTGAATAAATTGGGCTGAAGCACTTCTGGGGGTTCTTCATAAATTGCCGGATCGTCAGTGATTGCAAAATCAGCAATGCCTGTCTGAGGCATTTTTTCTATAACCATAATTGGCTTGTAATCAAGTTCAACTTCAACTCTGCTTTTTCCTTGAGACAGATAATCTGCCCAGAAAAGAATGTGATTCAATACATGAGGATTTCGTTCTCTGGCTTTTTGACGAGTAGTATATGACCCGACCTTTTCAGTGTCCCAAATATTAATTCCATCAGCCGTAAAGAGATATTTGGGTATGATTTGCAAAAACCAAGAAGCACCAATATTTTTGAAGGTCATATCTGCAGCTAAATGCCGCCAAAACTGGTCGTGACCATAGTGGTAACTTGCCGCCACAGTTCGGGTTGCATGGGTTTTTGTTCTTTGATTTACCCAGGCCACTTTTACAGAATCTGAAGTGTCATCCGTGCGTGGAAAATAAAACCGCTTGAATTGTTGGTTGTATTTAATCCCACACCGGTTACTATGCATTCTTAACAGCCGATTAAGCATCGAAACATAAGATCGGTTTAGATCTGGATTTGCCCACCAAGGTTGAGCATTTTCTACCAGAATATTTGAAGTATCACAAAATTCCCGCAAAGCGCATCCAGGATCAGATAAATCGCTGAGAGTGAAGACTCGTCCACGATTGACGCAAAATGGAGGTGTGAAAGATTGCCTGCCTCGTAGAATAGAGGTAATCATCGGGTAATCTAAATTTGTTAGTACTGGCGCGTTATACAAATCTTTTGGCGCACGCTGGAGCAGAAACAAGTTGGAAAATAATCGTTCTTGTTTTTGAAATAACACACGTGGTGAACTAACATTGCCAATTTGCAGCACTTTATCGCGAAATCTGGCTGTGAATTCGTCAGTTTCTTTATTGAAAACGAATTTTATCGGGGAGTGAAAAATATTCGGGGTTGCCCTGACGTATTCTTTGACATCCTTCCAATATAGCTTGTCATCATCAGGATGATAAACAATAAATATCACAGGATAGTTGGCATTCGTCCAAAGTTCCAAATCTTCTTGGCGAATGGGTGTGATAAAACTGGAAGCGGTATCCTGTTTTACATAACTGGATCCTGACTTTGCCTGAACCTTGATGATCTTGCCGGTAGCAATTGCGCCTTTTCCATCCGGGCGAGGTTCCAGGAGGTCAATTTCACCGTCAATTCCAATATCATCCTTGGAGATCTCTCTCCAAATGCATTGCATTTCATGAACCACTTGAGAAATTCGATCAAGCCCCTTTAGTTCTTGAAATTTAGACGCTGGAACATATTTCGGCATCTATCCCCTCTCGGTTAATTCTTGAATACTTCGTGTTTAACAAAATCAGACAATCGAGCTTCCATATTTCTCCAACCAGGATACCGCACTTTGATAATCGGGCATTATCGAGCGCAGTCGGATCCAAAACTGCTGCGAGTGGTTCATAATTTCAGTGTGAAGAAGTTCATGCAGAATGATGTAATCTACCACGTACTGAGGAGCCCGAACCAATCGCCAATTCAAGGAGATGTTCTTTTTCGCTGAGCAATTACCCCACTTTGTCATTTGGTTACGGATATAAACGCGGCTGTATTTGAACCGGTTTTCCTCTGCTAACTTTTCCACCCGTGGAAGTAAGGTTTTGCGCGCCCACACCCGACACCATTTGGCTTGTAGCTTATGATCAAGCAAGTTTTTGCCTGATTGTACAGTGCGGTGATGGTGATTGACGATCACACGGTTGCCAAGTTTTTCCCAAAAGACATAGGTATAGCGCTCTCCATGTAGGAATATTTGATTGGGCGCTATCGTGATATTTTCCCGTTTTTCCGAGAGCAGATTGAGCTTCGTATCGATCCATGTCTGTTTCTTACGGATCAAAGCATCTAGCTCATCCTCTGAAAAATCGAGCGGAATTATAATTCGCACACTCCGATCCACACTGACGCGAATGCGGATGTGTTTGACCGGTTTCCGTTCGATGAAATAATTCGGAGGTAGGACCATTAATCCATCCCGTAATGCTGGACAATCCGTTTGAGAATGTTTCCAACAAGCTCCTCATCCGAATCAATATCTAACGCCTGGTACACATCAGAGGATGCCAGAATCTGGATATCCAGGCGCATGCGATTTAATTCCTTATCACTGTCCTGCCAGCCAATAAACACCTTCTTCTTTACCTGCTGAACCAGATCAAACGCAAAAATTTTGCTCAACGATTCATCAAACGCGTCGCCTTTTCGGTTTTTGATTTCAATGAAAATATCAAAACTGCATCGCTCATCAAACCCCATGCGTTCAGGCATGGACGCCACTTCATCGATCTCCTGATAGAGTTTGGTTAGATCTTTTAGCAGTTCAACGATGGTTAAGGTCTGCTTTTCCTTTTGTCGAATGAGTTCTTCTAATCGGTTTTGGTATTCAACATAAACCGGGCTCTCCAATTCATTGCGCCGGATGACCGTTTCAATATCCCGGATGATTTTCTCAGCCTTGTCTTCTGGTGTCAGGCGGGTTTGTTCCAGGTTCTGGATGTATTTATCATCGATCTCGATTTCTGGCAGATGTCCATGAAAGCTAATTAATTTTGCACTTTCTTGAATGAGTTTGCGGGTCTTGGCTGCGTAGATTTCCGCGTCAAAATCCAGCCGTTTGAATTCTTCAAGATAGATTTCGTAGATGGTCAGCAGCCACCGGTATAGCTCTTTGTGTCGGATCAACTCCGGATGCGGGGAAACCGCTTCGTAAAGCTGGACCACATCACGGAAATTTTTCTCAAACTGGGTATGGTCGGTTTTGGTCAATGCGCGAATGATCTCAATGGAACATTCATAAGTATCTTCGAGAACAATCCCGACAAATGGCGCCAATGCAGTTTGCAATAGGCCCGGGAATTGCCGAACCAGGCTTTCGACGTCTTCAAATTCGCCAATATCGGCGGGATCATAATTCAACGCTTCATTGTAATTCTGGAAGACTCCAATATAATCCACCACCCGGCCAAACTCTTTGGAGACCTCTGTGACCTTATCCTCATACGGGCGATTCGTGCGCGCAACCGCTTGCAACAGGTTGTGATCGCGCAGGGGGCTATCCAGATACATGGTCTGCTCAATGGGCGCGTCAAACCCGGTGATGAGCATGTTGCACACGATCAGGATCTTGAGGTTGTTCCCGGCCTGCTTCTCCTCATCGGTGATCCGGCGGCGGAAGCGTTTGATGATTTTCTTGAGCTCGCCCTCTTCCAGATAGTGATCTTTGTACAGCGCATACTGTTCAGCTTCTTCGTACTGATTGCGCGAAAAAACGACTGCCATCTCTGAGGGATCGAAATATTTGAGCAGCTCGTTGTAATACAATACGCAGGCTTCACGATCGCAAGCCACAAGTTGAGCCTTGAAGCCCAAAGGCTCCAGCACGCTGCGGAAATCATTCGCTATATCTTGTGCCAACGCCGCGATGCGATCTGGATGTTTGAGGAAGACTTTCCAGGGCTGGACCCGTCTTTGTACGGCTTGCCGCTGTTCTTCGTCTAGTTCACCGGTGATTTCTTCCCAGCCGGCTTTGAGCTTATCCTTATCCAGGAACCATTCCTGTGGGCCAAAGGTGTAGCGAATTTTGACCGTCGCGCCGTCAGCGATGGAATCGACGATGCTGTATTGATCCATAAAATACTCGAATTTGCCATCCGGTAATTTGATGCCAAATTCGCGGTGCGTTTTCGGAATGGGCGTGCCGGTAAAGGCAAACCGGCGAGCGTTTGGAAAGACCCGTTTGAGCTCCGATTGGAAGTCGCCGTACTCGGTGCGATGCGCTTCATCCACCATGACGATGATGTTGGCGCGCGGGTCGATCACATCTCCCAGCTCGCGGAATTTCTGCACGGTGGTGATGATCACTTCCGCCGATTGATTTTGGATCTTTGATCTTAACTGCCCGATGGTCGCCGGCCGGAAGGTGTTGGGGAAGTCGCAATCTTCAAAGGTGTCACCGATCTGCGTGCGCAGGTCTTTGCGGTCCACCACAATGTAAACGGTTGGGTCGTTCAGACTTTGCTCATTGCGCAATTTGTAAGCCGTAAACAGCATGGTCAGGCTTTTGCCGGAGCCCTGGGTGTGCCAGATGACGCCTTGCGGCAGGTCGGTGTGGGCCACACGGTGCAGGATTTTATTGGCCGCGCGAAGCTGCTGGTAACGGGCCACCTTTTTGATGACGCCTTCATCGGTGCGTTCAAATACGATGAAATTCTTCAAGATGTCCAATACCCGCGTGGGCTGCAGCAAGCCCACGATGCCGGCTTTCATACGCTCGACTTCGGGAATTTCGGCGTGCGGAACCTGGTCAACCATGCGCACGCCGCACAGATCATTGGGGTGGAGCAGGGGATTATCAAAGCGGTCGTCCAGGCTGGAGTCTTTCCATTCGTAGTAATACGAAGAGGTTGCGCCGGGAATGCCAAACTTGGCGATGCGCCCATTGCAAGCCACGCCAAAGGCATGCGTCATAAACAATTTTGGCGCGCGCTGGGCGTAGGTGGAAAACTGGCGCACCCCTTCCAGGTAGTTCACGCCCTGGCGGGCGCGCTGCTTGGCTTCGATGGGCACGATCGGAATGCCGTTGACCAGCAGGACAATATCCGGCTTGACCAGCTCCACGCCCTGCACCCAGTACTGCTGGGTGACGATGAAACTGTTCTGCCAGGGGTCTTTGAAATTGATGAGCTGGATATCGCGATCCTGGCCGTTGACCGTGAGGGTAATGCCTTTGGCGAGCCGCGAAAGGATAATTTCATTACCGAGCAGCGGGTCGGGGTTGTTGAACAGGTTTTTAAAAAGTTCCAACACGCGCCCGGCGGTTTCGGCATCGATGTTGTTGATTTCCTGCACCTTTTCAAGAAAGATGGCGTCGATCAACGGATTGGAAAACGGCCGGTTGTAGGCTTTGAGATCCTGCGTGGAACGGAACTGCCAGCCCATCTGGCTGAGCCAGATACGCACCGGCTGCTCAACCCCGTGCAATTCGGAGATCATGCTCATGAAGGTTCCTCCCCTGAAATCATCCTAACCCACCCGCACCCGGATTTTGCCGGTCAGCAGGTTTTGCATTAATGATTTTTTTAATCGCTGTAATCTATTGATTTTTCTTTCAGAACATTCTATATACTTTTGCGAAAGCTCTATTTTGTCGCATATTGCAGTTTGTTCATCAGGATTTTCAGGCATTGGTACGCGCATATTAAGGAAATAACTACGCGACAATTCTATTTGGTTAGTAGAACCTGAATAGCAGAACGATTCTAGGTGCCTTTGGCCGTTATATGACATTAAGTAATACTTAAGGAACCTTGGCTGAACAACTTTTCTGGAAGTCCGTATGATGGTTACGTGACCATCTGCAAAGCAAGGATAGTCATAGTTGTGAAACATTGCAATTCTTCCGATTGTTCCTGTTCCAGTTGAGTTGACTAATATATCTTGATCAAGAAGAAAAAATTCATCAGGGACCTTAACTTGAAGATCATGGTGCTTTACATAATCGAAATTTATCCTATCCCATTCGATGCATTTTTGATTAATTACAGGAACATATATCGAGCTCTCTGTATATTCTGGAGATCTCCCACGCCTTAAAAAGTCAACAAACTCTTTAACTCTGGGGGTTGTCCATCCCTTTGGCACTCGACCAAACTTCTCGTCCACATAGAACTCGTCGGGCGTGCGCCAGGTGCCGTCAGGCTTGAGCCGTCCGCTGAGCAAGTTCTGCATCAGAGCTTTTTTGACAAGACCAGCTTGATCGATTGCTTTTCTGGTCACTTCAATGGCACGATCAATATCTGCCAAAGCACCAACGATCAGCGCTTGCTCTTCTGGTTCTGGAATCGCAATACGCAGTTTCTTGAATTGCCTTCTGCCAATTTCGAGGAAAGTTGTTCCAGCCGCGTAGCGAGAAATATAGTTTTTGTATTGGCGTATCCAATAAAGTAAATATTCGTTAATGATATGTTCGTTACATTTGCAGCTAATAAACCCCTGGTTGGTGCACATTTCTTTCCCTAAGATCACACAGTCACCCAAGGTTGCCCTAGAAGACATCGTAACCGTGCCAGCCGGGAGCAAAACGGCCGAACATGCAGCTAAACCAGCCTCTGTAATCTTGTCGCCCGTGTCATAAATGTACTTTTGCTCTTCGGGTAAAGTTGAAATATCTGAAGGAACAAGCCAATTAATGGATCCGTTCCAATATGAAGGTTGCTGGGTTGAAGGAGTTGCTCCTCCGTAGAAATCACCAAGATCTCCCATACGATGGAGAACCCAATCGGCAGGATACTTGCCGAACCGGTCATCAATTTTGAAATCATTTTGAACTGATAGTTTGATCGGAGCCATTGGCGTTATTCCCCGATTCTCAAAAGAGCGCTTAACTCTTCAAAAATTTTCTTTTCTTCAGCCAACGCTATGGCCAAATCTTGTGTAGCTTTTGATAAATCGATCTCTTCCTCTGGTTCAAACGTATCCACGTAGCGCGGCAAATTGAGGTTAAACTCGTTTTCTTCAAGCTCCGCCATATCGACAATGGAGAAATAGCGCTTGCGCTTCTCAGGGTCTGCAAACATGTCCAGCAGTTCTTCGCGCACGCGCACAATCTCGGCGCGCTCGCCGGCGGCCTGCGCTTCGGCTTCGGCTCGTTCCGCCTGCCATTTATCCCGTTTTGCCTGCAATTTCGCCAGGCGTTTCTCCGCCGTTGTGCGTTGGGGTTTGCTTAATCCTTCCGGCTCCAGAGCCGCCCGGGCGGCGGCGATTTCCTCATCCAGCCCGGCGTAGCGCAGGTCAATTTCCGCCAGATCAAACGCCAGGCGGTCATCAATCAGCCGGTTCAGGCGGGCTTCTTTTTCCGGCAGCACTTTTTTAGCGACTTCGATATCTCCCCAGGCTTCCAACTGTACGGTGATGCGCAGCACATCGTGCGGCAGCAGGCGGTTCAGGTTGGGCTCTTCCTTGTACCAACCTTTCCAGGCGGCGTACACCATCAGCACCTTATCCTTGCGCTCGGCTGGTTTATTCTTGTTGAAGAAAATGATCGCTGCCGGGATGGTGGTGCCGTAAAACAGGTTGGGCGGCAGGGCAACGATGGCTTCGATGATGCTGCGCTGTTCGATCAGCTCGCCGTTCATGTTGCGCCGGCCTTCCAAGAATCCGCGCCGGATCAAATACTCGTCATCCGCTTTGCGGTTTTGCCCGTCTTCCTCTTCGGTTTTTTCAGGCTGTCCGCGGAATAACACCCCCTGCGGGCAAACAACCCCGGCTTTGCCATCTTCTTTTAAAGACGCGACGATGTGTTGAATAAACATGAAATCGCCGTTGGAGAAAGGGGGAATACCGTATACCAGGCGATTATACGGATCGGCGAACTCGTCCTTGGAGGGGTATTCCAACTGCGGAGAACCATCTTTTTTCAGAACAGCTTTGCCCTGCGCGTCCTTTTTGGGTGTGCCATTCCCCCACCAGTTTTCCACCGAGAAGGGGAAATTGGCCATCACAAGGTCAAAGCGAGTGATATCCCCGTTCTCCCTGAATTTGGGATCACGTATGGTATCTCCCTGAACGATTTTTCCGTCCAGACCGTGCAGGATCATGTTGATATTGGCAATCGCCCAGGTGTTCCAAACCGTTTCCTGCCCGAACAGGCGCACCAGCTTGGCGTCCCCTTCACGCTCGCGCACATACTTGGCGGCGTTGATCAAAAAGCCGCCAGAACCGCAGGTCGGGTCGTAGATCTGATCGCCTTTCTCAGGCTTCAACGTGCGTACGATAATTTCCACCACTTCCGGCGGCGTATAGAATTGCCCGGCGGTTTTTCCGCCCTTATTTTCGTCCGCAAATTTTTTGATGAGATATTCGTAAGCATCCCCCAGCACATCCGGGGAAGTATTGCCATTATCCAACCGAACGGCGTCCAGGTAATTGATCAACTGAGTCAGTAGCTCCGGATCGATGCGCTTGCCGCCAGAGCCATCCGGCGCCGGCTCATTCCAGCGTACGCTGTTGATGATTCCTTTGAGGGCAGGGTTCGCATCCGCGATTTTGTTGACAGCTTCATCCAACTTGGCATTTTTCTTTTCCGCGGTAGCGTTTTTTACATCATTCCAGAAGTAGCCTTCCGGGATAATAAAATCGTGAGCTTTGCTGATGATCAATTCGCGCTGCTTTGCATTCGGTTCCACACCGAAGTCAGCTTTGAATTGTCTGATTCTGGCTTCAATTTCCCAGGGATAATTATCGGACAGGCGTTTAAAGAACAGGAGTGAAAGAATATAGGTCTTATAATCTTCTACTTTCCCGTAAAGGATTTCTGCCATCCCCCACAGCGTGTTGCCAAGTTGTTGTTTGTTAATCATTAATCAGGCCTCTTTGAGATGATGTTGGCGGTTTGGATAAATTTATTCAGTTGCTGCCTTTTCGTATACCAGTAAATCCCCCACCTGGCAATCAAAATATTCACATAACGCCATGATCACCGGCGCATCATAACGGGTCAACTGGTTATTTGCCCAGGAATTCAACGTGGACCAGGCAATGCCCGTCTCGCGCTGCACGTCCATCAAAGCAATATTTTGTTGCTGTTTGGTCGCTTTTTGAGCCAACAGGATGCGGAAGTGATTGACAATTTTGCCGGGCATGAGCCACCTCGCGAGGGGATATTCCATAATCATAGGTGAGGTCACAAAAAATGTCAACGAAAATAGAGTACAAGTCAATATCTGATATGGATTTGTAAGAATGGTTGCAGGAAATATGACGAGGAAGCATAACTTGCACAGTGTGTGTACAATAAGCTCATGGAAGAAACCCCTGATATAAAACAAAAAATTGCGGAGATCGAAGCAGAGTTATCAACCCTGGATCACCGTCGCAGTCAGTTGCTAGACGAACTGGCACGCTTGCGCCAGCAGCCTCTAAAGATAAATTATTCAGCTCAACTTTTACTTCATCTTCAAGATGCTTCGGTCAATCATCAATCTTCTCAGGACGAAAAGATCCGGCTGTTCCGCTCTCTATTTCGAGGGCGTGAAGACGTTTTCCCGCGTCGATTTGAAAATTCAAAAACAGGCAAGTCAGGTTATGCCCCTGTTTGTCGCAATGAATGGGCCGCTGGAATTTGCCAGAAGCCAAAGATTTCCTGCGCAGAGTGTAACTTTCGCGCCTTTGTGCCCGTCAGTGATGAGATTATCCGCAATCACCTTCGAGGTAATGACCCACAGGAATATGCGGTGAAAAATTTTACGGTTGGCGTCTACCCACTTTTGACTGATGAAACCTGTTGGTTTCTAGCGGTTGACTTTGATAAATCCACCTGGATGGAAGACGCCAAAGCTTTCCTTGAGACCTGTGCAGGTTATCAGGTGCCGGCTGTTTTAGAGCGATCTCGATCCGGAAATGGTGGCCATATCTGGATTTTCTTTGAGGCTCCCATTCAAGCTACCACTGCGCGAAAACTCGGCTCGTTGCTCCTTACAAAGACCATGAGTTTACGTCCTGAAATTGGTATGGATTCGTATGACCGCCTGTTTCCCAGCCAGGATACCATGCCCAAAGGTGGCTTCGGGAACTTAATTGCCCTGCCGTTGCAAAAAAAGCCGCGTGAACGAGACAACAGTGTTTTCGTGGACCAGGACTTTAATCCCTACCCCGATCAGTGGTCTTTTTTGTCTTCAGTTCAAAAAATGACCCAAACTGAGGTCGAACGAATTCTCGGCAGTCATCCAGACGAAAGTGAAATTACCGGCGTCCGATCAGTCGTTTTGGATGAAACCGAAAACGAACCCTGGAAGTTGTCACCATCCAGAAAAACCAAAGAACCCGTAATCACCGGCCCTTTACCGGATCGCATCTCAATCGTGATCGGCAACCAAATTTTTGTGGATAAAGAGAACCTCCCGGCTTCCTTACGGAATCGCCTGATCCGTTTGGCTGCCTTTCAAAACCCAGAATTCTATAAAGCCCAGGCCATGCATCTTTCTACATTTGGTAAGCCAAGGATCATTAGCTGCTGTGAGGAATTTCCTAAACACCTGGCTTTGCCTAGAGGGTGCCTGGATGATTTAACCTCATTATTGGGAGAGCTGAAGATTCGGGCCGAAATTAAAGATGAACGTGTTATTGGGCAATCTGTATCCCTATCCTTTCAAGGCCTGTTGCGACCCGAACAGCAGCTTGCCGCAGATCAATTGCTCCAGCATGATATTGGCGTCCTTTCGGCGTCAACCGCTTTTGGTAAAACCGTGATCGGTGCCTGGATGATTGCTCAAAGGCAGGTGAATACTCTGGTGATTGTTCACCGCCGGCAATTGATGGATCAATGGGTTGAAAGCCTGCAATCCTTCTTAGGATTGGCCAAAAAAGAAATTGGCCAAATTGGCGGTGGGAAACTAAAGCCAAATGGGATGATTGATGTGGCAATGATCCAAAGCCTATCCGACAAAGGAGTAGTCAAAGATCTGGTTGGGAACTACGGTCAGGTGATTGTTGATGAATGTCACCACATATCGGCGGCCAGCTTCGAACAAGTTATTCGTCAGGCAAAGGCCAGGTTCATTATTGGGTTGTCTGCTACCGTCACCCGGCAGGATGGTCATCACCCCATCATCTTCATGCAATGTGGTCCCATCCGATACCGGGTGGATGATCGCCAGCAGGCTGCTGCGCGTACATTTACTCATAAAGTAATTGTCCGCAGAACGGACTTTGTACTGCCAAACCGCCTGGAAAATACACCAGAACCGGGCATTCAAGAAGTGTATGCGCTGCTTGCAGCCGACTTTCAGCGGAATCAAATGATCGTTGAGGATATCCTGGATGCAGTACATGCCGGGCGGTCTCCAGTCTTATTAACTGAACGTCGTGAGCACCTCATCTATTTTGAGGATGCGCTGACTGGTAAAGTCAAGAACATCGTTCTATTAGCTGGTGGCATGGGACGTAAACAGCGTATTGCTCTCATGGAGCAATTGAGGAGCATCCCTGAAGATGACGAGCGATTAATCATAGCTACAGGCCGCTATCTAGGCGAAGGTTTCGATGACCCTCGTCTCGACACTTTATTTTTAGCACTGCCGATTGCCTGGAAAGGAACCATCGCCCAGTATGCCGGTCGTCTCCACCGCAGTTACGAACGCAAAAAAGAAGTGATCATTTACGACTACGTGGATGATCAGGTACCCGTGCTGGCCGGGATGTTTGGGAAAAGAAAAAAAGGGTACAAAGCAATTGGATATGAAGTGTAAGTTATAATTCCGGCACTTTATAACTGGATAGTCATCTATTATGGGATCTTCTCAAAATATCGTTTTAAAGAATACTGCTTCTTACACAATCTCAACCATTCTGGCTTGCTTTCAACCAATCTACATCCAGGAATCATTTTCTTGTTCTTTGGTTGCCACCAATATCCTACAAATCTATTGTCAGAAATGGGGAGATATTGGGACGATCAGCTGTTTTGAAAAATCGCCAGGTCGACCAGAGTTACGTTTCGACCCACCACAACCCATCACCCCGAATGAGCTCCCAAAGTACGAAACTATGCTCCGTGAAGAAGTTCTTGGCCTCAGAGGACGACTTGCCGATTTGTTTGGCCAGAAAGATGTTTACCAAGCCATTCTCTCCGATGCGCTGTTTGAGAAGCGCGTCCAGCGACAGCAGGAATTCAAAGTCTGGCTTTCCAGCAGATTACAAATCTTTGGTTATCACGCCCTGCTTTTTGGAGCAGTTGCGGACGGCTCAGAGAAAATCGATCAGCAGTTCGATTTCTCCATCAAAGGCACGCCGGCGCAGTTCGGGGTCATGCTGCGTCAATTCGCACTGACTTTACGGGGCAAAGATAACTACCAACGGCTAGCGTGCCAAATTCTGCTTCCGGGCGGGCGCAAAGATGCAGGCAGCATTCCACAGGATGCCAACCCAATTGAAGTTAAGCTGTCAATCGGAAGGAATCTCCTGTCCATTCACGCGCATATCCTGCCCTCAGAAGGGACTCTTCTACGAATACGCTTGACCGGTGAAAGAACCCTCTGGGACCTGTGGAATGCGATCCGCGACGAACTGGAAAAGTTGGGCTGGTTTTCCTTGCCAGAAATCCCCGAAGTCACTGCTTCTACTACTCCACAAGCTGTAACCAGTACCGAAGCGCAATCTCAACCAGCAAATCCAACTGCGGAGATCTGGATGACCATCCCGGATGTCGGACCCAACCGCGAGATCTTGCGCTATTGGCACAAAGGTCTGACCTGTGAACAGATCGCGGTCCGGGTAAGCCTTTCGAGAAAAACAGTCCTCAACCGGATCAATAAGCTGCGAAAAGATTATGGGGCTGAAGTAGTACCCTACCGAAAGTCGAATTACATCAAGGATTCCAAGAAGAAGCCCTCTTGAACCAATAACCTTCGAAAAAAGGATATTGAAGGGATAAAGAGGGATATTGCGGGTACTTGAGCAAGGGATATCCCCGGCGGCAGAATGGCGGCGTTGAACGATAACGCCGTCATTTTATTTTGCCGAAAGGAGATCTATGCTCAACCGTTTGAAAATCCTCTTAGAACAGCCTGAATACTCTGCCCTGATCCACCTGGCGGAGCAGGAACTGCGTACCCCGGCGGACCAGGCCAGGCTCATCGTCCGCCTCGACCTGATCCGGCGCGGTTTGTTATCAGCCTCAGAAAGCCCATCCACAGAACCACAGGAGAATTGTGTTCGCCATGATTCAACCTGCTGATACCCTCCAACTTTCACCGGAGGAGCAGGGGAGGTTGTTGGCGCGCGTCTACGCTTACATCCTCAGTGATCAATTTACAGGAACAAAACAGGAGCCAGGTAAGAAATCGGACGAACCGTCCGCAAAGAAACGTAAGGTACGAACCACAGGAGAAACATCTGTTTTAGACGCAGAAACAACCGATAGCCAGGAGCCCAAAGCATGAGCCTTATCAACCTGTCCCTTTCAGACAAACACTTGAAGATGCTTACCGAAGAATCGGGTATCTCGGAACAGGTGATTCGAGAGCGTGGCTACCGCACGATTACCAGCGAGGGCGACCTGGTTCAATACGGCTTTTCGCCCGCCCAGCGGCGTGTGCCCGGACTGCTGATCCCTTTACACACCACGGACGGCAAGGTTGGCTTGCATGTCTACCGTCCGGATAACCCGCGCACCTATGAAAATCGCGGCAAACGTGATTCGGACGGATTACGACCGGTCAAGGTGCTCAAGTATGAGATTCCCAAAGGTACCGGTGTGCGGGTGGACTGCCCAACCTCCTGCATGAAGAAACTCAAGAATCCGAGCATTCCGCTGTACATCACCGAGGGGCAGAAGAAAGCCGATTCTTTAGCCACGGCAGGAGCTTGCGCCATTGATTTACTCGGCGTCTGGAACTTCAAAGGACGCAATGAATTTGGCGCGACAACCATCCTGGCGGATTTCGACTTCGTCGCCTGGGAGAACCGCTCTGTGCGCATCGTTTTCGACTCGGACGTGATGTACAAACCTTCGGTGCGCCAGGCGATGGAACGCCTGACGGAGATCCTCCAGCGCAAGGGAGCTACCGTTTCGGCCATCTATATGCCCAACCATCCCAGCGGGGCCAAATGGGGTGTAGATGACTGGTTGGCCAGCGGGCATGATCTGAAAGACCTGGAAGCGCTGGCAGAACTCCCCCGCCCCATCCCCCAGGCTGCCCTGCCGACCATCGAGTTGTTGGATGAACCTTCACCCAATATCAAGCGCCCCCTCTGCCTGATTGGGAAATATGCATTCGCAACCACCTGGCTGCCGGTGCGCACCACCCAGCGCGAAGATTTGGACAAAGATGGCAACCTGATCGTGCACAATCCACCCCTGGTCGAGGAAAAGACCTGCCTGTTTATTATCCGCAGTGACCGGCGAGTTTTCGCTGAGGTCAGCGACGGTCAAAGCACACGCCCTCTGAGTGAACTGGGGATGAACGCGATCTTCCCCGAAATCATCCCAGTCGAGAAACGCTGGTCTACGCGCGGCGTACGCGCCTACGTTCAAGGCAAGATCCCCGACCCGATCAACACCTTCGAGCAAGTCGTTGATGTGGTCAATCGCTTCCTGGATTTCGATCATTCGTTGGGTGACCAGCAGGCCATGGCCGAATTGGTTGCCTGCTACATCCTGGCGACCTATCTGCTGGATGCGTTCAACGTGATCGGGTTTCTCTGGCCAAACGGAGGAGCTGGATCTGGTAAAACCAACCTGCTGATCGTGGTGACCGAAATGGCTTACCTGGGCCAGCTCATCCTGGCTGGCGGGAGCTTTGCCAGCCTGCGCGATCTGGCGGATTACGGCGCCACCCTGGCCTTCGACGACGCCGAGAACCTGGCCGACCCGAAAAAGACCGATCCGGATAAACGCGCATTGCTGCTGGCCGGCAACCGGCGCGGTTCGACCATACCGCTGAAAGAACCGGACGGACCTGGAAAATGGAAGCTGCGCCACGTGAACGCCTACAGCCCGCGCCTGTTTTCCGGGATCAACATACCCGATCCCGTTCTGGCATCGCGTACCATCATCATTCCCCTCATCCGCACCGCCGACCGCGACAAGGCCAATTTCGATCCTCTAGATCACACCTTCTGGCCACATGACCGCCGCGCACTGGTCGATGATCTGTGGGCCGTGGGTCTGGCAAATCTGCCCTTGCTGCATGATTTCGAAACCCAGGTCGCCCAAAATGCACGCCTCCGAGGGCGCAATCTTCAGCCCTGGAAGGCGATCCTCGCGGTTGCAGCCTGGTTGGACAGTCTTGACCAACAGCACCGCTTGCAGCACTCTTACACAGTTCGCAACCAGGGCCAGGATCAGGTGGTAATCGGTGGCCTCTGGCAGCGATTGGAGGAGATGTCCTGGCGTTACCAGCAGGAGGAGAGCGCCGACCAGCAATCGGGAGACATCGTTTTACTGGTGCTGCAGGGGCTGTGTAAGCTGGCAGGTGACAAGAGTGACATTAAGGACAACAGTGACATCCATTCAGCCGGATGGACGTTTACGACATCTCAGATCAGCGAAGCCGCCCAGCACATCGCCGAGCAAACCGAAGCCGATATCGACACGGAGAAAATCACTTCACGGAAGGTGGGGCGGCTGCTGGGAAAGCTCAGGCTGCGCAAGGCGCGTGAAGCCGGCAAAGGTACGCGCATGTGGCAGGTCACCCTCGCCGATCTGAAACGCTGGGCAGCCGTTTACAACATCCAACTGCCGAAAGAGCTGGGGCAAGAAAATAATGTCACTCATGTCACTGATGTCCAAACGTCACAAGAGACTGAAGCACCCTGGTTGAATTGTAAAATCGTCATCCGCCTGCCCGCAGACAGCAAAATGCCCACGATTGGCGGCTGCTGGCGCAGGCTGCCGGATGGAAGAATCGAGGCCGGTTACAACCCTGAGCAGTTGGCTATGGCGCTGTCGATTTTCCTGGATAAGGATGTGGAGGCCGAGAAAATTAGCGGTTCGCCCATACCGCAGTTGCGAGAGCGATTGGTAGCGGTCACAGGTGGGGAAGTCATTCACGTCCGCCTGCTGGAGAAATCCGAGGGGGGCAGGGATGGATGATGAGATTATTCATGACCCGTATATAGCACTGGCCCTGGCTGTGATCTACCATGCCGTGCTGGATCTGGAGAGCGATAACCCGGCTCGTGTGACCGAGGCTCGAACATGGTTACAGTTTGTCGGGCTGAATTGGTGCGAACTGATGGGCGTTTCCGAGGAGGAGTTAGAGACGTGGGTGGCCGGCGGGTTTGCTCTGCCGCCCAGCGCCCATCGCAACTGGCGCTATTGACTTTTTCCGGTTGACTCGCTACTTCCGGATAGCTCCAAATTCGATTACTCGCATATTTGTTCTATGAGATATAATAGATAGAACAAAACCATAGGACGGTTCGTGCAGGTGTAGCGAGCACCTACACGAACCTGACCCCAACCACCGATTTGGCCGGCGGCAGGGGCTGATCTCATTATAGCTGATCAGCCAGGATTCGCCCTCGGTGGGGATCATTTGCCGGGGGCTTTTTGTTGCCCCCTACCTGTTCAGGAGGCTTATCTTGGCTGATCAATCTTTTCTTATTCGATTCCGGGAGACTCTCTCGGAAATTGAGACTAACCTGACCGATGGCATTGCCGCCATCGGTCCCTGGATCACGCCCATTCCCAGTGCGGTTTTGGTGGCCAATGCCACTGTCAAGGATTTGCACTGGGGTGCGGAATTGGGCTGGGTCGCGGCTGCCATCATCGAGAGTTTGGGGTTGACGACGGTCAGTACCAGCTTGCTCCTTTGGGAGTACAACGCCGGCAAACGCAAGACCGATCCGGATGCGCCGTTCCTGCTGGCAGCATCTCTGGTGGTCGTCTACCTGGTCTCCACCATAGGGCTGACCGTCCTGCTGGATATCTTCCCAAATCTAGCCAGATATGCGCCGACGCTCTTTCCCATTCTGGCGCTGGTCGGTGCTGTAAACCTGGCCTTGCGTTCTGGACATCGCCGGCGTCTGGCAGGTATTGCCCAAGACCGTGCGGAGCGTAAAGCGGAACGTCAAGCTGTTCGTCCACCAGTGGGGAATCTGAATGACTTACTTGCGTCCAATACAACGTCTATTACTGTCAATCCAGACAGTTCGTTAGTCAAAGCGCGTCAAGCCAGGGCAGCTATTCAGGGCAACCGCTTGGACAACCTTTTGACACTCTATCGTGACAATCCAAATATCGGGGTGACAGATGCTGCCCGTACACTGAACATGTCCAGGCAGACGGTTTACTCCTACCTGGAACGTCTCGAAACTGAAGGGCGCATTCGGCGCAATGGACATGGCGTTGAGATCATTAAGGGTTAGGTGATAATTATGGCCACCAAACGTGCGATTATTTACTCTCGGGTTTCTACGGACGATCAGCGATCCAACTTCAGCATTCCCACCCAAATTGCGGAATGCGTCAAGTATTGTCAAAATAACGGTTATACCCTGGTGGGGAATGCGTTCGTGGACAAGCAAAGCGGATTGGATGTCGAGAAAAATCCCAATTCAATTCCCGCTTACGTAGATGATTATTCCTCTCGTGAAATGAACCGTCCCAGTCTGGATGCCGCGTTGACCTATCTCGAAGATTATGGCTTTGATGTTGTTGTGGTCCATTCGATCGATCGGTTAGCCCGCGACCCCTATATCCGCCAAACCTTGGAGAAGGAATTCTTCCGGCGTGGAGCCAAAGTCGAATTTGCGCTCGGAAATTATGACGACTCCCCTGAAGGAGAGGTGCGCAAAGATATGGACGCCACGTTTGCCAAATGGGAAAATGCCAAACGTGTCGAGCGCTGCAATCGTGGGAAACGTGGTAAAGCCGAAAAGGGTCTGTATGTTGGTGGACGAACACCGTATGGTTACATATTGGATGCGAAGGGAATGGGTGGACTGTCTATTCATCCTGAGCAAGCCGAGGTCGTTCGATTGATCTTCTCGCTTTATGGCGAGGAGAACTACTCTATGCACCGGATTCGTGTAGAGCTAGAAAACCGTAGTATTCCTTCCTACACGGGAAAACCAAACTGGCACTTATCCGCCATTCGAAACATCCTGACCAATACCGCTTATAAAGGGTATGTCCATTACAACAAATCGGTATGCCGGAGTAATTCGGATCGGAAACCGCGTGAAAAACGTGAATGGATTAAGATTGAAATTGCCCCTCTGATAGATGTGCAATTATTTAACCTCGTTCAAATGAGGATAAAGGACCATCGTGAAGCGCTCCGCCGCCAGCCCCAACACTTTTATCTTTTATCCGGGATGATCCGTTGTATGGAATGTGAGAAACCTTACAGGGCCAATTTCCAAAAGGATCGTCCAAAGGAGCATCGAAAAGCTCATCGATCCTATCGACATCGCAGAATTGAAGGCCAGTGTATGGATCGGGAAATAACAGCAGTACGTCTGGAAGAACGTGTTTGGGAAGCCGTAAAGGAAATGCTGGTCGATACAGAGGTTCTGAGACAGGCTTATTACCAGGCTCAACAATTGGATGTGGAAAATCGCTCGCGCTCGCGCATCCTACTCGAAGGGTATTATCGGTCAGCCGGTAAACTAGAACAACAGTTAACCAATCTGACCCGCGCCTACACGGATCCAGACATCCAGATGACAAAAACGGAATATCTCGCCCAAAGGGTGCAGCTAGACCGGGATCTTACCGAAGTCCGCGCGAAAATTGAGGAGATAGAGGCCGTACCCACCGCTGTACCAACTCAGAGGCAGTTTGAAGATTTAGAAGGTTTTGCCCAGAAAGTAAGGGAACGGATTGCAAATGAGGATTGGGACCCTACACCAGAGAGCAAGCGTCAGGTGCTGGAGCTGTTGCATGCCAAGGTTGTTCTCTCAAAAGATGGCTCCGGGAAGGTGACCGGGTGGTTTGGAGAAACGTCAGGGTTTTCGTACACACGCCGTTTACGTTTTGTCCCCCCGGACCGGCGGCGCGGATGAAATCATAGTGAAGTTCGCTTTCATCGAGGCGGATGGTTGATGAAATCTCGATCATGGTGTAAGTATATCAGGGTGTGATTTATTTTCACAATCATTCCAACGCTTGATCCCTCTCTGTTCATCAGGATGATTCTTGTATAATAAGTATTAGAGATCGCAAAAATTACCATTACCATAACCGTTTGGCTACGAAAAAACAGAAAACCATGCCTGATAACAATTCACTACTCAGGGTTAACAACTTAACCAAATACTACGGCAACCTGGCAGCACTGGCGGGTGTCAGCTTTTCGCTGGAGCGGGGAGAAATATTAGGTGTGGTTGGCCAGCGTGGTTCCGGCAAATCCACTTTATTTAAACTGCTTAGTGGGGTCGAAATCCCTTCGCAAGGCGAATTTGTTTTCGAAGGAAAACAATTAATTTTGAAAAACCCCGCAAATGCGCAACAACTGGGCATCGAAACCGTACACCAACAACCCGAACTGGCTGAAAACCTGAGCGTGCTGGAGAATGTGTTCCTGGGCAGAGAGATCAGCAGCCCCTGGACAATTCAATTCCTGCCGGATATTGGTGAGATGATCGGAGAAGCGCGGGTTTTATTCAACGCGTTGGGAATGCCTGCCGAGCTGCTGGTCGAGCAGGCCACCAATTTATCAGACGAGCAGGAGCAAATTGTCGCATTGGCGCGTGCGATGATTCGACCAGGGAAATTATTACTACTGGATGACCCCCTGCCCACCCTGAGCTATGAAAGGCAGCTAAAACTGCTCGCTTGCATTCGCGAGTTATCCAATCAGAATGTGACAGTGGTGATCAGCAGTGATGACCTTAACCATATTTTCGCGGTCACCGATCGGATTCTGGTGTTGTACAAAGGCATGCCGGTTAAATTCTGCGCGACCGCCGAAACAACCCCCCGTGAGATCGTCGAGTTAATTGTCGGCTCTAACCGGCAGGCGCAAGTCACCCCGGTGATTTGGGCATTTGAAAATTATCATGCCGCCCAACAGCAGGCAGAAGAATTACGCCACGCGCAAGAGACCCTGCGTCAAAATTTAAA
>ENA-ORXD01001116-ORXD01001116.1-sediment-metagenome-genome-assembly--contig:-NODE-1116-length-25021-cov-4.389913_pt1 | contig 25021 bp, 27 predicted proteins | sample MGYA00237862_ERZ511471 | MGnify/ENA metagenome assembly ERZ511471
AATCTCCCGCCACATGAGAATTTAATCATGACGGCCGGCAAGGGGTTGGTGGGGGATATGCTCATAGACGAGAGCGGCTATGATACCGGTCTTACCCGGGTGGCTCTCGGGACCGGCAGCACCGCACCGGCAGTAACCCAGACGCAGCTTGTCTCAGAGGTTGCAAGGGCTGCTCCCAGCACCAGGACCCGTGACGGCAATACCATCACCCTGAGTACCTATTTTGCAGCGGCCCTTTGTGCATACAGCATCACGGAAGCAGGGGTATTCGGGCATTCCACGGCCACCGATGATCCTGATACCGGCATTATGTTTTCGCGATGGCTTGAAACCATAGACAATTCGAGCGGGTTATATGACATAACGATTGATTATTCACTGACGATTCAGGAGGTGACAAGCTAATGGCTAACTCAAGCGCAGTAGCAGCCAATGATCCGGCAACGGCAGAACAATACAACGATTTAAGGGACGACGTGCTCGATATTGCCACAGGGCACGTCCACTCCGGAGCGGCAGACGGCGGGGCAGCTCTGCCTGTTTCTTCAATACCTGCTCTCCCAGCTTCGAAGATTACCAGTGAACGGTTTGGGGTATCCCGGCTGCCAGCTGTATCGAGCGGCAACGTATTGGTGGGCACCGGCGGAGATATGACCGAAACCGCACTGCCGGCGGCGATTACATCTGGAATTATCGTCATGTGGTCGGGTACATTGGCTTCGATACCTGCCGGATATGTTCTGTGTGATGGCAACAACTCTACTCCCAATTTGCTGAATAGATTCATACAATGCGTAACGGACGGGGCCACCGACCCCGGCTCGACGGGTGGCGCGATTCTCAAAACCACCAACGGGCACTATCATGCCAACCCGAACACCAGCACCGTAGGCGGCCATACTCATTCCCTTGTTATCGTAGAGGACGGAGACCATTCGCACACAACCAACAAGGCTATCAGCTCTCAAGACACGTCGGGGAACAACACACATGTTGGAACAGATCCCACTGCCGGCGCCCACGACCACAGCGGATCCGGGGCTCAGTCCGGTGGCGGACACTCTCATGCACTGTCAAACACCGAAGGCGCAACCGATACCATTACCGACATCCGCCCGCCCTACTACCAGCTCGCCTTCATAATGAAAACGTAAGGAGGTTTTATGATAATTCCATGTATCAGATGCGGCGAACCTCTTGAAAGCCCGGACCTGAGAAATGCCTGTTACATCATGGCCAGAGATACTCGGGTACTTGAAGGAGCGCCGGGAGACATAACCCCCCGGGATGTCCAGAAAACGGGTATTGTCTGCCGGACGTGTACCAGAAAGAAGGATGTAATCCTGTGGGGCAGCCCTGCGGGGAACCGGAAATGAAGTGGTACCGGATCTGGCTCGAACTGTTAAGGAAAGGCTGCCTGTTTGTGCTGCCGCTTGACCGGCGGTACCGGCTTATGCACCGGCTGACGCTCGATGTGCTGATCAATGAATATTCCAGATCGCTGCCGGCATATACGAAAGAAGTCTACGACTGCGATGACTTCGCCTGGGTGTTCAAAGGGGAAGCTTCCCGGCGCCGTCTGCAGGCGGTGGGGTTTGTCATCGGGTGGAGGCGGGGGCTGCACTGCTGGAACGTGGCGGTGACGCATGCCGGTGTGTTCTGGATCGAACCCCAGAACGGGGATACGGATTTGAAAGGAAGGTGGTATATACCGTGGCTGGTAATCATTTAACACCGCGTGAGCTGCAGCAGCTGCAGCGGGACAATAACAAGCTTCTGATGGCCGTGCTTTTTCTTGTCCTGTTTGCCGGATGGATTGCGGCGCTCATTTACCTGATCATGAACGGCATTGCATCGAACGTTTACGAGGGGTTCGGCCTGGGAGCTGTAACCGGCAACCTGGTGACGCTGCTTGCCGTGATAATCCAGTTCTTTTTCAGAAAATCGGGGACCGATATCGAGATCAGGGAAAGGAAGGATGTGTCTGAAACTGCCTGATGGCTGGAAGGATTACAACCTGTACCGGAAGCTCTGGTCCCTGATCGGCGGCCGCCCGTGGACCTATATCCTCCGGGATGTCTGGCATGGATGCGAATTCGTCTGGGTCGTATTGCTGGTGAGCGCAGGTGTCTGGCTCGGACATCACTACGAGTGGAGATCCGTACTTACCGGATGGCTGATTTTTTCGCTTGGGTACCTGTTCGGCCACCTCTTCTGGGGCACGCCGTACGAACCCGGGCAGAAAGGTGATGAGTAATGGCAAAGGGAAATGTAAACGACAAGCTTGACGTATTGCTGCAGGAGATAAGCGGGGTAAAAACAGCTGTCGAGGGCCTGGACCGGAAGGTGGATAACGTAAAAGGTGATGTGGACCAGGTCAAAACGGTGCTCAAGGGCTACAACGGTTACAAAGGCCTTTGCCAGAGCCACGAGGAGCTGCAGTCTGCCTTTTACGAATTCAAGCGCAAGGTTTATATCGTCTTTGCTTTTATGGTGGGAAGCGGGTTGCTGGGAGCCGGTATTTGGGGGTTGGTGGAGCGGGTGGGGTAATAAATAATCGCTATAACATTATATAGGGACTATTCTTAACTGTTTCATAGTGCGGTCTCTTGAACGCACGATTAATACTCAGAGGTGCCGTTTTGGGAAAAGCTAATTTAAGGACACGACGCAAAATGTTGCAGAATGTGTCAAAGGTATCATTTGGGCAATTACAGCTGATTAATATATAGTAAAATAGTGATATAATTGGTGTTGTTCTGAATGAAATGCTCTCCTGCAAGGAAATAAGGATGCAAAAACAAAGGAATAAAGTCCAGAAGGTAGCCGTTGAACCTTGGGAGATTGGCGCAGAACTATTAGACGTGCTTTCCCGGGGTTTGTATACAGACGCCAAAGATGCAATTAGAGAGTATGTTCAAAACGGTATAGATGCCTTGGCATCTACAATTATCGTGAACGTCAATGGTCCAGCAGTAATGATTCGCGATGATGGTACAGGAATGAACAAAGACAGTCTCCGCCGCGCTCGGCGTTTTGGTATATCCGATAAAATTGCTAAGCACACAGTAGGCTACAGAGGAATAGGTTTATATTCGGCTTTTGGCATGTGTGAACGTTTAGTCATCGCTACTCGCCAAGCCGGGATGAGCGAACTATTACAATTAGAATTTGACTTTGGGAAAATGAGAGACATTCTAGAGCAAGACAGAGACTCTGAGAAGAGGGCTGAAATATCCCTTACTGGACTGCTATACGAATACACAGGATTCAGCCAAGAAGAATATGATGGTGATCTCCAAGACCACTTCACGTTAGTACGGCTTGAAGGTGTCATCCAGGCATATCGAGCACAACTTACTGACGCAAGCTCATTAAATACTTACCTTTTAAACACTATTCCGACTGCGTTTCCAAAACGTGGGTACGGTGAAATAGTTAACCAATTGATCCAACAGCACACCGGAATAAATCCGGTAGATTTAGTATTAAGAGTTGGGAATGAACCGGAAATCAAGATCGACCAACCAATTGCTGAAGATGTCGGAACTCCAGAATATCATATTCTAAAAGACGCACAAGGTACGCCCCTCGCTTTTATTTGGTATTGTTTATCTACAGAAGGCGAACGTGTAGCTTCAAAAACCGGTATGGATGAAGCTTCAGGTATAAGTGGCTTTCTACTTAGGCTAAAAGGTTTTACATTGGGTGACCGAACAAGATTGAAACCTCTTTGGCCTCCCACAGGAGGTCGTACTTTATATCATCATTATACCGGTGAGGTGCATATTTTAGATAATGCCGAAGTTTACCCTAATGCGGCAAGAGATGATTTGGAGCCAAGCATTGCAAAGCAATTCTTGCTTCGTTATCTTGAAGATTATTTTAAAATACTCAATGGGAGAGCTGACCTTGCCCGAGATATTGTTAAGACACAAAGGCGGATGAAAGGGATTAAGAGCACCTTAGATGAGCTTGTTAATAGGCATACAAATGACAACCAAGACCCGTTTGAACTATACCGAGCAAGTAAAAACTTCCTCGACGTTCTCCAATTTACTGAAAGAGACTTACTTCGCTTGACACGTTCCAGAGGTCGGCGAAAGGCAGTTCAACCCAACGAAGAGCAACTAACAAAGATTAATAACCTAAAAAGTGAAATAGCAGAGGCAAGTCAACAGATCTCGTTAATAATTAAAAATACAAGTCGTCGCACTTCGACTACATCTGTGAGTTCTAGAGCGGCTAGTCAAGCCGCTCGGCAACCATCAACACCTCAAGCAACATTGTTGTCTGAGGCACTAAAATATATTCAGGCTATGCAACAAGAATCATCTAACACAAGTTTAACAAATGTTATAGAAAGTTTATCAGAGGCTGTGAAGTTACAGATGGTAGCCCGTGCGGTGGCAATCCTTGATGACCTTAAGGCATCGGGAATCTCATTAAATGATGGGGCGGAGGCAAGCCGTAAGAAATTACGTATGCTATTAGGATGGTCTCCTGTAGCTCCTGTTAGCTTAGAACAAGCATTAGATGAGGCAGGGATTTCATTAGCTACTAGTCGTGAGCAAGTGCTAATTAGGGCAATTGACCGTGGTTTACTGAGCGGGCTGGGAGGTAGAGGCGAAAGGTATGAAGCAGCAATCCGTTCGATTATTGAAGGAATTGTAGAAGAAGATACACTTCACTAGGACTCAAGAGCTTATGATGTGTGCACCCCAACAACGGGGATATTATTCAAGCGATGAAAAAGATGTAATACGGCAGTATTTTGATTTTGCGCTTTTACAAAAATTGCACCAAAAAACCGGTTCGAAATTAAGCTACTTTGGCTTACCAAGCGAAACGATTCAGGATTTGAAAACCTGGAAGCCTATTTTAGGTTATATAGCAGCAGTAGAGAGAAACCTTCAGAAATATAAGAAAATGGAACAAGCACTTATCACACAATTTCCTGAAATACGTTGCACTGTGCATTTGGGAGAGATAGATAGGGTTATCCTTGATAATAGAGGAACACCGGTAGATATAGGTGGTCAAAAATATGCGACTCCCGTTAGCGACCACTTTGTACCTGGCATTCCGTTGCAAGCTTGGGCCTTCGATGTAATTAACCTGGATTACTATGGACCGTTCTTACCGCCTGAAATTCCAGAGATGCCAACTCGGCCACATGACCGAGCAAATGCACTCCGAAAATTATTCGATACGGAGCGGCAAGACGCATTTGGAAGGTGGGTATTGTTAATTACAGTGGGAACGGACCTCGGGAATGCAGACATAAAACTCCTTAAGTCATACCTTAATTCAGCCAAATGCGATGCGTCGAAAGAGACGTGTGAAATAATTGATAATTTTCTTAATGGCTCGACAAATAGAGTTGAGAAGGTTGCTAGGCTCGTACATGGCGCGGCTGCATTAATGATAGCTACTGCAGCCAGCAATGCCAATCTGAGGGTTACACCCAGAGGTACAGTATTATATCATGGGGCTGGGGGTCACTTGATGACCCATTTAGCCTATGAGTTTGAGCCAGCGCTGGAGACTATTAGCGCGCTTGTTCCACGTACACTGGTTCTTCGCGCTCCAATGCTTAAACTTAGAAATCCTCTTGCAGCCCCTTGGTTCGAATTGTCACCCACACAGCTCTCGGACCTCAATACTGAAGAAATAAGAAACTACCTTGAATTCTTAGAACCTGACTATTTAGATGTGATTTGTAAAGATTCTTGATTAGCTTTGGCTCTCCTCTATTTTCACAAAAGTAACTTCTTCTTTATCTTTTATATGTTGACTACCGTTACCTAAAACAGAGTGCCAGACAGAGCTAACTAGTTTATGCTTAGGATGACAAGAAGGGCAGACATAATCTACATACATTCCAAAGTAGTCTTGCAGCGCAAACGCATATTCACCAATGTTCAAGCAACGCCCACAACTGTAACAACCCGCTTTCTGCAGTAAGGTAACAGGGTCATTTGAAATTTCCCGAAACTCTGCTTGTTTTCTTGCTAATCCCAGGTTGGGGCTCTCTATAATTCCGCCTACGTCCAGGAATCTCCGCTGATCTTCGGGTTTTGGGCGTAACGAAAAAGCTTCCTCAAAAGATAAGGCATCTCGAAATTTATTTACTAAACCAGTATATGGAGGGAAAGCGCCACCTGCTCCTAATACACGTCTTGCTTTCGCTACAAGCTCTAATTGCGGTGAGGTCCAGTGAGGAGAAATATACTTATTTTTGGTTAAGGAATTTAAAGGTTCATAACGCATTGGATATGAAACAACACCCCAAGAAAGAAGAGACCTTACGCGTTCAAGAAAATCCTTCGGGGTATCTGTAAAATTATATAGAGTGTAAACTATCATCCGTCGTCGGCTAAATCCTGCTTCATTGAGGGCTGTAATAGCTGTTCGTATTGCTTTTGTTTCTCCGAGATTGTCATATGCCATACGGATTGGTTGAATATTGAGGCCTGATAATTCCTCTGCAATATCGTCATCAATTAGGCGGGGGTCAAGTCCTTGATTAAAGTCTATTTGTACACGGAGTTTCTTCAACTCTTCAATAATATTTCTCCAATTCGGAAATCCTAAAATGTTATTGTCCCATAGGATAATGTTTTTATGATTCTCATTAAGCATTCCTTGAATCCCACCAGGACATACAGATACGCTTCCCTCAAGACGAGGGACAGCGCAAAAAGGACAATTTCGTATGCACCCTCGTGTGGTAAATAAAACACTGGAACGACAGTCGGGAACAAGTGAGTAGTCTGGGCGACATAGTTCCGCTTCTGGATACAGGCCTTTGTGTATACTATTTGCATTGGAGAGGCTGGCGTGTTCAGGCATCAGCGTCGCATATATGCCCCCGACTGTAATATTAGCTTTTGGGTATAAGGACCGGTAGTATTTTACTGCCTCATGAACAGGGCGCCAAGCATAAGTGAAAAGACTAGTTATGTATATTGATGATGGAACTTCTGAGGCTGGCTTAAGACCGTGATGAAAAAATATTTGGTCGCCTTTTTCCTTAAGCATCGATGATAATTTTAATAAACCAAGTGGAGGATACTTAGTGTAGTATTCTGGCTCAACTAGCAATGCATTCATTATCACCATTGTATCAAAAAAACGATCATATTGCGATCCTCATGAATCAATAACGTAATATAACTGTTTAGTGGTCACAAGAGTCCGCGTTCGTGATATTTTTTCACCCTCATATATAGACCAATTCAATTCCTAATAAACCTTTTAATCCATGTAAAAACCTGCCTAGATATTCTTGCTATATTATCAATTAGTGGTACAATATTTTTAAAACATCGGAGGCTGTATGGGCAACAATGGCGATATTGAAGCAGCAAGGCAAAATGCTTATAAGTTCATCAAACACCTTTTCAGCAAAATCACCTGGCTTAACGGAGATCTTAACGTCGATGAAAACCTTGCTAATGCGCTTGACATAGAAAAAGGGACTCTATCCTTACTCAAAACAGGAGAGATCGATCCTCCACCCAAACTTGTTTCAACAATAACCGAGTTTTTCAAACATGACCCCGACCCGTTACTTTCTACCCAAATACACCAGGCATTAGTTGAGCCTTTTGCATCGGTAACGGCTGATGTTGTAAAAGAGATTAAGTAATAACATCACCGGTCGCTGTTCAACATAGTACTTCAAGAAAGTTGACCGGCTATCAAATAGATAGCTAGTATAGGCACTCCACACGCACGCCAATGCCTGCTGATACATTTTCTGTGTTTGTAGAACTTTACTATTGATATCCTAATAAACGAAGAGTAAACTTCAACCACAGATAAATGAACAATTCAAAAATAATACCGATTGCCTCGGCTTCAATAGTATTTGTTTTGTCTATTAGCTATTATATATTAGCAACGGGGGATAGCAATGCTTTGTCCCCTACTGCAACAATGAATGAACAGCAGCAAGAGCTATTTGAATTCAGAAAGAAGCTCGAATCCTCTCTTGAAAATAAAAAACTAATACTAGCTGATATGAAAACTGATCTATTATCAGTTAGGGCAGAAATAAAGGATTTGGAAGTAGCGCTCTCTGTGCCTCAAGATATTGCGGGAGTTTATCAATTGACTGCCGAAGAAATAGCGGAATCTTTCAAACGCGCTGGAAAAGAAGCTCGCCTTGAAGAGCTAAAACAAATAGAAACTGCCTTAGTAAACGAACAAATCGAGCTGGAAAAAGAAATCAATGAATTGTTGATATTATTAGCAGATTAAACTCTTCCTTTCTTGTCTCTCAATACACAATATTATCTATATTAACCCAGGCTAATCTCCACAGTGCAAGGAATAGTCCCATAGTCCCTTCCGTTAATTTTGAATCCGATATCGAAAGAATATTCTCCAGCCTCAGCGTTTTGTGGAAAAGTAATAAATAGTACCGGCATAACCGACGACAGAAAACCGTGATAACGCAATCCCTCTGTAACACTGACATCATTACCAAGATTCTCGACGATGTAAAGACTTAATTCGTTAATGTCCGTCTTGCTGATAAGCAGAAGGTTGCTCCTGGTTTCGCCGGGCAAGGTTTGAATATGGTCTCGATAGCGCACTGAAATTGGGTCATCGTCCCCGATTATGGTTTCGGCGGTGACGATTGTCGGCCAGGGATTATCAACTCCCTGTTGCGTGACGTTTGCTCTATACGCATATCCACCGGGAGTGCTGACGATATCATCGCCCGCTTCCTCGGTTACTACCGGAGGTTCAGTGGCTGTTGCTTCCGGGATTGCCGTCACACCTCCGTTATTGCACCCGATTAAGAGCAATGACCCTATTACGATTAAAGCTATCCTTTTCAGCCCTCTCACCCTGATTTCCATTATATACCTCGTGATATCTAGGTCAAGACCAAGTCAACCAGCCTGCTATTATCTACCTGCTCGGCGCCGTTCTGGTTACGGTTGTAGTGGACTCCGAATATGTGAATTCTATATCCCCGGGATTGATTACAAGCGGCACCTTGCCAAGTGTATGATTTGCATAAACCGCATAGTATAGAGCAATAACCAATTTTAAAATTGGCGATAGTATATAGATAAAATGGAGATTATATTAACTGCGATATACACCATAAATAATATCATGCAATCGATAATCATAAAAAACTTGACGTATTCGTGTTTTACATTCATCCACCTGCTAGCTAGATAAGGCCTTTAATCTCGGAATATAACTTTTTCAAATGTGAGTCTGACATATCTATAATAGGTTCATACATAAATGAATTGAAATGAATGTTCTCCGGTGTCATTAAATTCACTTGATCCAAGAGTTTCAAATACCTGTTTCCATCAGAATGGATTTCCTTAAATATTTTACATAGTTCTATTGTTTGGTTTTTATTAATGGCACTTACTCTTTCGGGATTATTAATTTCTCTTATTAAATATTCCTCAGCTTTTAACCTAATAGCTATTGATAACACTATTTTATTTGGAAGGTTGATACCTTCTTCTGTTGAATCTTTTTCGATCTCATCTGCACACTCAAATATTAGGGGGAGAACAACATCATCTTTGTTTTTCAATTCCAATGATGAATTACAAAGTACTACTCGGTAGATTTCTTCTAAATCGTTTATCTTTATATAGGCGGATTCTTCCTTTATGTGTAACAAAGATGTTAATTTTTTAAAATAATCATGTGCTGTTGTTCTAGTGTATTCCACGATGTTCCTCACAAATGGTATTGACGCTATTAAAATATTATTACTAGCGTTGAGGTGTGTAATAAAATGACTAAATGGTTGGAGGTATTCAGCAGGAACAATTCGCATTTCATTATCATTCTTAATCACCATATTACACATACCTCTATCCCAGAACCTACTCACCACCGTTCGGAAAAAATCAAAATTATGCGTTAGTACTATCTGGTAAAAATAATCTTCCTCTGAAATCTCTTTCAAATACTCTATAATCGCATATTTATTTTTATAATCAAATGAATCTGCTATATCATCAAGAATAAACAAGCTTTCTTGATTGTTCTCCTTCCTCGCTTCAATTTCAAAAAGAATATTTAATATATATAATGCCCTTTTTTCACCACTGCTCAAGACTTTAAGTAATTCATCTTCTTTAACTAGGATTTCATTTGAGCGATCATGAAACCGAAAACCTATACTTGGTGCATCTCTTTTTAAAATAACATCATCTTGGTTAACTACTTCAACCGTGAATGGAACGAAAAATCTTTCATTGAAAATATCTACGACTTGTCTCCATCTAGTTTCCTCTCTTTTTGATTGTTGGATAATCTCATTTATCCTTGTTTCTCCAGATCGGTATTCTTCAAGCAGTTCAATATATAAATTCCTTTGATTTATTAGGTACGCAATCCAGAGTTTCTGCCGTAAGCTATCTAAATTATCTAAATATGGAAGCAAGTGCATATTTTCAAGCAAATAATCTCTAAAACGTCTCATCTCAGCATTAGCTTTCAATTTATCATCGAGCTTTTTGAATGCTTTTTCCAACTCGGGATTGTTCAATATTGTTTGCATTTCTTGCTGAATTACTTCCTTCAGTTCTTCGGTAGTTGTAATTGGCTTGCTTGTTCCAGTTGCTGAATTTAACGAGACTGAATGTTTTGCTTTAAAGAAACCATTATCCTCCAGATTTTTTGCAATTACATCCGCGTTATTATGATTAAAGACCCCTTTCTTAAAAAAAGTGGATTTGTCAATTAAATCATTATATTTATTAATATAATCCAATATTTTTTGATTACTATCTTGGCTCCTTAAGAATGTTATGACTTTATCATTAAAAACTTCAGCATATAGGATATTGGCAAGTTCCTGTTTTTCACCATTTTTAACTTCATTTTCAATTCTAGCGAGAGAGTCCAATATTTTGTTCTTCTCATGTGTAAATGCTTCAGAAATCTCCTCCTCAATTTTCCCAATATTATTTATTTTAGATACTGGCTTTAACTCTCTAAGTAGAGCCAGTTTTCTGTTCTCAATATTTGAATATATCGAATCATATTCATCTTTTAAGCTTTTATTTACAAGCAAAGTAGACATTTTTTCTGATTTGAAAGTATCGTTACTACTCTCTACTACAAACACTGTGTCCTTATTCAATTCAGTATCATTTTCATCCATGATTTCGCGAATAGATTCACGATCAGGGAACATTAAGTCTTTCGACACAATCTCTTTACTAAAATCAGAAAAGGTTTTTGCAAATGAGGTTTTCATAACTCCATTTGGAGCATAAACTGCATACACGTTACGACTAGAATAATCGAATTCCTTTTCTAGTTTATTTATACCATAGCAATTTTCCAAACGTAGTTTTAGTTTTTGCATTTTGTATACCTCAACGAAATATTGTTTTTCCCCAAGAGGATCAGTGGTAACTCTTGCTCAGCCCCAAGTAGGTATACACCTACAGAGTTAGGGTTATATCCCCCTTACGCGCTCGTAGAAACGTGTTTCGTTCATGCGGATATTCTGGCATTTTCTTATTTTACACCTATTGACAACCCTTATATACGCTCATAGAATTGTTTAGCCATACAGGGGCAACCCTCTTAAAGCCATAACACCAATTCTCGGGTAATTTAGCTTTGATAACTTGGGCTACATACCAGGAGAGGAGGTGATATAAGTGGCCAAAACTAAAGAGGGCAAAAAGATTGTACCCGTTAAGCCGTATAAAAGGGACGGCAAGCAGGTGAAACGGCATCGCCGTTCTACGCCTGAATAATCGATACGGCCCCTGTGTGGCATGTTTAGACCACGCTTGGAGGAACTCTATGAAAGTTAATAGCCCATTTGAGAAATATTGGGGAGGGGGAATTGTATCGATAGCTGTGTTAATAGCTTTAGCTATAGTATTGTGTTTTACAGTAAGGGAAGAATTGTTAAGCCGCCTTGATTCCCTAGCGCTAATATTGGCGGCTATTATGATGGGATGGGCTGCATGGTCTAATCGAAGCTTGGTATTCGAAATGCGTGACCAAGATAAATATTCTGTACACCGACGACGGATTAATGAAATACAAACTTGGGTAAATGATGTTCTTAAATTAAGAGCTACTTTTATGCTGTGCGAGAGCGGATTTGAATCTTCCCGTTTAGTGTCTGACGAATGGAATAACTTGCGTAAAGTGAACAGATTAACACTTATCTCCCAAAAAGCATTTATATTAAAGGAAGTTGAATATCTTGATCAGGAACTACTAAAGGATAAATCGGATATCAAAGAATTAATTGAATATGTGGTATCTGTTCTTGAACAAGATACAAGTTTGTTTGATGAAGGTACTAGCAGTAAGATCGAAAATGCCTGCGTATCTGTACTAACCAATATCAGTGAAGCAAAAGTTAAGTTGAAAATATAGATCTGTAATGTTACAGGGACAGCATTATATTCCTCAGTATTATCTGCGGGGTTTCAGTGATCCTGCAAAGACTGCCCATATTTGGGTATATGAAAAAGGGGCAGGTCAAGCATTTTGTAGCACAATCAGGAAGGCGGCAAGAGAAAATAACAGATGGCCACCTGAGACTGAGCAATATTTTTCAGAAACTATAGAAGGACCAGCAAATCCTATTCTGGAAAAAATACGAAAACAAAAACAGTTGACCCAAGAGGATAAACGTTTGCTGACTCGCTACATGGTCATTATGTTGCAGCGAACAGATGATGGATTTCAACAGGCAAAGCAGACCCTTCCGGAAGTCAAGGATCAGGTGTTCAGCAAGGTAGAAAATGAAATCCTGGCAAACAATAATCTTGATCCTGAGAATAAAGAACTTTGGCTAAACCGCATAAAAGAAATTTCAAATAGTGAATTGGAAAAAGACGAAGAATTTGTAAGAAAAATATGGCACCTAATGCTGAACTCTGAGTCATTTCCCATGGTGCTTCAAATGCTTCCGATAATGAGATGGACATTCTTGGTTACGACGAAAATACAACCTTTTCTTACTTGCGATAACCCGATATTCTATTTTAAAGAATTGGGAATAGGTAACATACGATCTGAAATGTTATTTCCTGTTTCGAGTTACATTATGCTATTTATACACCGGCGCCAAGATCTCAATGAAGGATATCTGCAAATAGACGATTCTATTGCGAAAGAGATAAACAGGAGAATGGTTAGCATAGCAACCAAATATGTGTATTATTGCCAAAATGAGCCTTGGGTTGTAAGGCTCATTCGTAACAAAAGCATCACGATAAAGCAGGGGGCTTTGCAAACAATCTCGAATTAAAGGTTTTTTACGATTCGCTCTATCTTAAACGATCCACCGGGCTAAAGTTCCTGTGCCTCTCCGCGGCAAACATGCTGTCTATCGTAGCCGTGTACTCACGAGTCATCTTATCCGTCGAATGTCCGAGCAGCAGCTGCACCTCCCTCATCGACGCCCCGTTTATCAACGCATAGGTTCCTGAAGTATGGCGCAGTTTATGCGGGTAGCACCGAATATTTAAACCGGCTCGCTTCCCTAACCGCTTTATTAAACGGTAGATTCCCTCGGGATGCAGCGATCCGCATTCTTCGGTCATAAATAGAAGTTCGGGTTCTTCTCGCTGAAATTTGAGACACCGGCTTGTACGGGCAACAATATATCTGGCGAGTGCTGCCATGGTAGTCTTCCCCATGGCCACAACGCGTTCTTTAGCACCTTTGCCCATAACCTTGATAACATTGCGCCCGTAATCAATATCCGAAAGCTTGATGGAGGCCATCTCAGACAGCCTCAGACCGGTATCCAGGAATAACAATAGTATTGCTCTGTCTCTGGTGCCCAGGAACGAATTGTCGCATAAATCGAGCATGTCCTTGATGTGCCCGGGCTGAAACGGCTGCACGAGGTGTTTTTCAGCCCGGGGTTTGTTCATTTTCGCCATGGGGCTTTTGGTTATATATTCATTCCTTACCAACCAGTTGAACCAGACGCGCAGGGTGACAAAATATCCCTGAATCGAGATTGGTTTGCATGTCGCCTTAAGATCATACAGAAACCACTGAATGTCTTCCTGGGTAATGTCGGCTATCAGCTTGTCATGAACCCTTACCGTAAAACGTGTGATTTTCTTGTAATAATCACCGAGCGTTTTCTGGGACAGGCCCTCGCCGTCCTTCGAAATGAGGAATAATTGGAGGTATCTATCGATCTCGTTTTTGGTAATCAGCCGGTCTAGAGCTACGTATGAACGGGATTGGTTTTTTCCGGTAATCAGCCGGTCTACCATTATTAAATTTGCAGCAGCAGCGTGTTTTTAGCTTTAAAGTGAGCCGCACAGGAATCGAACCTGTAACCTGCTGATTAAGAGTCAGCTGCTCTGCCAGTTGAGCTAGCGGCCCAGGCTAACAAGAATATTATTTTATCACGGTAGCCGGCAGTAGACAAACGGACAGCCTACCGGAGGTATTTCTAGAAGAGCTCGCCTTCGCTTTCCTCGATGGCCCTTTTAAGTTCGGCGTTAAGTTCGGCCGGCAAACCGACGATGTCCACGTTGAGAAAGCCCCTTACGATGGCGGCGGTGGCTTCCTCGCGGGTAAGGCCGCGGGCCATCAGATACTCGACTTCCTCTTCGGCAATCTTGCCGACGGCGGCTTCGTGAGAAAGGTCGACTCCGGCGATACTGCCCTTGAGTTCCGGAATGGCGTGAATAACGCCGCCGCTGTCGCCCAGGATCAGGCCGGAACACTCGAGGTGCCCCTTGACTTCCGGCTTGGCTCCTTCGATATAGCCCCTGGCGATGATGGTGCCGCCGGTGGTTATGGCGCGGGAAACCACTTCCGTCCTGGAGCCTTCGCCGTCCAGAAAAACCTTGGAGCCGGTGTCGATATGCGAGCCCGGTTTGGCCACCAGAACGGAGTTGAAGCGCACGGTGGAGTTTTTACCCGTACACCTGGCCACCGGGTAGGACTGCAGTGAATGCACCGGCTGCATGATTACATAGTTTGAGATAAACTGGGCATCCTCTTCCAGTATGGCACCGGTCCTGGGCCTGACTTCGACCTCGGGGCTCCAGGAATGGATCATGGAAAAAGTAACCTTGGCTCCTTTTTTGATATAAAACTCGGAAACGCCCAGGTGCAGGCCCGGTTCGCGCCCCTTGGCCACGGCGCACCCGGTAATGATGTGAAGTTCGGAGCCTTCTTCGGCGATGATAATGTTGTGCACGTCCTGGATGAGCTTGCTCTTGGCCAGGTAGAGGCACGCCTGCACCGGGAAAAAGGTTTTCTTGCCGGGCAAAGCCCGTATGAAATAGCCGTCGGCATCATTCAGTTCGACGTGAGCGGTGTATTTGTCGGCGTCTACCTGGACCGCTTTCCAGAGGTATTCCGCCAGCCAGTCGTATTTCTCGAGCGCCTCCGAAGTGGCCATAACCTCTATGCCGTCCTGGACGGCGGTGTGATGGATGGGGGTGTTGTCCTTCTGAATGAAAGTCCCCGAGCGTTGACTCAAATCATCCAGCATAATGCCGGCTGAAAGCATGCGTTCCTTGTCTTCTGCGGCGATGGCTGAGGGTTCAACATGCACCGGGCTCTGGGTGGGCTGGCTCTGGTAGCTGGAAAGGTCGATATCCTGCCCCAGCAGGGCTTTTTTATCCCGGGCTTTTTCGGCTTTTTGCTTGAACTCGGGGTTTATTTTATGGGGCATGTGGCACACTCCTGGTAGCCTTTTTTCTTGATGTTGTCCAGGATATCCCTGGGGGAGGCGCCGCAGCTTATGATCCGGCCGTTGTAAAGAACATAGCCGGTGGCGGCATTGACATAATCCAGTATATGGCCGGTATGCGAAATTATCAGGCCGCTGCGGCAGCGCTGGTGGATAGGGCAGCCTTTCTGGAGAAGCTCGTTGATGAGTTCGCCGATTAAAGCTATGTTTTCCAGGTCTACGCCGCTTTCGGGCTCGTCAAGAAGCACCAGGTCGGGTGTTTGCGCCAGCAGCTGCAGCAGTTCGGAGCGCTTGATTTCACCCCCGGAAAAGCCGGAGTTTATATCGCGGTTCAGGAAATCGGTCATGTTGGTTTTTTCGGCCAGGGCGTTAATATCCCCGGACATTTTGCGGGCTTTCAGGCATGCCTGGACCATGTCTCCGGTTTTTACGCCCTTGACCACCGGGGGCCGCTGGAAAGACATGCCGATGCCCAGCCTGGCGCGTTCATCCACCGGCATATGGGTAACATCGATGCCCTTGAAAGAAATTTTACCGCGCTTGATATGGTAGCGGGGGAAACCCATAATGCTCATCATCAGGGTGGTTTTACCGCTGCCGTTGGGCCCGAAAACAACATTGGTTTCGCCGGCTTTCACCGAAAGGTTGATGCCGTGAAGTATATCTTTGCCGTCTACTGAAACGGCCAGGTCTTCGATTAGGAGTAAATCGGGAACAGACATTTCGACCTCCTGAAATAAGGCTCGGAGCTGGTGCTGGCAACAATTATAACATTTAAGCCTGTATTGGCAAATTGGGAACCGATTCGCCCGGCACCGGTTGATGCCGCTTCGGACCGGTTGATTATTTAGAAGACGTGATATGTGTTAAAATAGCCCGCCAAAGGCACCAATTCAAATCATGAGGTTAGTGAACATGTCACACAGTCTGGATGAACTCCACAAACGCCGGCAGGAGGCTGAAGCCGGCGGCGGGCAGGCCCAGGTGAAAAAACAGCACGAGAAGGGCAAGCTCACCGCCCGGGAACGCCTGGACATACTGCTGGATAAAGGCACTTTTACCGAACTGGACGTTTACCGCAAGCATGGCTGCTCCGATTTCGGACTGGACGGCCAGGCCCACCCCGGGGATTCGGTGGTTACCGGGCACGGCAAAATAGAAGGGCGCCCGGTTTTTGTTTTTTCCCAGGATTTTACCGTTCTGGGCGGATCCTTATCCCGGGCGGCGGGTGAAAAAATCTGCAAGGTGATGGACCTGGCGGGCGAAAACAGCGCGCCGGTGATAGGTTTGCTCGATTCAGGCGGAGCCCGAATCCAGGAGGGCGTGGAAAGCCTGGTGGGCTACGGCGAGATATTTACCCGCAATACCCTGTATTCAGGAGTTATTCCGCAGATATCGGTGGTGATGGGCCCATGCGCCGGTGGTGCGGTATATTCACCGGCAATCACCGATTTCATTTTCATGGTCAAGGGCACCGGCCAGATGTTTATCACCGGCCCGCAGGTTATCAAGGCGGTAACCGGAGAAGAAGTGACCCTGGAGGAACTCGGGGGTACCGCCACCCACTCCAGAAAAAGCGGCAACTGCCACTACGTGGCTGAAAATGACACCGAATGTTTAAATCAGGTAAGGCGCCTGATGGCTTACCTGCCCTCCAGCAGCCGGCAGAAGCCCCCGGCAGCCGGCAGGAATGAATCCGGGCTCTCGCCGGATGAAACCATTGCCTCGATCGTGCCGGAAGAGCCCAACCGGGGCTACGACATGAAAAAAATCATCGAACGCATTGTGGACGGGGGCGAAATGTTCGAGCTTCAGGCCCAGTTCGCCCCCAACCTGATAACCGGCTTCGCCCGCATAGACGGCCGGGTGGTGGGCCTGCTTGCCCAGCAGCCGTCCTACCTTGCCGGTGTTATAGACTGCGATGCATCCGACAAGGGTGCCAGGTTCGTCCGGTTTTGCGACTGCTTTAACATCCCCATCGTAACCCTGGTGGATGTGCCCGGGTACATGCCCGGCAAGCACGAGGAGTTCAAGGGGATTATCCGCCACGGCGCCAAGCTTTTATATGCCTATGCCGAAGCTACCGTGCCCAAGGTAAGCGTGATAATCCGCAAGGCTTACGGAGGTGCTTACATAGTGATGAGCTCCAAGAGCCTGCGCGGGGATATCAATTTTGCCTGGCCGGGCGCTGAAATCGCCGTCATGGGGCCGGATGGCGCAGTTAACATAATATACAGAAAGGAACTGGAGGCGTCCGCAAACCCCGGCCAGTTGAAAGAACAGTTGATAAGCGACTACCGGGAGAAATTTGCCAACCCCTTCGTTGCCGCGTCAAGAGGATATATCGATGACGTCATCGATCCGGCCCTAACCCGCATCAAGATTGCAGGCGCGCTGGAAATGCTGGAGAACAAGACCGTTGCCGGCCCGGTAAAAAAGCACGGCAACATACCGCTTTAGGCGGCGGCAGCGGCTTCGAATTCGGCTATCAGGGAGTTGAACAGTTCCCTGACGGTGACGATGCGTTCGTTTAAGTATGCATTGGCACCGGCAAAGGCAAAACCCTTGTCCAGCAGGCCTTTCTTGGCATTGGTAAGCGCCCGGCAGATGCAGTAGGGCGATATCTTGAAGTCGCAGGTTTTCAGGCATTTCCAGGGGCAGCAGACCGGCGTCTTTATTTTTTTCGAAACCGCTTCCAGGAAGCGGTTGGCGATGGCCCTGCCGGGAAGCCCGACCGGGCTTTCGATGATCACCAGGTCCTTTTCGGTGCACTCTATGAATGCGTTTTTGAAAGCCTCCGAGGCATCGCACTCGACAGTGGTCACAAAGCGGGTAGCCATTTGCACGCCGCTGGCGCCGAGGCGCAAAAAGGAAAGCATGTCGGCGCCGGTATAAATGCCCCCGGCGGCGATTACCGGAACTTCCCTGCCGAACCGTGCGGCAAAGGGTTTTACGGCGTTTACCACCTGGGGAACCAGGGACTCGAGCGAATATGCCGGGTCGTCGATCTGTTCGCGCTTGAAGCCCAGGTGGCCCCCGGCCAGCGGGCCTTCGACCACCACCGCATCCGGGATCCGGTTGTAGTGCTCGGACCAGTATCTGAAAATGAGTTCAGCCGCCCGGGCCGAAGATACGATGGGTACGGCATGCGTAGAACGCGTGCCCGGCACGACCGGGGGTATGATTTCAGCGGTTTTCAAGGGCAGGCCGGCGCCCATTATTACCAGGTCCGCCCCTTCTTCGACCGAGATTTTTACCAGTTCGTCGAAATCGGTCAGGGCAACCATGGCATTGATGCCTATTATTCCGTCGGTCGCCTGGCGGGCCTTGCGGATCTCGGAGCGCAGGGCTCTCTGGTTGGCCTGCTGTGGGCTGCGGTTGAAATCCGGCTCCAGCATGCCGATGCCGGCGGCTGAAATAACGCCGATGCCGCCTTCTTGGGCAACCGCCGAAGCCAGGCCGGAAAGGGAAATGCCGACCCCCATGCCTCCCTGGATTACCGGGTATCTGGCGTGAAGTGAACCAATTGTCAGATCGGGAAGTGTCATAACCTTGCCTCCTTTACCCCTCCAGACCGCTTAGTAACGGTAAAATCCCTCGCCCGTCTTGCGGCCGAGCTTTCCCTCGCTGACCAGGTTTTCGAGCTTTTCGGGCGGTGCGAAATGGGGCGCGTTCAACTGTTCCTGCATCGAACGGGCAATGTAAAGGGCAGTATCCAGGCCGATAAAATCCGCCAGTTTGAAAGGCCCCATCGGGTGGTTGAGCCCCAGGGTAACCGCCCTGTCGATATCCTCGGCGCTTACGCCCAGTTCATGCAGGCGCATGGCTTCGGAAAGAAAAGCCAGCAGCAGCCGGTTGACGATAAAACCGGGGGTATCCGGCGCGATGACCACTGTTTTATCCAGCGACTGGATGAACCGGCTGGCCAGGTCCAGCGTCTCCTGGCTGGTGAAGGACGTCTTGATAACCTCTACCAGTTTCATCAGGCTGACCGGGTTGAAGAAGTGTATCCCCAGGATTTTGTCTTTCCTGCCGGCCAGCGAGCCGATTTCGGTAACCGGCAGGCAGGAAGTGTTGGTTGCCAGAATCGTGTGCGGGCTGCACACGGCATCCAGCCGGCGGAAGAGTTCCTGCTTGGCCTGCAGGTTTTCGGGAATCGCCTCGATAACCAGGTCGCAATCCTTGAAAGCCCCGATCTCCACCGAACCGGTCAGCCTTTCCGGCAGCGTTGCGGCAACCTCAGCCGGGAAACGCTTCAGCCTGGCCAGGCGCTGCACAGTGTCGGCAAGTTTGCCGAGGTTGGCTTCAAGGGAAGCCGTGTCGTTCTCGACGGCAATCACCCGGTAGCCGGCCGCCAGGCTGGCTTCGGCGATGCCGCGGCCCATGATTCCCAGGCCGGTGATGCCTATTTTAGTGATATCCATTGATTACCTGCCCTCGAAATTTGGTTTGCGCTTTTCTTTAAGCGCGGTTAAACCTTCGTTGAAATCATTCGATGTCATCAGCATTTCGAACAGCGATTTTTCGAGCCTCAGCCCGCTGTCGAGCGAAAGGCTGGCGCCCTGCAGCATCGCCTGCTTGACGGCCCTTACCGAAAGCGGCGCCGGTTTGAGGACCAGGTTTGCCATCTCCATGGCTTCGTCCATCAGCTTCTCCGGAGCAACCACCTTGTTTACCAGGCCGATACGGTAGGCTTCGGCGGCATCGATCGGCCGGCCGGTAAAAAGCATTTCGGCGGCCTTGGCCTGCGGGATGAGGCGCATCAGGCGCTGGGTGCCGCCCCAGCCGGGTATGATGCCGAGGTTCACCTCGGGCAGGCCCAGAAACGCCTTCTGGGATGCGATGCGCAGGTCACAGGCCAGGGCCAGTTCGAGCCCGCCGCCCAGAGCTGCCCCGTTGATGGCGGCAATCAGGGGCTTGTAAAGGCTCAAGCCGCGCATATTGGTCGGCGGCTGGGGACAGGAGTTGCCGCCGGAGTTTTTCATTTCGGGAAGCAGGGTGTTGACATCGGCGCCCACCGAAAAAGCCCGCTGTCCGGCGCCGGTGATGATGCCTACGTGCAGGCTGTCGTCTTTCTTGAATTCACACAGTGCTCTGCTGAGCTCTTTCAACAGGTCCATGTCGATGGCGTTCAGCGCTTCGGGGCGGTTAAGGGTGAATACGGCTACCTTGCCGTTTTTTTCAATATCGAGTGACATTTCTTTATTAAACTAGCTCCATTTCTGTTTCAGGTTATTGCAATCGCTTACGTTGTAAACCCCGGCATCCGGGGCAATGCGTTTTATCAGGCCGGTCAGTACGTTGCCGGGCCCGAATTCTATAAATGTATCTATGTTCTGCCCGAGCATGTATTCGACCGACTTCTGCCAGAGCACCGGGCGGGTGAGCTGAATTTCAAGCTCCTTGCGGATTTTCTGGATATCCGATACCGGCTTTGCGCCGGCATTGGTTACGACGGGAACAACAGCCGGCTTGATTGTAACAGCGCTCAACGCCTCTTTCAAGCCCCGGGCCGCGCTCCGCATCAGCCGGGAATGAAAAGCGCCGCTTACCGTCAGCGGGATTACCTTGCGCACGCCCAAATCGGCTGCGGCATCGAAAGCCTTGCCGGCAGAATGAGTCGGCCCGGAAATTACCGTCTGCTGGGGTGAATTGAGATTGGAAATTTCAAACCCGCTTTTCTTGCACACCTGCCGGGCCAGTTCTTCCCCGGCGCCGATAAGGGCCAGCATAACGCCGGGACTGGCATCGGCGGCCGATTCCATCAGCCTGCTTCTTGTCACCACCAGCTTGAGGGCTTCGGCAAAATCGAGCGCCCCGGATGCAACCAGTGCGGTGTATTCCCCCAGGCTGTGGCCGGCGGTAAACCGGGCCGGGGGCAAATCATTTTCAGCCCGGGCCGCCTCCAGGCAGGCGATGGAAGTCACCAGCACGGCAGGCTGGACGTTCTGGGTAAGGGTGAGTTTTTCCAGCGGGCCTTCGAAACACAGCTTTGAAAGCTCAAAGCCCAGCACTTCATCCGCCCGGTCGAAAACCTGCCGGGCAGCCGGGCAGTTCTGATACAGGTCCAGACCCATGCCGACCTTCTGAGCGCCCTGGCCGGGGAACACGTAAGCCGTGTTATTCACCGCCGGCGGCCTCCTGCATGCCGGCAAGGCTGCGCATGACAAGCTCAGCCTGGGCAACGGTGTTGGTGATTATATCCTTCACCGGCAGAATATCACGGATAAAGCCGGCAATCTGGCCGGCCATAAGCGAACCGTTTTCGGTGTTGCCCTCGATAACGCCTTCACGCAGGCGCCCGCGGCCCAGCTCGTCGAGTTCTTCAGCCCGGCAGCCTTCCTTTTCCTTCCTGGAAAACTCCCGGGTGAATTTGTTTTCCAGGCACCTCGCCGGATGCCCGACGGATTTGCCGGTAACCGTGGTTGCCCGGTCGTGAGCCTCGACGATGTGACGCTTGAAATCGGGGTGGGCGATGCATTCTTCGGAACATATGAACCGGGTGCCCATCTGCACGCCACGGGCGCCGAGCGCCAGGGCGGCTACCAGGCCGCGCCCGTCGGCGATGCCTCCGGCGGCGATAACCGGGATTTTTACCGCATCGACAACCTGCGGCAGCAGTGCCATGGTGCAGGTGTCGCCCACATGCCCTCCGGATTCGGTGCCTTCGGCGATGACGGCGTCAGCGCCGCACCTTTCCAGCCGCCTGGCAAGGGCTACGCTGGATACCACCGGGATGACGGTGATGCCGTTTTGCTTGAGGGCGGGTATGAACGGGCCGGGATTGCCGCCGCCGAAAGTGAGGATGCCTACCTTCTCTTCGGTAACCAGGGCCAGGTTATCCGCGGCAAAGGGCGACATCAGCATAATATTGACACCGAAAGGCCGGCTGGTCAGCCGGCGGGTAAGGGTAATCTGGTCTTTCAGCCAGCCCGGCGGAGCATTGCCCGAACCGATGATGCCCAGCCCCCCGGATTCGGATACCGCCGAAACCAGTTCGGCGGTGCCCAGCCAGGCCATGCCGCCCTGGAGTATCGGATACCGGATGCCCAGCATGCGGCACAAGGGAGTGTTTTCTAACATTGGGCCACCACGGTGGCTACGGCATATTGCCGGCAGTGAGAAATACTTACATCCAGATTCATAATGTTTTTCCTGCTATATTCAAGCCCGGCTTTGCCGTGCAGTTTCAATACCGGCCGGCCGCCGGGAGCGGCAAGTATTTCGATGTCGTGCCAGTTGCAGGTCAGGGTTTCGGGGTCGAGCGCCTTGAGCACCGCTTCCTTGGCGGCAAAACGGCCGGCCAGCCTGGCGGGACTGCCGTGGCATATCTCGAGTTCGCCGGGGGTATACACCCGGTTTAAAAACAGGTCATGCCAGGTGCCGACAGCCTTTTCTATGCGTTCGATTTCAACGATATCGATGCCGGTGGTTAAACTGTTAGACATTCAGAGTTTTCCTAGCGGTAGCGCCTGATAGCCAGGACCGAATTATGCCCGCCGAACCCGAATGAATTGGAAATTGCCGCATCGACCCGGGCCTGGCGTGCCGCGTTGGGAACGTAGTCCAGGTCGCATTCCGGGTCCGGGTATTCGAGGTTGATGGTGGGCGGTATTATGCCCTGTTCGATGACTTTACAGCAGATAATTGCTTCGAGCGAACCCGCCGCCCCCAGCATATGGCCGAGCATGGATTTGATCGAACTGACCGGTACCTGGTAGGCACGGGCGCCGAAACTGTTCTTGATGGCCCGGGTTTCGCTGGCATCGTTGAGCTTGGTGGATGTGCCGTGAGCGTTTATATAGCCTATTTCCTCGAAGCCGATTTCCTTGAGAGCCATCTGGATTGCCCTGAGAGCCGATTCCCCGGAGGAAAGCGGCTGGGTAATGTGGAACGCATCCGAGGTGGCGCCGTAGCCGACGATTTCCGCCAGGATGGGCGCGCCCCGCTCGAGGGCAAAATCCAGGCTTTCCAGAACCAGCACGCCGGAGCCTTCAGCGATGACGAATCCGTCCCGCCTGGAGTCGAACGGGCGCGAAGCTGTTTTGGGGTCAGTGTTGCGGGTCAGGGCGCCTGCCTGGGCAAATCCGGCTACGCCCAGTGGAGTAATGGCGGCATCTGTGCCGCCGGCCAGGGCGGCTTTAAGCTCGCCGTGTTTTATCATTTTGTAGGCGATGCCCAGCGCATCGGTGCCGGTGGAGCAGGCCGAAACCAGGCTCAGGTTGAAACCGCGGATGCCGGTTTCGATGGATACCCGCCCGGTGGCGTTGTCGGCTATCATCATGGGGACGATAAACGGGCTCACCCGCGACGGACCCCGGGTGTTGAGGGTCATTACCTGTTCCTCCATGGAACGGGTGCCGCCGATGCCGCTGCCGATGAGAATGCCGATTTCATAACGGTTGGAATCGTCGATAACCAGGCCGGAGTGTTCGATTGCCTGTTTGGCGGCGGCGATGGCAAACTGGGCGAACCGGTCGGTATACTTGGCGGTTCGCGGCTCCATGAAGGCAAGGGGATCGAAATTCTTGATTTCGCCGGCGACTTTTACCGTGAAAGCGCTGGCATCGAAGCCGGAGATGGTATCGATGCCGCTGGTGCCGGTTATAAGGTTTTGCCAGGTGTCTTCGACATTCAAGCCCAGCGGGCTCACGGCTCCATAGCCGGTTACAACTACTCTGTGGGCCATATTACTTTTCCATTTTTGACTGTATGAGAGCCTCGACTTCGCCGACGGTGGTGAGTTTGGCCAGCTCTTCGTCAGGCAGGGTTACGCCGAAACCGTCTTCCATGGCCAGGGCGAGTTCGACCATGCTGAGGGAATCCATTTCGAGATCTCCGGTAAAGGTGGCTTCAGGGGTTATCTTGGATTCGTCAATTCCGGGGTGAACCTTGCAGATAGCTTTTTTTAACTCGGCGTGAATATCCATTTCACCTTCCTTAATAATAATTATAAGAGTTCAGGAGCGTGTAAAAGCTTTCAGATTGAATATATAATAGTGGCCTGGGGGTCAATTCCAGCCTTTGCATTTCCTTGTTAAGCGGTGCTAGTATAAGGTCCCTATTGAATGTTGTCAAATCACCTTGAAGATGATGGAGTATAACCCCGATGCTTATCGCCGTTGATGCCAGCGGGGGCGATTTTGCCCCGCATGAAATCGTTAAAGGGGCGGCCAAGGCTGCGGCTGAATACAACGCCCAGGTAGCCCTGCTGGGTAACAAAAGGATACTCGAAAAGCTTACCGGCAAATACGAGAAAAGAACCAACCTTTCGATAATAAACACCCGCCAGATAATCTCATGCCATGA
>ENA-ORXD01001119-ORXD01001119.1-sediment-metagenome-genome-assembly--contig:-NODE-1119-length-24968-cov-3.318629_pt1 | contig 24968 bp, 27 predicted proteins | sample MGYA00237862_ERZ511471 | MGnify/ENA metagenome assembly ERZ511471
TCAATCGTCCCGGGGCAGCTTCTCGTCTCCTTGGAAATCGTATTCCCGAATGACCGACAGTTTTCGCAGTCGCTCGACGTAATCGGTTCGACTCATCGCCGGAACGAATGAAGACACGACCTCGCGGGCGGCAGCCGCCTCGTTGCTCAGGAGATCGATGACCGTCATGGCCAGACACTTGGCGGCGTTCCCATAGAGATGAGCGGTGTTGGTGCACGCGAAGTCCTCCGCGTGCAAAGTGCCGGTCGCACCCCCGATCTGCGGGTGCAGGCTCGGGATCAGTTGCGAGATGTCGCCCATATCGGTGGACGCGCTCCAGTGCCGGCCCTCACTGAAGTCATCAGGCGAGATGAATGAGAGCATGTTCTCTATAAACAGCCCTGCCAGAGTTGGATCGTTTCGGAGCGGCAGGTAGCCGGGAAGTGTCTGAATCCGGAGCCTCCCACCCACCGCCAGTGCACCGGCCCGAGCGGCCCTGTCGACTTTGCTACCGGCCACCGCGACGGCCTCCGAGTCCCTGCCGCGAACATACGTCTCGATCCGCACGTCGTCGGGAACCACGTTGACCTGTGACCCCCCTCTAGTCACGATGGGGTGGACTCTGATGAAGTCCGAATCCTGGAATGTTTCGCGTTGGGCGTTGATGGCCGAAAGTGCGAGGTTGGCGGCATTGAGGGCGTTGATGCCCTCCCACGGCGCGCTACCGGCGTGCGCGGCCTTGCCCACGAACTGCATCCGCTTGATGACCATGGCATTACTGCCGGAATTGATCGAGGCCATGCGATCGTCCGGGCTGGAGCTCGCGTGAACCATGAGGGCGATGTCGATGTCGTCGAATTCGCCCAGCCTCACCAACTCCGCTTTGCCGCCGAGGAATTCGATCCTGCCCTCACCCACGAGATCCAGCCGATACTGCAGATCCACCAGTTCCTCGGCCGGTACGGCAAACAGAACGAGTCTTCCGTCGAGCCACTCCAGCGCGCCGGAGCGCACGATTCCGAGACCCGCCCCGAGCATCGCTGCCAGTTGCATGGGGTGGCCACAGGCGTGAGCAGCGCCGGTCGCGCGATCCGCCAAGGGATGTGAGGGCACCAGCACCGAGTCGAGCTCTCCGAGCAAGGCCACGGTCGGGCCCGGCCTGCCGGAATCGACCATGCCTTTCACCCCGGTTAGGGCCAACCCACTCCGAAACGGCACGCCCAGCCCAGCCAAGACCTGTTGGACGCGGCCCGCGGCCCATGTCTCCTTGAAGCCCAACTCAGGGTGCTCGAAGAGATCGTCCGCAATCGAAGCGATCTCATCGCCGGAGGCGTCAATCGCGGCACATGCATGGGCTTTCAGCTCCTCCTTGTGACGCACCTGTTCACCCTCCGAGGTCGACATTTGACCGGCCTTCTTCACATGAATATCATTGCAGATAGAGCCGCCGCGTTCGACTGTCGAATACCGGCTTGTTCGGGCACTCGCGTGAATCGGGGGAATCATGAATGATTCGCAGCGTTCGCTTATGGGCCGAATGACGAAGGCGCGCATGGCAAACACAATGCCCTTGGATGCGCCCATCTATCCCGAGCCGCCCTACCACTACCGGAATGTGGAGCGCCTCGTTTTCACCTACGAGACCGACACCGAGGCGGCCTTGGACCTGCTGCCCGAGGGGCTCGAGCTGGAACTCCCCGCCACGGTATCCGTTATCTTCTTGGACATCCCGTTTTGCACTCTCGGATCGTACAACGAGTGTTTCGTGAGCCTGCGCTCAACGCTTGACGGCGACCCCGTGGACTACGTCGTCTGGAACCTCCTGACTTCGGACGCCGCCGTGACGGTGGGGCGCGAAATCTGGGGAGTTCCCAAGAAGCTGGGCAACACGTGGATCGAGAAACACACCGAAGGAATGGTGGGGATTGTCGAACGGCCCAAGGGAATACGCATCTGCATGGGCATAGTGAGGCCCGAGCGGGTCATTTCTCGGGAGGAAGCTGATTCGTTCTCTCGTCGTCTCGCCTGCGTGAGAATCATCCCAGACGCCGATGGCGGCGAGCCCCTGATTCAACTGATCGAGCATCTCAACTCTGAGACCAACAACTTCGAGGCAGGGGCGGATTGGTGGAAGAACCAAATCCGAGGGCCAGGGTCGATCGTCTTCCCCGCCCGGTCGGCGATTGATCCCTGGCACAAGCTACCGGTAGTTCGGATGGTCGACGCCTTCTACTCGGGAGGCACTTCAAGCTTCGATCTGCCCTACGGCAGGCTGCTCAAGACCTACTAGACTCGAACGGTCGGCCTATTCAGGCTCCGGGCCAGGGGGCCATCCGGACTCCGGGCCGGTGTGAGATTCGGCCTGCGCGGGAGAGAAACCCTGGAAGTGTTTCTCGAAGAGCTGCTCGAGCGCGACAGTAGCATCAGCCTCTAAGGCGTCGAATCGCTCCAGTAACTCCCGTGCGTTTGGCGTCAGCCTGGAGCCTCCGCCGGTCGCCCCTCCCACGCTGCGGGTGAGCAGGGGAAATCCCAGCCGCTGCTCCATGGTCTTCACGTTCCACCAGGCCTTGTTGTACGACATCCCCAACTCGGCCGCGGCCTTGCGCAGGGAACCGGTTCGACTGACCCGCCGCAGGAGATCGGCCGGCCCCGGACCAAAGGACTTGCCGTCGCTCTCGAGCCAGATCTTGTGGACGAGACGCATTATGGTTCCCTATCCCTCTGGAGAACTCGCGTCTACCGCAGATCCCGCTGCGCGGGCTCTCGTAACCGCCCGGACAGCGTGATCGGCAAGTCGCTGCATGTGAACCGCCCTTTGAGAGAGGGACCTAGCCATCAACTCGAGCGCTTCGATACCTCGCCCGGTAATCACGTAGACCCGCCTGCTGGGGCCGGCATCGGGTGTCTGCCAAGACGAACTGACCAGCCCCTCCTCCTCCATCGCGCGTAGGAGGCGATACATGCTTCCCGGGTCATTGCAGACCAGGTCCGCGGCCAGACCTTCGATCTGATCAACCAGGTTGTAACCATGAGACGTGGACTCGGCAAGCGAGGCCAAGATCGCCACCTCAAGCACAGACCGACGATAGCGACCGCCTCCGGCCCCACCGCCGCCAGGCCCCCGACCGCCGGGCGTGGGGCATCGCCGGCCTCGACCTCGAGGCCCGCCTTGATCAGGGCTTGTCATCGGTCACCGCCAGTTCTCCCGCTGGTTTCCGGAACACGAAGTCATCGATTGCCTCATGCAGCGCCGACGCCGCGTGATTGGAGCAGTGTTGCTTGGGCGCCGGTAGCCCTCCCAAAGCAAGCATAATATCAAGGTCCTCCAGACCATAGGCCTCATCGACCGTCATTCCGGTGGCCAACTCACTCATCATACTGCAGGTCGCCACCGCTGCGGGGCAACCGAGAACTTTGTACTTGACCTCGGCAAGCAGCTCGCCTTGCACTCGTATCCATACCTTGAAGTAGTCACCACAGCGGGGATCTCCGACTACGCCCACACCATCAGCATCGGTGATCTCTCCGACGTTGCGAGGATGTAGAAAGTGTTCGCAGATCAGACCTTCATAGAGTCGTGGAGCTCTGGGCGCACCGTGGTCCATCGATCGCTCCCCGTCGGCTAGTGATCGCACACGTTCTCGCCGGTCACCAGGGTACCTTCCAGGAACTGCTGCACCACAGCCACCGGGTCGGCCATGGAGGCTCCGGTCACCACCGTCACACCTTGTTCGCCGAACAACTGTTGCGCCCGCGACCCCATGCCGCCAGCGATGATGAAACTGGCTCCCCTGTCGGCCAGCCAAGCCGGAAGGAGTCCCGGTTCGTGCTCGGGAGCGGGGATAGCCGTCACACTCCGAATGTGCTTGGACGATGCCTCGACGTCGATGAGAGTGAACTCTTGACAGTGGCCGAAGTGAGCGCAGAGGCGCCCATCGCTCGTGGGGATGGCAAACCGGATGACGGAGTCCACATCTTCCTCGCGGAGGTTGTCTGCGGCAGCCGTCTCGTTCTTGTGATTGTCCGAAGGCACGGGCGCTTCGAGGGTTCCATCGTCAAGAGCCAGGATAGGAGCAAGGGCCTTCGCAAACTCCAGGGCAGCGGGGCTCTTCGAGTGGTGATGGATATAGGGCGTCCCCGCGTCTCCCGCCTCCACGATGGTGGGGTCGAGGGGAACGCTCGCCAGCAGCGGGACACCAGACCTGGCTGCCATGGTGGCGCCGCCATCCTTGCTGAACACGTGAGTAACCTCGCCGCAATGAGGACACACGAACCCGGCCATATTCTCGATCACCCCGAGGACTCTGAGGCCCAACACGTCACAGAACTTGACCGACCGGCGCACGTTGGTGACGGCGGTCTCCTGCGGGGTCGTGACGATGATGGCGCCGTCCATCTTCCCTATGGCCTGGCACACCGCCAGCGGCTCGTCCCCCGTGCCCGGAGGGGAATCGATGATCAGGTAGTCAAGCTCGCCCCACTCGACCTCTCCCAGGAACTGCTCGATGGCCACTGCTTTCATGGGGCCCCGCCACACGACGGCGGCGTCCCTTTCTCCTAGGAGAAAGCCGATCGACATGACCTTGAGATTCTCGCCCACAGCAATGGGAACAAGAACCCCTTCCTCGACAACCGCTGTGCCCCCGGTCAGGCCCAGCAACTGAGGAACCGTGGGACCGTGCAGATCGACATCCAGCAGTCCTACACGCTTGCCTTCCTGCGCGAGCGAGGTGGCCAGATTGACCGCGACGGTGCTCTTGCCCACTCCACCCTTGCCGGACAGGATTATGATCTTGTGCTTGACTCGATTCATTCTCTCTTTGACCGCTCGCCCTCTCTCGTCGGTCTCCTGTCCTCTTCTGTTGTCCGGCTGCGAACAACTCATTTCTGCTCCTCTACTTTCTCCAGCATGCTCTGCAGGATTTTCCACATCTCCCGTATCTGATCGGCAACGACGCTGCCGCCGCGTTCCAGTATGCTCTTCCCCTCCACCTGCGCCCGGACAACCGCCGTATCGTAGCTCAGTTCGCCCACAATGGGGAAACCCAGGTCGGCGCACATCATCCGGATGCGACCGGCTATCTCTGGATTCAAGTCGGTCTTGTTGATGCACACCGCCAGGGGGAGACCAAAGCCCTGTACCAGCTCGGCCGCACGCTGAAGGTCGTGCACCGCTGAGACGGTGGGCTCGGTCACGGCTAGGACCAGGTCGGCTCCTGTGACCGATGCGATGACCGGACAGCCGATGCCCGGAGGCCCGTCGACCAGCACGAGGCCTACGCCCATCTCCTGAGCCAGACCGACAGCCTCGTTTCTAACCAGGGTAACGAGCTTGCCCGAGTTCTCTCCACCGATGTTGAGACGAGCGTCCACCAGGGGACCATGGCGTGTGTCTGAGACGAACCACTCGCCTCGCTCGGCGTCCATTAACTCCACCGCCCCGGAGGTGCAGACCCGGGCGCACAGACCACAGCCCTCACAGAGGATGGGGTCGATCTCACAGAACGAGCGGCCACCATTAGACCGGCCGACATGGATGGCGTCGAAGCGGCACTGCTCCTTGCACAAGTCGCATCCGCTGCACCGCGCCGGCACAATGCGCGCTTCCTTGCCCGATATGAAAGGTTCCCGGCACCTGCGTTTTGGGTCGAGAACCAAATGAAGATCGGCTGCGTCGACATCGCAGTCCGCGAGCACCTTGTCGGAGACGAGTGCCGCCAGGGCGGCCACGAGACTGGTTTTGCCAGTGCCTCCCTTGCCGCTCAGGACCACCAATTGCCGCGGGATCGGCCTTGCATTGGCCTGGAGCGACATCATCTCAGGCTGGAAAGAGCTCATGGCGACGCCACCTTTTCGGCACATGCGTGGAGATCGGATGCGAACGCGCGCAACTGCGATGCGAAAGCCTCGTCGATGGCGGCGAAGACCTCTCCCCGCGAGCAGGCCTCGGCGATACGACGATCGTCTGGAATCTCTAGGAGTATGGGGATACCCTCTGCGCCGCAAAAATCGTTCACCCGGGAGTCGCCGATACCCATCCGGTTGATCACCACCCCGCACGGGATGCCCATCTGGCGGGCCGTCTCCACAGCCAGTATGAGATCGTGGAGGCCGAAAGGCGTCGGTTCGGTCACCAACAGCGCAAAGTCCGTACCCCGCATGGTTTCGACTGCGGGGCAGGCGACACCGGGGGGTGCGTCGATGATCACGGTATCGAGGGCAGGAGCCGAAGCGGGGTCTTTGGTTACCCGTATGACCGGGGTAGACCGGGCTTCACCCACATGAAGACGGCCCCAACGGAAGTAGAGGTTGCCAACCTCTCCTGATCCGAGCACTCCGATTTCGCGCTGGCCCTCCGAGACTGCCTCCTCGGGGCACACATAGGCGCAGACCCCGCAGCTGTGACAGAGTTCTGGAAGCAGCAGCGGAAATCCCGGCAGGGCCAGCAGAGCATGAAACGTGCAGGCCCGGGCGCACAGTCCACACCCGGTACAAGCTTGTTCGTCCACGACCGGTATGAGGGTTGTCACCGGCTCGGTCGCGTCAAAGGAAGGCCTGAGGTAGAGATGGCAGTTAGGCTCTTCGACGTCGCAGTCAAGGAGCCCGACAGACGCTTCGGCGGCAAGGGCCGTCGCCAGGTTGACTGCAAGCGTGGTCTTGCCCGTGCCACCCTTGCCGCTGGCAATGACGATCTTCACGCGTTCTCGATCTGCGCCAGGCGCTGCTCGATGGTCTCGAGAACGGCGCGCAGGCGCTCAGATTCGTCTTTCGGCAGTGCTGTCTCTTGTTCGCTGGAAAGCATCTGCTCGGGGCGTCGAGCCGTGTACCCACCGAAAGACGCCCCGGTCGCGAAGAAACGGTTGCGATGACCGAAACCACCCCCGGCTGCGCCGCCACGGCTGCCGCTGAATCCGGCGGCCATCCCGGGCCGAGACGCGGACATGGCGATACCGGGAGCGCCGAAAAACCCAGGCCGTTCGTGTCCGGCGCAGTAGCCGGCGGCTCTTCCTGTCTTGGGACCTTCGCCGAGTGGTCCGGTCCTATCTCCTCTAGGCATCGACTATCTCCTCGGTCTCTGTTGTGGCGATGCCCGCTCGAGGCAGGCGTCGCTGGGCTCGCCTACCAGTGTCCGTCTACATCTGCGGCGGACGCAGGCAAGAGCTTGCCCGCCTCAAACTGGTTGAGAGCATCCTCCGCCGTGCCCCCCGGTGTGAGATACACTGCGATTCCAGAGGCGTTCAGGGCTCGGAATGCCTTAGGCCCACAGTGTCCGGTGATGAGGACCGTTGCTTTGCTGTCAATGACGCTCTGAGCCGCCTGGATACCGGCGCCCTGTGCCGCATTCATGCCGGCCTGATTCTCTATGGCTAGAACCGCGCGCTCAGGGGTGTCTACGATAAGCAAGTACTTGGCTCTGCCAAAGCGTTGGTCGACGACGCTGGACAATTCGGGGCCTGTTGCCGTGATGGCAAGTCTCATACGGAGCTCCTTTCCATTAGGTCGGCCGGTTGCGCCGGCCTGCCTGACATCGGTCGTTCCGAGCTCGACCTCCCGCGGAGCCCCGCCCATCTCTCGGGCCTTGTCTTCTTCCGAGGCTGTGGCCGGTGCCGAGACCCTCCCGGCGCATGCTTCCCTGGCGGGGACCGGAACCGGTGCCACCGGTGACTACACCCGACGAGCCTTTCCCCCCGCCGACGGCGCGCATAGCCGACAAAGCCCGCATGCCGACCGATCTGCTCTGCCTGCGCTCGAGGACCAAGGCGGCGAGACCGAGGAAGCCAGATAGGGCCTTCTCGACCAGATCCAGCTTGGTCGACGATGCAGTTGCCGAGCCGGGAGACGCCGTCGCGGATACGGCGCCGCCCAACCCGACCGGAAGTGAGGGAGATGTCCTCGACCAAGAAGGTTGGGGTTCCGGAAGTTGGACGAGGACGCCCTCGGGGGGACCTTCTGAGATGGTTTCGACCGAGAGGATGGCTCCAGTTGGGCACAGATCGATGCAGCGGCCGCATGAGGTGCAAAGGTTCTCATCTATGTAAATCATGACGCCCTCGCCACCTAGATGCTATTACCATCTATATGCAATCATGTTTGCGCAATGTTGTCAACCGGCCGGGCGGGATCGCACGCCAAATCAGTGGCGAACAGGGAAGGCCCAGCGCAATATTTGCCTTCCGTTAACGCGGTCGTAACACAAGGCTCTGCGACTGTTCCTACACTGAGGATGAAAACTCAAACACTGCATCTTCTTGTTCAACAGGAGAGGCATTATGAGCAGTATCCGGAGAGTAGTGACCTCGCCTCCCTGACTCGCCGCGGATGTCCTCGAGGAGTTGGCGGCTGCGCAACGGAACTCGATTCTGGGCGCACCCCCCCAATCCACCTCGGGGCCGCTCTCGCGGCGCGAGAGGCTCCTATTGCACGGGTTGCTCTTTTCTATAGGAAGCTGGAACATGCTGCTCATAAACGTCGACCGTTCGCCAGGCCACCTGTGGTTCTGGCCGTGGGTCGTGGGCTGGGCGGCGCTTCTCACGCTTCATCTTGGTATCGTTCTCTTAGCAGATCGGGCAGCCTATGGTGCAGGCGTTCATGCTCAAAGAATGGCGGGCAGGCGGGCAGGCGTTCCACCCCTGCGCCGGGTCGGGTAATAGCTACCTGGTGCAGCGGCAAAGCCCTGTTCAGGACTCCTCGGATGAGCGAACGCGCACCCCCGCATGGACTCCGCGGACCTGTTCCCGAAGCAATTCTGCCACCTCGTCCACTGTGGGCACAGACTCGAGCAGCAACTCGGGTGTCGAAGCGTCGAGAGATGAGATTAGTATGTCCCCGACGCCTCTGGGGATCTGACGCAGCGACTTCCTGACCTGGACTTCCTTTACGCTGCGTAGCTGCAGGCTTTCATTGCGCTTGCCCATCAAACCTCTGTCAACAACGAGCCGAGAGGTGGTGAGACGCCACTTCACTGACTTTGCAGCAAGCGGTGCCGACAGGGCATCCGGATGGCCAAACCAGAGATCCTTCTCCCCATCATCGAGGCTCGAGGCAAGATCTAAGCAACTTGGTGGACGAGGATCTGAGGCCGCCGCCTCGCTCCCCGTCCCGCACCGCGGGCAATACTCATTCCCGACCAAGTTCGTGCCACAATTCGAACAGAAACGGTCCACTGCCCTCTCCTTCCCTCGTTCTCCCTTCGTGAACTGGAGGATCCACTCACTGCGGCAATTCTTGAAACCACAAGACGTTACGGCGGAAACGGGGCACAGCTGCATGTCGCTGATTCACTCGTCCCATTCATCCATTTAGAATCGCCTCAGCCTCTTCGCGGTAGGCGTCCATCAGGTAGGGGATGCCGGTGACCCGGGCGCAATCTTCGGTCAGGCTCATGAGGTCTCTGCGACTGATCGCCGGGATGTTGAAGGATCGCGTGCCGGCCATCAACTGCTGGAGCCCGACTCGGAGTTTCTCAACGTATGAGAAGAAGCCTACGGCCCCGAGCGGGATGTTGTGCATCTCGTCCTTGCCCACGATCTCGCTCACTTCCTCCCAGCAGACGAAGATCTCTTCTGGTGTGGAACCATGCTGACCGACCGTCCTGGGCAACCCCCCGTTATTCATCCATACGCCAACGTTTTTGCCGACCATGCCCGGGATCATCAGAGCCCGCCCCATGCAGACAGCCTTGCAGAAAGGCGCGCCGAGGGCCAAGGCCTTGAAGATGTGGTCCTCGGCACTGAATCCGCCACCGAACGCGAGATCCGGCGCGCGCATGCCTCTCGCGGCCAATTTGCCGGCGAAGTCGATCGCTGCCGAGTGCAGGTATATGCTCGGCATGCCCCATTCTTCCATCATCCGCCACGGGCTCATGCCGGTGCCCCCAGGAGCGCCGTCAATCGTCAATAGATCGATCTTGGCATCGCTGCCCCATTTCAGTGCCATCGCCAGCTCGCGGAGACCGTATGCGCCGGTCTTAAGGGTAATCCGCTTGTAGCCGAGCCGCCGCAGCCGGTCACATTCCGCTAGGAACCCCTCCTCGTCGATGAAGCCGAGCCGGCTGTGCCGCTCAAACTGCTTGAGCGCTCCATCGCGGTACGCTGCCTGATTGATCGGATCAGAGGGGTCGGGAGTGACAATATACCCCCGCCTTTGAAGCTCGAGAGCACGCTCGAGGGAATTGACCTTGATCTCACCGCCGATGCACTTTGCCCCCTGGCCCCATTTGAGCTCGATGGTCTCGAGGCCGTGCTTCTCGATGACGTACTCGGCCACACCGAGTCGCGTGTCCTCGACGTTCATCTGGACCAGCAGCTCGCCGAAGCCTCGATGGTATCTCTGGTAGGTTTCGATCCGCCGGTCCATCTCAGGCGATGACTTTATCTTGCCGTCTGAGTTGAGCTCCAAACCTGGATCGATGCCGCACACATTCTCCCCGCACACACAGGTGACGCCGGTTATGGCCGCCCCGATAGCGAAATGGTCCCAGTTCTTCCGCGCGATTTCGGTCGAACCAAGCGCGCCGGTGAAGACCGGTGCCAGCATTCTGACCTTCTTATCCCATCCGTACTCGGTATCAACTCTGACGTCGGGGAAGGTGCACGTATCGGGGCCTGCTTCAACGCCGTCGGGAAGGCCGTCTGCACCTAGCGCGTAGCCCTGGATGTTCAGGTGGGAGTAGTCAATCGGGTAATCCTTATCTCCACCCGCGGTTATTGACCCGAAAGGGCCCGGATAGATGACCTCTCGCCCTCGCAACGTGGCCTGGAAAACCTCGCAGTTGCCCCGGCATCCGTCGATGCAACGGGTGCACAGTCCGGAGCCTGGGACCACGCTCCGCGAGCGGTTCGACGTCTGAGACACGTCATTCGCGTTGGGTCGTTGTAGATTCACGACAGACTCCTTCTAGTCGTCAGGGAACGAGTTTCTTTCTGATGGGCATTCGGTTAGGTCGGTGCCAGCAGTCCCCGCAGCTGCCACTGGGCGCATTGGAACCCGCGTCCCAGTTCGCACAGGACACATGTGTCCCCGATGTTTTCGACCATGGTCACTTGGGACTCGCAAAGAGAGCAAATGCCTGGCTCGGTCATCGGTCCGGGGCACGGTGTAATCGTCATGGGGCAGACTTCAATACAACTGTTGCACCGCTTGCACAGGTCAGGGCGCGTGTTGAAGGGCAGAGCAACGTGGCGCTCTCCCCCACGCCCAACAAAACCCAGAGACTTCGACTGCCAGACCTCGTCGCAGATTCGCACGCAACGGCCGCACATCACGCAGTTGCCATTGCGCATCGGATAGCGCGAAGCGGTCACCCCTACACGAGCGGCTAAGTCCTGAATTGCTCGCGAGTTCGGGGCCTCTGCGAGCAGGAGCTCGACGATGTTCCGCCGCGCGCGCAGTACGGGACCGGAATGAGCCTCCACCACCATGCCATCCTTGGCTTCGAGTGTGCACGACGCGGTCATGGTCCGTCGCTCGCCGTCCACCACCTCCACGATGCAGACTCGACACGCACCGATGGGGGTAATGCCCGGCATGTGGCATAGATTGGGAATGCAGATGCCCGCCTCCAACGCGACCTCCAAGACGATGGCACCCTCCGGCGCTTGGATCGTCGCCCCGTCGACTGTTATGGTCACCATGTTCGCCATAGAAGTTCCTCAAACCCTGCTTATCGCGTCGCTGGGACAGATCTCGACACAAAGGCCGCAGCCCTTGCATAGCTCCACATCAATCCAGTAATGGCTGTCGTCGATGATGGCCACCTGTGGACAGGCCTCATAGCAGGCGCCGCACTGCACGCACAGATCCGCGTCGATAACGTAACGGGTGAGCGCCTTGCACACACCGGCCGGGCATCTCCTCTCCTGGATGTGGGCAATGTACTCATCTTCAAAGTAACGCAGCGTTGACAGCACAGGATTGCATGAGGTCTTTCCCAGGGCGCACAGGGAACCCACCGACACAGTCCAGGCCAAGTCCTTCAGCGTATCGAGCTGCTCCATCGTCCCGCGACCTTCCGTGAAATCGGTAAGAATCTCGAGCATTCGGTCGACGCCGAGTCGGCAGGGTACACATTTGCCGCAGGATTCGTCGTGAAGAAAATTGAGGAAGTACCTGGCGACGTCGACCATGCAGGCAGAGTCGTCCATTACCACCATGCCCCCTGAGCCCATCATGGATCCCGCGGCGCTGAGCGCCTCGTAATCGACCGGCAGGCCAAACTCGGCGGCCGGTAGACAGCCGCCTGAAGGGCCGCCCGTCTGGACCGCCTTGATCTTCTTGCCGTCTTGGGGACCCCCGCCGATATCGAAGATGATCTGCTGCAATGACGTCCCCATAGCGACCTCGACAAGCCCGGTGTTCTTCACGTGACCCGTCAAGGCGAAGATTTTCGTACCTTTGCTCTGCTCTGTGCCTTGTGCCGCAAACCAGGCTGCTCCGTTCGAAATAATCTGCGGGATGTTCGCCCAGGTTTCGACGTTGTTCAGATTAGTCGGCTGATCCAAATAACCGCGCGCCACGGTGTGGACGTCCTTGGCCCGGGGCTCTCCGACTCCCCCCTCCAGTGAAGCCATGAGAGCTGTGGATTCGCCGCAGACAAACGCACCACCGCCACGGGCAACCTTGACATCGAAGCAGAATTCCGTCCCCAGGATTTCCCCGCCCAAGAGCCCAAGCTCCCGGGCCTGTTCTATCGCCTCGCGGATGTGGGACACTGCAAGCGGGTACTCGTTGCGCACATAAACGTACCCGGCATCCGCTCCGATCGCGTAGGCGCCGATGAGCATGCCTTCCAGGACGGAATGAGGATTCCCCTCCAACAGGCTCCTGTCCATGTATGCCCCGGGATCGCCCTCGTCTGCATTGCAGATCACAAAGTGCTGCTTACCCGGAGCGCGGCGACACTGTTCCCACTTGCGTGCGGTCAAGTAACCGCCTCCGCCGCGCCCTCGAAGCCCAGAAGCCTTGATCTCACCGATAACCTGTTCTGGACTGAGTTCAGTGAGCGCTTTCACTAAAGCCGAGTAGCCTCCGGCCGCAATGTAGTCAGTGATGCTGGTCGGAGACAGGCGCCGGTTATTCGACAAGAGACGACGATCCTGGGCCTTGTAGAACGGAATCTCGCTTTCCTGCATGACCGCGTTACCGGAAACAGGATCCACGTAGAGAAGCTCATCGATGACCTCACCGTGTCGGATGGTCCGGGCCACGATTCCCGGAACATCTTCTTCGCGGACGTGGCAATAGAGAATCCCTGCGGGATCGATAATGGCCAGCGGACCCTGCTCACAGAAACCGTGACATCCAGTCAGCCGAAGATGCACCTTGTCGCGAAGTCCTTGGCTTTCGATCTCAGCGGACATTGCCTCTACAACCGGCAGGCACGAGCAGGCCCGGCATGCCGTTCCGGCGCACATGGTCACGGTGAGCTCGTATGAAGCAAGCTGGTCCTTCAATTTTTCGCGGTAAGACTCGAGCGCAGCTGGGCCCTGCAATCTAGGCATTCGGAGCCACCTCAAGTTGTCCAGCGTCTGCCTCCCCGAACCTCTCATGGTCCGCTTCACGTACCGCGGCAAGGAATGCTCTCAGTTTGGCGGGGGTCATATGGTCGTGGTATTCGCGATCGCAGACGAGCACGGGCCCCAGCGCACACGCTCCCAGACAGTTCACGGTCTCGAGGGTGAAAAGTCGGTCATCTGTCGTCTCGCCAGGCTCGATCTGTAGCTGATCCATCACCTCGTCCAGGAGCCCCCGAGCACCGCGGACATGGCAGGCCGTCCCCGTGCAAACGGTCAGAAGGTGCCGCCCGCGTGGTTTAAGACTGAACGCCTTGTAGAAGTTCGCCAGTCGGAAGACCTCGATCAGGGGAGCGGAAAACGAGACCGATATCCGGCGCAGGACTTCCTCTGGAAGGTGTCCGAGCAAATCCTGCACATCCTGCAGGGCCTCTACGATGTCGAAGGGCTCCGAACCGCGGCCGTCGAGGATCGCATCGAGGCTGTGTTTCTGCAGATCCGAGATCTCGAATTCGAGAGCGGCGGAAGCCGCCCGGGACGGTCTCATATACGAACCGGCCAAAGCTTGCCGCGCCCAAATTCGGCACGGCCAGAAGAGAGGACAGACATCTGCGTGTATTGCATCATCTCGCTCCGCTCGCGAATGTTCATCGTCTTGCTGTTTGTGGCAGTGACTTGCCGCAAATCTAGCAGGAACTCGCCCCGACATCAACAACACAACTACGGAACACCATGCACAAAGCACCATAGCAGCGGGAAACAGGGCAACGCGTTATGGCAATATTGCCGGTCTTCACCCGGCAAACCACGTAGCGTCGACCAGGTCGATCTGAGAAGACTCAAGTGAATCCACGAGCACCCCCCGGCACCGCGGCTTGATCCGAACCCGGCCCTTCTTGTTCTCGTAGTGGCAGAATTGCCGTTTGCCGGTCGGGCGACGGCAACTTTCCTGGTAAGATCAGTCCCATGAGGGAGACGACCGAAGAAAAACGGCTCGCCATTCTGCGCATTCTCCGCGAAGCGGATAGACCCCTCGGGAGCTCAAGCATCGCCGATGGGATCTCTGCTATGGGTCATGCAATGAGCGAGAGGACCGTTCGCTTCCATCTCCTCGACATGGATAGGGACGGGCTCACCCAGAACTTCGGCAGGAAAGGCCGGGCCATAACCCGCAGAGGTTTGGCCGAGCTGGACACCGCCCGAGGCTTCGAGAAAGTCGGCATACTCTCGGCCAAGATCGATCAGATGACGTTCCAGATGAGTTTTGATCTCGCTAAGAAGACCGGGACAGTGGTGCTGAACGTGAGCCTCATCGAGCGAGACCAACTCGACCGCTCCGTCCCTCTGATTGAAGACGTGTTCCGAGCAGGCTACGCCATGGGCAAACTGATGGCTTTGCTCCGACCCGGCGACCAAGTGGGCCAAATCGCCGTCCCTGCCGGCAGCGTGGGCATTGGCACGGTCTGCTCGATCACTATCAACGGGGTGCTTCTGTCCCGTGGGATCCCGACCAATTCGCGTTTTGGCGGGCTGTTGGAGGTGCGCGAGCATAAGCCAAAACGATTCGTCGAGTTCATCAACTACGACGGAACAACCCTTGATCCCCTTGAGATTTTCATTAGAAGCGTCATGACCGACTACGTCGGCGCAACGCGGACAGGAAACGGCCTGATCGGTGCCAGCTTCCGAGAGGTGCCGGCCGACAGCCGCGACCTTGTCTTGGACCTCGGCCGCCAAATGGACCAGGTCGGTCTGGGCGGCATGTGTCTGATCGGGTGGCCGGGTCAGCCGCTCCTCGATATCCCCGTCAGCGAGGGACGTCTGGGCTTCATTGTCATTGGCGGACTCAATCCAGTCGCCATCCTTGAGGAGAAGGGTATCCGGGTTAGGCGTACAGGGGCGCTCGCCGGTCTACTTGACTACGACCGACTGTTTCCTTACGAGGAACTCGGCGATCGTGCCCGCGCACTCGACTGAACCGATTCGGTGGAGCTCTTCGGTGGGGGCGTATGGATGCACCGGGGGCAGACGGTTTTCACCCGGATGCACAAGGGAGTCCATTCTAAATGCCGTACACCGAGGCTCTCGTCGATAGTCCGGGCGTAGAATCAATCAGTCCCCGTTGAGGGAGTCCTCCGAAGGGAGTCAAACATGGACTGGTTTCCCATCCTCTTCTGGAGCGGGCCTATCGGCATAGGCGCGTTCCTGGCCGGCCTGGGAGTGCTTTTCTGGGGACTCGCCAGGCTGCGAGATACTGACGCGAAGGCCAAAGGAAGCGAACCCTCCACTTCAGCGACAAAGAACAGCTGATTCGGCGGGCGGCAGTACACGTGCTCTTAACGTGCGCCTGTTCGCCTAGTGAACCAAGAGAAGCGCCGCGGCTGCCCCCGCCAGAACCACCCAAAGCACGTCGACCTTCAGCCTCAGGGCAACAAATGCTGCCGCCGCGAGAGCGATTGGCCCCCAAGCCCAGGGCACAGCGACGCCAAAGCGCACAGTCATGGCAAGAAGGAGCCCGACAAAGGCCAGGAGCATGCCGTGAACTGCCCGGTCAAAAAGTCGACTCTTTCGCACTCGGTCCAAGTGCGACTCCACTGCGATCAGAATGACAAAAGAAGGAAAGAAGATGGCCAGGGTGGCCACCACTGCTCCAACGAACCCGGCGAGGAGGAAGCCGACGAAGGTTGCAGTAACGACTATGGGGCCAGGCGTCACCTGGCCGAGAGCGATGCCATCCAAGAACACGTTCGCATCCACCCAATGATGTACCTCAACGAACTCGTGCTGCATCAGGGGAAGTGAGCCCAAACCCCCGCCGAAGGTGAACAGGTCGATCCGTAGCATGGTCAGAGCGAGACTGAACAGGTCTCTAGCCAGAAGCAAAAGACAAGTCATGATGATAGCCGCGGCGACAAGAAGAAATATGAGAGGCCTCACGTGATACTTTCGCCGCGTCACGGCGGCCCCCATCTGTTGCCCGGACGGCCTTCCTGTCGCGGGGAGGACGACTCCGACTACCGCTGCTCCCAGGAGGACGAAGATCGGGTTGATCCGGAAGATCAACACCACCGCGGAACCGGCCACGATCCCGATTTGCCACCACCGCGTGACGCTGGTTCGCCCAAAAGAGATGGCAGCGTTAAGAACGATGACGACCACGATCGCCTGTAGTCCGACAAGGAGGGACTGCACCGTCCCGATATCATGTCCGTATTTGTACAGGGCAGAGAGCGCAAGCATGGTCACGAAGGCCGGCAGGCCGAACCCAACATAGGCGGCAACTGCCCCCAAGAAGCCCGCCCGCTTCAACCCGACATACGCCGACACCTGCATTCCGGTTACTCCTGGCAAAGCTTGGCAGAGAGCCAGGCCCGCTTTGAAATCATCGGCAGTCAGCCAGTTCTTCCGTTGAACAACGGTCTCACGGATATGGTGGAGGATGGCGGGGCCGCCGAAACCTGTAAGTCCGAGACGTAGGAAGGTCAGAAACACAGAGCCGGGAGAAGAAGTCTGCGCGTGTTCCGAGAGCCTCAGCCCGGTCGAGCGGGGCGAGACAAACGCATCGCAGTTGTGAGGCTGGGAGTCCGGGTCGGTCATGTGATAGCCAGTTCTCGTGGTGTAGCTAGATGCTTTTCGCATATAGTAGCAGTCCCCATGGCGAAGCACCGCGACACGGTGGGGGCGAGCTTTCTCAGTTACCATTGCTCCATGTTTGTTACCGACGAGGGCGCCCCAGGAGTGATGAATGATGCTTCTCCCCAGGCATAAGACCCGGATCATCTGCACCATAGGCCCAGCGTCGCGGGGACCGCGCATCCTCGAACGCATGATACGCAACGGTATGAACGTCGCCCGTTTGAATCTTGCGCATGGCGATTTCCCCAGCCATCGCGCAACAATCGCGGCCATCCGGTCCGCGGCAGAGCGAGTAGGAGTTCGCGTCACGCTCTTGGCCGATCTGCCGGGCCCAAAACTGCGTGTGGGTCGCCTGCCCGGCGGCGAGATTGAACTCAAGCGAGGTCAGACGGTTAGGCTGACAGCCCTCGACGCGCCCTCGCCCAGCTCGCCCGTCGCTGAAGAGTTGGGGGATGTACTTGATATCCCGCTCACGTTACCCTCGCTTCCCGCCTCGCTTGGAGCCGGGGACGACATCTTCTTGAACGACGGCCTGATCCAATTGCGGGTAGTTGCCGGGCATCCCGAAGCCCGCATCGCCAAGAGCGGCGAATCCGACAAGTGGAGAGACCCGTGCTCCAGACCGGCTAGGGTCCTGGTGGGCGGTACCCTTCGCTCGCGTGACGGCATCGCCCTTCCTGGCGTCGACCTCGGTATTTCGGCGTTCACGGATCGAGATCGTGAACTTCTGGCCTTCGCGCTTTCGGAAGGGGTCGAGGCTATTGGCGTTTCTTTCGTGCAGGGCCCGAACGACCTCATGGCCGCGCGTGACGCGGCCAGGGCGCTGGGCTTCGATCCGTTCATCATCGCCAAAGTGGAGCGTGCCCAGGCACTTGAGCGCATCGAAGCCATCCTCGAGGTTGCCGACGCCCTCATGGTGGCCAGAGGGGATCTGGGGGTGGACATACCGGTCGAACGGATCGCTGTCGCGCAGAAGCTTCTGATTGCCCGAGCAAACGCGGCCGGCCGGCCGGTCATCACCGCAACCCAGATGCTGGAGTCGATGACAGAGAACCGGCGTCCCACCCGCGCTGAAGTCACCGACGTCTCCAACGCCATCCTCGATGGCACCGACTGCGTCATGCTGTCGGAGGAAACAGCCATGGGCAGATTCCCCGTCGAGGCCGTCAAGGTGATGAGTAGGGTGGCGTACTTGACCGAACGCCATCTCCATACCACCAGTCGCCCGCCCGCCGATGCCACTTCGGTGCGCGGCGTACTAGCGCAAGAGGCCGCTGCCACGTCGGAGCGGCTGAACACCCGCTACATCATCGTCCCCACGGAAACCGGCACCACCGCCCGAACCATTGCACGCCTTCGTCCGCGGGCGTGGATAATTGCCCTCAGTCCGTTTGAGGAGACCTGCCGGCGCCTTCAGTTGTCTCGCGGTGTCTATCCGGTCCTCGTCCCCGAAGCCGTCCACGTGCGTGTCAGCGGGCCTCGCGGGACACCCGGTCCCGCTGAAGAAGCGGTGCGTACCTGCGATGAGGTCGATTGGCACGGCATTACGCGCCGGTGGTTCCGCGAGCACCAGCTCGCAACGGGACCAGCCGTCATGATCCAGGGTAACAACCGGCTCGAGGTGATAGATCTCGCCACCCCCTAGCCCTACTCGGCCTCGTGCACGACATGCAGCCGCGGGTCACCTCGAATCACAGGTTGCCGGCGGCGTCGATAGGGCAGCTCGGCGCTCGAGATCACGCATCGAGGCAAATCGAGCGAGGAGATCTTGATGGCGGACAAATGCACCGTTCGTCGCGCGCCATCGGGAAAGTAACACTACAGCGTGTGGTACAGATAGTCCCTGAATGGCATGGCCGCCGCGTTCAGGTCGTTGTCAGACGTTTGTTACCAAGCTGTTACCTCCTTGTGACATACCTCCGTTAGCCTGACAACACAGCCCATACCGAGGTCAGCCGAATCTCGCTGGCCGTCACCCCAACACAGGAGACGCGTGTTCGCGCATCTCAGGAAGGGCGGAGTGATGACACCTGAGGAAGCCACCGGTCAAGCCCACCAACGCTATTTGCGGGCAATCTTCGATCTCGCCGCGGGTGGGGCATGTCTTTCGGTCCCGTCCTACAAAGTCCCCAAGGACCTCTCCCACTCTGGGAGCGCAATGAGCGACCGCTCCGTTCTGTCGCTTAAGGAGGCACCACCGCACCAGGTCTCTCTTGGGGAAGCATCCACGGCGGAGAAGGTGATGTACCTAACCCGCCTTGCGCAGATCCCGCAACTCTCGTCCTCCGAGGCCGAGCGGCTTGCCCCAATAGCGGATCGTTATGCTTTCCGAACCAATACCTACTACCTGCGACTCATCGATTGGAGCGAGCCGGATGATCCCATCCGCAGGATCGCGATACCAAGTGAGGATGAGGCCGCCGATGGGGGGAAGTTGGACGCCTCCGACGAACATCTCTACGCCAAGGCGCCCGGTCTTGAACACAAGTACGATGACACGGCAGTCTTGCTCGTGCACAACCTCTGTGGGAGCTTCTGCCGTTTCTGTTTCCGCAAGCGTCTTTTTATGAAAGACAACGATGAGGCTCCAAAAGGTGTAGGCGAGGGGCTTGAGTACATCAGCGAGCACCGAGAGATCAGCAACGTCCTACTGACAGGTGGCGATCCTCTGATGCTTTCGACCAAACGTCTCGACCAGATTCTGACCGGCCTGAGGGCAATCAAACACGTTAGGACCATCCGCATCGGCACCAAGATGCTGGCGTTCAACCCGCATCGGGTGCTGCAAGATCCTGCGCTTCTCCAGACCCTCAGGCGCCACAGTCTCGAGGACCGTCGGATCTACTTCATGCTGCATTTCAACCACCCTCGCGAGTTGACGCCGGAAGCGATCCGTGGGATTGCTCTTCTCCACGATGCGCGAGTGGTGACCGCGAATCAAACCCCACTCTTGCGAGGCGTCAACGACGATCCAGCCGTCCTCGCCGAGTTGCTCAACAGGCTTTCCGACGTAGGGGTACCGCCATACTACGTCTTCATCGTTCGGCCCACACGGGGAAACAAACACTTCCAAGTACCGGTGGAGCAGGCCCTCGAAGTCTTCGACCAAGCTCAGATGAACTCGTCCGGCCTGGCTCTGCGCGCCAGACTGATGATGTCCCACTCGACCGGAAAGATCCAGGTCGTCGGACGAAACGAAGAGTGCGTCTACATGCGCTACCATCGAGCGGCAGACCCAGCCATGAAGGGGCGTTTTCTTGCGCTCCGCAGCAACCCAGAGGCCCTATGGTTCGACGATTACGCTGAAATCGCGCTCGGCCGGGCGCATCTCGCCAACTGAGCCGTCACCCGCGGCGGCAATTGGCGTACCGTGCCATCCGGCCTCTTCCGATCGAGCGCAGGTAGATGGGACATCAGAAAGTGATACTCGACCCCACACCCATCTCGATGAATCCCTCGTGGAAGGCCGCCTTCATCTGGGCAATCGCCGCCTCCCCCGTGCAATGAGCGGGGCCGCACCGTTCGATGCCCATCTCTCTCAGCCCCCGGATGATGTTTTCCACCTGCTCAGCCGAACGGGAGGAAAGGTGGAAACCGCCCATCACGGCCAAGATCGATCGTTCGGCGAGTTGCCTCGCGGCAGCCGCCATCTCCAGGACGCCCGGATGGGCGCACCCGACGACGACCACTTCCCCTTTCGCGGCGTGGATCAGGAGAGCCGACTCGCCGGGGCTGCCCGAGGGGGCGGTGACAGTGAGACCGGGGCAGGGAGAGACCGCGGCGGCCACCGGCACTAGGCGGGCCCCTGCCTGCCGCGCCGAAGCAAGGGTCTTTGGCGAGAACGATTCCGGGTAGTACAGGGTGATGTCGGGATTCCTGCCGACGATAGACGCAAGACCGCCGGTGTGGTCACGGTGATCGTGGGAGAGGACCACGACTTCGATCTGCTGCGGCTTGACACCCAGGACTTCCATGTTCGCAAGGAGGATGTCGCCGTTCGCTCCCGTGTCGAACAGCACAGTCTTCTCGAGACCCTCTATCAGACACGAGAAGCCCCAATGGCCGCGTGTTCCGGGACGTGCCCCAGTGTTGTCGTACAGGATGGTGATAACGACGGGCGTCGGAGCAGTCGTCGAGGGAACCGAGGCTGTCGCGTTAGTCGTCTCGCATCCCGCGGAAGCCGTGGAAGCGGAGACGGTCGTGGTCGACCCGAAGACGACTGTGCCACCGACGGGGGGAGCGCTATCGGTGCCGCACGCCCCGTAGACCGTCGCGAGCGCCAAGAGAAGCACAGAACCTAGGAAACGCAGCCATATTCTGGCCCGGTTTCGCATGTACCGGCCTCGCTCCTCGACGTCGTTTTGCCCATCACCTTTCGCGTGCGAACGGCCATGCCATGATGCCGCCTTCCATGACCCGCACGTTCTTCCACCCGTTCGCCTCGAGCACCAGCGCTGCCTCGTAACCGCGCAACGATATCTTGCAGAAACAGACGATCTCCTTGTCCTTGTCCGGCGGCAGCTCGTCCAGACGCTCGCGGAGCGCACCTATCGGGATGAGGGTCTCGCCAATACCGAGACGCATGGCCTCGAATTCGTCTGGACCGCGGGCATCGAGCAAGAATGGTGCGTCGGCGGATTCTGCCTTGGCCTTAACCTCCGCCGCCGACATGCCCTTTAGGCGGCCTTTCATCTTGTTCTGCATCAGGTGAACCGTGGCGATGAAATGGTCGATGGCCAGCGAGAAGGGAGGGGCGTAGGGCAGGTCGGAGTTGACGAGATCTTCAACTGTTAGGTTGCCCTGGATGGCCATCGACCACTGCGCGATCTGCTTGGCAACTGCCCCAGGGCCCACGCACTGGGCACCAAGGATGCGGCCGGTCGATCGGTCCGCTACCAGCTTTGTCACCAGCAACTTGGGATTCATGAACCCGGGCTTGTCCGGGCTGGCGTTGATCACGGTGACGACGTCGTCGAAACCGTTGTCTCGAGCGGCATGTTCCGAAAGGCCGGTGATTCCGGCGGCGTAGTCGAATATCTTGCAGATACCGGTCCCGATGGTTCCCGAAAAAGTAACACAGTTGCCGAGTACCGCGTTTTCGCCCGCCACGCGTCCTTCCAAGTTGGCCAGATCTCCGTACGGGGCATGGACACGGTTGCCGGTGATTCGGTGCATTATCTCGACGCAGTCGCCAGCTGCGTAGATCGAGGGGTCGGAGGTCTGCATGTACTCGTTAACTAAGAGGCCTCCCCTCGCGCCGAGTTCAAGGCCTGCTTCCTTGGCAAGGGCCGTGTTGGGGGTCACCCCGATCGCTACCACGGCCAGTTCACACTCAAGTTCGGTGCCGTTGGCAAGTTTGACGCCTGTCAGCTTGCCGTCCTCGCCCAAGAACGCGGCCACGCCGTTCCCAGTGAAAACGTTCACCGACTTGCCGCGTAGATAGCCTTCGACCAGCGCGGCCATCTCCACGTCGAGAAACGTGAGGAGATGGGGAAGCAGTTCCACCACGCTTATCTCAATGCCGGCCAAGTGCAGGGCCTCGCAGGTCTCGATCCCGATGAGTCCGCCTCCTACGACCACTGCTTTCTTTATCTTCTTTTCATCGCGGACCTTCCGCAGATAGTCGGCGTCGCGCATGCTCTGCAGGGTCGTGATGCCGTCAAGATCGCGTCCGGGAAGCGGCGGGATGACGGGAAGAGACCCGGTCGCCAATACCAGCGAGTCGTAGCGCAGCTCGGGCTCCTCGCCGGTCCGCAAGTCGCGGCAGTGGACGGTCTTGTTCACTCGATCGATTGACTGCGCCTCCGTGTTGGTGACCGCCACGATGTTTTTTGCCTTGATGTAGTAGACAGGATCGCGGACTACTCCTGTGGGGCTGCTGAGGAGTGCGTTACGATCGTCAAAAGAGCCGCCCACGTAGTAGGGATAGCCGCAGGAGGCCATTGACAGCTCGGGGATCCTCTGGATGATAGTCACCTCGGCGTTCTCGTCCACGCGCCTAGCCTTAGCCGCTGCCTTGGGACCCGCAGCCGACCCGCCGATGACCACAATCCTCTTACGCTCAGGCATGTCCGGTCCTTTCATTGAGTGAGTGCCAGAGCAACCCGCACCACCCCATTATTCCCTTTGCGCCTCGACTCTACTACTATCTATATGCGAATTACAGTTAGATTGTACGCGCGCCCGCGGAGACTCTGATGCCCTCTAACATGAACTGCCGAGCGTCACGACGGTTGCGAAGAGAGCAGCGAACGCTCAACGTGATGGTTCACATGTACTGCGCTGGGAACCACCGCGGCGCCGGCCCTGGCAACTCGGACGCCGAGCGGAAGGACGTCTTCTGTGAGCGGTGTTCGCGGCTTCTTGCCTATGCGGAGCAACGCATCGATCGATGCAGGTTCGGTGATGACAAACCCACCTGCGCTCGATGCACCGTCCATTGCTTCCAAACCGATATGCGAGAGCAGGTCCGCGAAGTCATGCGCTACTCCGGGCCACGCATGACCTTCAGGCACCCCTACCTCGCGCTCAGACACTTGTTCGACAGGCGACGGACACCCGACCGAGGGATAAGACCGGCGAATGGGGTACAACCGCGGGACAAGGGAGCAGACTAAGCCCAATGCGGAGTGCATTCGGGTTGCGCTTGGCTTTCTGCGGACGTATACTAAATAGTAATCGTTACGAGAAAGCCAAGTCTTGAGATGACCGTTTCACAGAGCGAGGTTGAGAGGCGAGCTTGCCTGTTTGCGCAGGCATTGCGAGAGAGTGGGCTGCGGCTCACACACCAACGCCTCGAAGTAGCCCGTGAGATTGCAGGGAGCGATACACATCCCGACGTCGAAGCGGTCTACTGCGCGGTGCGACGGCGGATCGCAACCATCTCCCTCGACACGGTGTATCGGACGCTTGGGGCGCTGGAGAGACTGGGGCTCATCAGCAGAGTGCAGGTGTCGGGGGGACCGGCCCGCTACGACACAAACCTCGAGCGCCACCATCACTTCGTCTGTGCCCGATGCGGTCTGATCCGGGACGTTTACGGCAGCTCGTATGAGGGTTTGAAGGCGCCGGAGTCGGCCGCCGCACTAGGCAGGGTCGAGTCAATCACGGTGCAACTGCGCGGCGTCTGCAAGAGGTGCCAAGAATCGGAGAGACTTAGAAGGGAGGAGAACAGAGATGACTGAAGACAGCAAGTGCCCAGTAACGGGCATGACAAGCAAACCCATTGCCGGGCGAGGCGCGTCGAACCAGGAATGGTGGCCAAACCAGTTGAACCTCAAGATGCTTCACCAGAACTCACTCCTGTGCAACCCGATGGGCCGGGATTTCAACTACGCTGAGGAATTCAAGAAACTCGAGCTGCAGGCTCTCAAGAAGGACCTCTGCGCGCTGATGACCGAGTCACAGGACTGGTGGCCGGCCGACTACGGTCACTACGGGGGGCTTTTTGTCCGAATGGCCTGGCACAGCGCAGGCACCTACCGCATGGGCGACGGCCGCGGGGGCGCAGGGTCAGGCAACCAACGCCTTGCTCCCCTCAACAGCTGGCCCGACAACGTGAACCTCGACAAGGCACGCCGCCTCCTTTGGCCTATCAAGCAGAAATACGGCAGGAAGATCTCCTGGGCCGACCTCATGATCCTCGCCGGCAACTGCGCTCTGGAGTCGATGGGTTTCAAAACCTTCGGCTTCGGCGGCGGACGCGAAGACGTTTGGGAGCCCGAAGAAGACATCTACTGGGGCGCCGAGAGCGAGTGGCTGGGCGACAAGCGCTACTCCGGCGACCGGGATCTTGAGAATCCGCTTGCGGCCGTGCAGATGGGCCTGATCTACGTAAACCCG
>ENA-ORXD01001120-ORXD01001120.1-sediment-metagenome-genome-assembly--contig:-NODE-1120-length-24957-cov-3.952693_pt1 | contig 24957 bp, 23 predicted proteins | sample MGYA00237862_ERZ511471 | MGnify/ENA metagenome assembly ERZ511471
TTCAATCGTTCCATTGATTATGAATATGATGTACAGAATTTTCTCGCCGAAATTGAACGCGCAAAACACGAGAAGAATGAAGCCAAAAAGAAAAAGATTTTGTTGAATGTATTAGACCTCTATAGGGGACCGTATTTGCCGGAAATCGACGATATTTGGGCAACTGCAGACAGGCAGAAGTATCTCGACTTTTTTATGAATGCACTAATTAATTTAATTCGAATATGCATAGAAAACAAGGAGATGGATAAGGGATTGGCATACTGCCAACAAGCTTTAAAAACGGATATTTATAACGAAGAGATCTATCGCCTAAGCATGCAAATCTATGCTGATCTGGGAAATAAAGCTTCAGTATTCAAGCAATTTGAAATCTGTCGCAAAGTTCTCAAGGATGACTTAAACATTGATCCCTCCGATCAGACCATCAATCTTTACGAGAGATTGACTCAATAAGATGGATGATTTGATTTTTCGATTGTGATAATTCCTGTAGTTCACAAATCGTGTTTGCGCGAGTAAAGTCTTACATAAAAATCATAGCGATCCCCGCGCCATATTGAGATGAGGTATTCAAAAGGTTGACCATTGATATCGTATGTTACTCGCGTTATTTCAAAAATTGGAGCTGAATCAGAAATTGATAGCCGGTCGGCTTCTTCTTTGGTTGCAATGCGCGTTCGGATGGTTTGTTCTGCATCTCTCGCCTCAATATGATAGATTTCGCGCCATATTGAGAAAAAGGATTGAGTGAGATCCAGCTTTACCAGATCTGGCATCATGTTCACTGGGAAGAATGCTCTCTGCAAACTTATTGGTTCTCCATTCGCCAAACGCAAACGATAAATTTCCCACACTTTCTCATGATCCGACAATCTCAGACTGTTTTGAATATGACTGCGCGGAGAAACTTGATTGATGCTGATCACTTCAGTTCCCGGCTCCCAACCTCGATTCCTCAAATCTTCAGTCGTTGAGCAAAGATATGAAAGGTCTACCTCGACCCTCCTTCTGCGAACGAAAGTACCACGTCCTTTTTCCCGATAAATCAAACCTTCACGTTCTAACAAATCCAACGCATGCCGAATTGTTCCTCGATTGACGGAGAACATTTCGCACAATTCTGATTCGGAAGGGAGTGTTATCTTTTCTTGGTCTTCCACATCCTCAATATCGGCAATAGACTCCCTAAGGACCTGCACAATTTGATAGTAATATGGGATGGGTAAGTCTTTATCTATTCTGCGCGGGTTTATGGCAGGTTCGGACATTTTTCCTCAATCTCTATTGGCATTCATGAATGTTTTTCAATTCTATTAGGTCTGTTCACTCTACAGTCAGTTCATGCTTGATTTGATTGACGGAGTAATACAAATATGCTATATTATACCTGTTTACTTGTCTGTACAGGTGATTTATTCTACATCTTTCATCTCATCTAATGATGCGCTAAGAAATTCAAATCATATAAATACAAAAAAATAGGAGCATAAAATGGGCAGACTTGAGGCTTACCGAAAAGCTCAAATGCCAAAAATCAGGAATCAGCAAATTTGGCCTCTGTATGGTGCTGGTATGGAGAATTTTGGTTTGAATGGACGCATGATTGAAAAACCCATCCCACCTATTGGAGACAATGAATTATTGGTGAGGCACGATGCTTGCGGACTCTGTTTTTCTGACATCAAAATCATAAAATCAGGAGAGAATCACCCTAGGATTTATCGCAATATGCGGGAAGATCCAGTTGTAATGGGTCATGAGGTCTCATTTACTGTCGTAGGTGTGGGCGCAAACCTCCGCTCTCAATATAAACCTGGCGATCGTTTCACTCTGCAAGCCGACATTTTTGTTAATGGAACCGGTTATGCTTACGGATATGAGATTCAGGGAGGATTATCCCAATACAATATCATTGACCAACGCATCCTCAACGGAGACCATGGCAATTATCTCATTCCGATAAAACCAGAAACTGGTTACGCGGAATCTGCCTTAGTAGAGCCTTGGGCTTGCGTCATTGCCGCCTATCACCTGAAATATCGAACATCGATAAAGCCTGGGGGCAAATGCTGGGTTATCGGACCTGAAGGTGACGAACCTTTCTCGGTAAGTGCTGGCATTCAACCTGATTCGCATCCAGAAGAAATTCGTTTAACAAATATGACAGGAAAGTTTGGGTCTTTTCTAAGACAGCAAGCCAAGGCATTGGGAATAAAACTCACAGAAACAGAGAATATCCCAAATGCATTGCCAGAGGGTGCAAGGGAGGAATTATTTGACGATATTATTCTTCTATCTCCCAATACAGATACAATCGAAAGTGTCAGTCCTTTTTTAAATTATCAGGGAGTCCTGGCTATATTCGGGAAACCAAAGATTGATCACAAAGTGCAGGTTGACGTAGGTCGAATTCATTATAACCGCTGGGCATACATTGGCGGGCTGGATCACGATATCGCACGTTTATATCAACACAATCCAATCCGATCTGCCTTAAAGCCAAATGGCAAAGCTCTTTTTGTGGGAGCAGGCGGACCGATGGGGCGCATGCACGTGCAACATGCTATAGAATCTGATCCAGGACCGGATATCATTGTTTGTTCGGATGTCAGCAATGAGCGTTTGGCAGACCTGAGGTCCTCGTTTATCGAGGAGGCTGAATCAAAGGGAAGAAAGCTAATTTGCATTAACCCACATGTCACCGAGGAATATCAGCAAGCGCTTGTAACCTATGGCACAGGAGGATTCGATGATGTTGTCATGCTCGCCCCCATCCCAGCCATTATTTCAGAATCTGCCGCTCTTTTGGCAAATAAGGGCGTGATGAACATTTTTGCAGGTGTCGCTCGGGGAACATTTGCGGAATTGGATTTAAATGAAATTACACAAAGAGATGTTCGAATCATCGGTCATTCAGCATCTAGTATCGAGGATATGATCACCATGCTGAACGAAGTGGAAAACAAGAGACTGTCCACCAACCGTTCTGTTGCAGCGATCGGTTCACTGTCTGCAGCCAAAGATGGAATGCAAGCATTGATAAATGCAGTGTATCCCGGTAAGGTTGTCATTTTTCCCAACCTCGAAGATTTGCCGCTAACCAGTCTTGAGGATTTAAAAAATCGCTTACCCAGCGTACATGCAAGGCTTGGAAAGCAAGGAGAATGGACAAAAGCAGCGGAAGATGAATTGTTTAATTTAATGGTAGAGGAAGCGGGAGAATGAATCAAATGTCAAAATTACTCTCAGAGAAAGTAGCTGTTGTGACTGGAGGAGGTCAGGGTTTGGGTCAAGCCATTTGCCTCCGATTAGCGCAAGAGGGTTGCCATGTGGTGATTGGCGATATTGTACAAGAAGGAATTGATAAAACATTGACTCTAATTCAAAAAGAGACTGAAGGGAAAGTCCAGGGATGTATCGCGGATGTGACAAAGGAAGAAGATGTGGTTCGATTGGTTGATACTGCAATATCATCTTTCGGTAAACTGGATATCATGGTCTCAAATGCCGGTGTGCTCATCACAGATGCAATTGAAGATTTTTCTGCAGAAAAATGGAAAAAGGTACTGGATGTCAATCTCTATGGTTATTTTTTATGTGCAAAACATGCAGCCCGCGTAATGAAAAAACAGCGGGGTGGAGTGATCATCCAGATCAATTCAAAATCTGGAAAAAAGGGCAGTTATAAGAATTCCGCTTATGCCGCCTCGAAATTCGGGGGTATCGGATTAACCCAAAGCATTGCTTTGGAATTAGCCGAGTTCGGTGTGCGCGTTAACGCCATTTGCCCAGGCAATCTGCTGGATTCTCCACTTTGGGTTGATTCTCTCTTTAAACAATACTCCCGCAACCGCTCAATGAGCGAATCAGAAATCCGTGATTATTATATTGGGCAAGTGCCAATGAAACGCGCATGCACCTATGATGACGTCTGCAATGTTCTGGTATTCCTGGCTTCTGACCAGGCAAGTTATATGACCGGGCAGGCAATCAATGTAACCGGTGGTCAGGAAATGCACTAATGAAGCCTGCATTATTCCCAAATCTTGAAGGAAAAGTTGCAATTGTCACAGGTGGCGGGCGTGGTATTGGAAGAGCCATTTGTCTGGCTTTGGGTGCATGTGGTGCCACTGTGGCAATCGCTGCCAGAACAGAAAGCGAAATTCAAGCTGTTGAAAGGGAAATTATCGAAAATGGCGGGAAAGCCAAAGCATGCCCTTGCGACATAGCAGACGAGTCACAAATTCGGCAGCTATTCAACAGCATTAAGCAAGTTTTTGGAAGACTGGACATTCTAATAAATAACGCAGCCATTGGTCTGTATGGACCGCTGGAATCCTTCCCAATTGAAAATCTTGACAAGATGCTTTCTATTAATTTACGCGGGGCATACATTTGCTGTCAAGAAGCAATCCAATTGATGGCATTACAGGAAAACGGAACAATTATCAACATTTCCAGTGTGGTTGGTTTTAAAGGGTATAGTAACCAAAGCGCTTATACTGCCAGCAAGCATGCCTTGGTAGGTATGACAAAGTCATTGGCGAAGGAAGTGCAAAAATACAATATCCGCGTCAGCCTTATCCACCCTGGCGGGGTAGATACCAATTTGGCTGGTGATGCCCGGCCAGATTTAGATCGCTCCGAGCTCATGCAACCGCAGGATATTGCCCACACTGTGTTATTTCTATTAAGTTTGTCGGATCGCTGCGCAGTTGACGAAATATATATTCGCCGGTGTGACAGTTCTCCTTTTTAAAAAAATTTGTCTTGGAGGTTTTCATTAAATGTCAAACAATAAGAATAAAGAGCTGATTGAACGGGTCAGCGCAATGATTGAAGAACAAGCTCTGACGAAAGAGGAATTACTTACTTACCTGCGCCAAGCGATGGAGATTCGTGCATTCGAAAACAACATCTCAACTCTTCTGGGAAAAGCCGTCCTAAAGGGTGCCTCCCACCTATATGCAGGTGAGGAAGCAGTGGCAGTGGGTGCCATTGGAGCGCTGCGGGACGATGACCTGATTACAAGTACACATCGCGGGCATGGTCACGCTCATGCGCACGGAGATAAAGCTGCTAAGACCAAAGCTGAGAAACAAGCTCATTTCAATAAAATGATGGCGGAGGTTTTAGGAAAATCCGGCGGATATTGCAAGGGAAAAGGTGGTTCCATGCATATCGCGGATGTCGCCCATGGCAACTTGGGCGCTACCGGTATTGTAGGTGGCAATATTCCAGTGGCAGTTGGAGCAGCATTAGCACAGAAACTTCAAAAAACAGATAGGGTTGTGCTCTGCTTCTTTGGTGATGGGGCATCGAATACGGGAAATTTTCATGAAGCATTAAACATGGCTAGCATCTGGGATTTGCCAGTCGTCTTTGTGGTCGAGCATAATATGTATGGCATGTCTGTTCCCTGGGCGAAAGTAAGCAAGCTGTCCAATGTGGCCGATCGAGCCTGTGCTTATGGAATTCCAGGTACTGTCGTGGACGGCATGGATGTACTGGCTGTCCGCGGAGTTGTGCGAAAAGCTGTGGAACTTGCCCGGCAGGGCAAAGGGCCTAGTTTGGTGGAAGCCAAAACGTACCGATATTTCGGTCACAGCCACTCTGATCCGCGTGCTTATCGTACTAAAGAAGAGGAGCAAGCATATAAAGACCGAGACCCGATTAAGAATTTAAATGAAGCTCTTCAGGCAGTAGGTTTATTATCTGAAAATGAATTCGAAAGCATGAACAAGCTTGTTAAAGAAAAAATGAAAACCGCTATGCAATATAGTGAATCTTCGCCTGAGGCGAATCCTGAAGATTTGGAAACGGACGTCTTCGCTCCTTCACAGTTCTCAGTCCACGATATCGAAACAGAAGCTCAGCTGCGCGAGAGAATCCGGCAGGATGAAAGCATGCGTGAAATTTCCTACGCAGAAGCCATACAGGAAGCTTTGCGCGAAGAAATGCTGCGGGATGAGCGTGTATTCATTATGGGTGAAGACGTTGGTTTGTATGGCGGTGCTTATGGCGCCACACGGAATTTATTCAATGAATTTGGCCAATGGCGCGTGCTTGATACCCCAATTTCAGAAGCTACGATCGGCGGTGCAGCGGTTGGAGCTGCCATGGCTGGCATGCGTCCGGTCGCCGAGATTATGTATGTTGACTTCACGCCACTGGCAATGGATCAGGTCGCAAACCAAGGCGGTAAGAACCGTTATATGTTTGGCGGTAAGACAAGCGTCCCGATGGTCATTCGCACTGAGGGCGGAGCCGGACGAGCCATCGCTGCCCACCATTCGCAGAGTCTCGAATCGCTCTGGACCCACTTCCCCGGCATTTATGTTGTTATGCCATCCACACCTTATGATGTCAAAGGTCTCTTAAAAGCTGCGATCCGCGATGACAATCCGGTGATGTTCATCGAACATAAAATGCTTTACAAAGAAAAGGGAAGAGTTCCACAAGAGGAATATATCATCCCCTTTGGGGTTGCGGATATCAAACGACCTGGCAAGGACATTACTTTGGTCACGTATTCGCGCCAGGTCTTAAATGCGCTGGAAGCCGCGAAATTATTGGCAGAAGAAGGCATCGATGTTGAGGTAATTGATTTGCGTACCCTCAAACCGTTAGATGTTAATACGATCATCGCTTCAGTTCAGAAAACAGGGCATTTTGTAGGTTTGACTGAGGCGTATGAAAATACCAGCTTTATCAACGAAGTCATGGCACAAGTCAATGACTTGGCATTCGATTATCTAGACGCCCCCATGGTGCGCGTGGCTGCCGCCAATGTTCCAGTGCCGCGAGCTGAAATCTTGGAAGACCTGGCCATTCCTAATGTAAACCGCATTATGCAGGCCTGCAGAAAGGTGGTCAGTTAATGGCAGAGGAACTTTTCATACCCAAATTGGGACAAACGGTCGAAGAAGTAACCCTGATCAATTGGTTAGTGAAAGAAGGGGATAAAGTTGAACAGGGACAAGAGGTTCTGGAGGTAGAAACTGACAAGGCGGTTTTCAATGTCGAGGCGCCGGATAGCGGTTTCATTCACCTTGGATCCTACAAAGCAGGCGATTTGGTACCTGTTCTCACAGTGGTTGGAATTATCGGTGAAAAAGGCGATGTTTTCACAGCGCCTGTACCATCCAACCAAACTGAAACTGCCAGCGCAGCTCAAACTCCCACACTTACTATCCAAGAAACCAAAGTTGATGCAGCAGAATCTGAATTGCTTGAAATTAAAAAACACTTTGCCTCCCCGCGAGCCCGCAAATTGGCAAAGCTTAAAGATATAGACCTTACTCTCATCAAGCCAAGCGGCGGGCAGGGGGTTAGGGTTCGAGAAACAGATGTATTGGAATACCTGAATCATGAGATCAAAGCCCGCCCACTGGCAAAACGCATGGCAGAGGATGCTGGTTTGGACCTCGCGAGAATTAAAGGCAGCGGGGAGCATGGGGAAATCACTAAAATGGATGTGGAGAACGCCTTAAAAAGCAAGCTTTCATCGCCATCCACTCCGTTAGCCCAACCTACAACCCTAGCGGATATTGCGGTTTCCAACCGGGTTGCACTCAAAGGTGTACGTGGATTGATCGCGGAGCGAATGGGAGCGAGCGTGCATACCACAGCACGGGTGACACTCTTTATTGAGGTTGATGCCACTGCATTCGTTGATCTGCGTGAAAAATTGAAAGCCCAAGTAGAAAGGGAATGGGGTTTTGCTCCTGGTTACAACGAACTGCTTGCCAAGGCTTGTGCTTGTGCTCTCAGGCGCTTTCCTTATATGAATGCGCGCATCAATGGAGACGTTATCGAACATCTCTCCCAAGTAAATATCGGCATTGCCGTGGATGCTGAACGGGGTTTATTTGTTCCCGTGATCAAGGATGCTGACCAAAAAGACCTTAAGATTTTAGGGAGGGAGTTTCGCCAACGAGTAGAAGAGATTCGCAGCAACAAGATCCTGCCTGAGAATCTTAGCGGGGGAACATTCACCATCACAAATTTGGGCATGTTCGATATAGATGGGTTCACACCGGTCATCAATTTACCCGAAGCCGCCATTCTTGGCATTGGTCGCATTGCTCCCAAGCCGGTCGTCAAGGAGAATGAAATCCTGATCCGTAAGATGCTGGTTTTATCCTTGGTTTTTGATCACCGCGTGGTGGATGGAGCGCCAGCGGCAAAATTCCTTCAATTCCTGAAAGACCTGGTTGTATCCCCCAACGAGGTCACATTGACGAAGTAACCGGATGGACGGGGAAATTCCCGTCCATTTTTCATTGTTTTTCTGTCATTACTACCTTCTTTTGATACTCATCCAGATGGATGACTTTTTTCATTCCCGCTTTCTCGTAGATTCGATAGGCGTTCTCTTTGGAGCTTTCTACCGCCAGCCCGACTTTTGGAAAACTACGCATCTGAAATTCACGAAAAGCGTGCCTTAGCAGGGCACTGCCTAATCCGCGCTTGCGGAATCCTTCTGCCACTGCCAATTGACGCACCCAACCCATGTTCTCATACGGGAAACATAAACAGGTGCCTACAATTTCATCTTGATAGAATGCCAGAAACCACAAGTCTGCCTGATAAAGATCAGCCCGCATCATGAATTCCTTCCATTCATCAAAAGCTTGCGGAGGTCGCCCAGGTTTCAAAAAAGCTTTTTGTATTACCGCATGAATATGCTGATCATCAATTCCAGTCCGTGCAGTGCGCAGAACAATTCCCGGTGGCAGTGCTGGTTGAGGCAGCTCATGATCAAGGTCAATTTGCATATTAAAAATGAAATGATGCAGGTTATAGCCGGCTTTTTGAAGGACTTCCTTTTGATAGGTGATGGGATCAGAGATATGCGTGACGATGGTTCTTTGTTGGGGATCTGCTCGCTGCAGGAGTTGGCTGGCAGCTCTCTTTTCACAAAGAATCAGCAGTCCAAGAAAGAGATCGTGATTTTCAGTACCCGCATCATCATAGATCACAAGCCTTCTTCCTCTCGGCCAGGGCAGCACCGCACCGTATCCTCTCAAATTGCCATTTGAATCCATTGCCAGCCAAGCATCTTGCTTTAAATCCATCTGGCTCCAGTCATATTTGAGATCAGACATATCTGAATCTGGTTGACCAACATCTCGGATATCACAGCGAATCATTAAATCCAGTACAGATCGTGCATGTTCTTCATCCGGGCGTCGCAGAATGAACTTTTCAAGCATTATGTATCCACTTTCTTTGACATCGGTCGCATTATAACATCCCGATTATCAGAAGATGTGATCCTCTATGTTTACTTTTTTCCAAATTTGATGAATATAAAGGAGGAAGTGGTGAAAATTTTTTGATGACATTCGTTGACAGTTTTATGGATATATGGCATAATCCGCCCAATTAAGCGTTAATATATATCTTATACTTGACACACATTAACAAAGCAATAGTATTTTTTCACAAGAGAATAGATTCCTGGAAGTTGATTGGTTAAGGGATACGGGATTATATCTAGAAGATTTTCCCATAGAATTGTGGAACGCTTCTAACACAATACGAGCACTTAAAAAGGAGGTGGTGCCTTTCAGCGTATGACTTCAACATTTCGATTGAAAAAGCAAAATATAAAAATCAACGTCAAAGGAGTTGAGAAGATGAAAAAGAACGTATTATTGTCACTAGTTGTATTGTTTGCGCTGGCTTTAGCTGCCTGCGCACCAGCGGCTGCGCCCGCTGAAGAAGCAGCCCCTGCGGAAGAAGCTGCAGAAGAAGCAGAAGCTCCTGCCTTCTCTGGACAGATCAAGGTTGCCAACCTTTCCCCCCTCACCGGTCCAGTCCCCACCTTTGGTGAATCCACCAAGAATGGTTTCATGTTTGCCGTGGATGAATGGAATGCCAAGGGCGGTGTTTTAGGCATGGAAATTGTCCCGATCGTAGAGGACAGCCAGTGCACAGCCGACCCGGCCGTCAATGCCGCCAACAAAGTCATCGACCAGGATGGCGCGCATTACATCGTTGGCGAGGTGTGCTCCTCCGCATCCATCCCGGTTTCTGAAATAGCTGAGGAAAAAGGCGTCTTTCAGATCAGCCCGACTTCAACCAATACTCAGGTAACCCTCAATCTGGATGGCACTACCAAGCAGTATGTGTTCCGCGCCTGCTTCATTGATCCCTTCCAGGGTCTGGTGATGGCGAAATTCGCCGCCGATCAGGGCTACACCAAAGCCTTCGTCATGCTCGACCAGGGCAATGACTACGTACGCGGCTTGGCAGAGCAGTTCGAAGAGAATTTCATGGCTTTCGGTGGTGAGGTCGTAGGCAAAGAGACTTACACCGGCACGGATACCGATTTCTCGGCCATTCTCACCAAGGTTGCCGATTCCGGCGCTGAAGTCCTCTACCTGCCTGACTACTACAATGTGGTCAACCTGGTAGCTACCCAAGCCAAGGAAAAAGGCGTCACAGCGGCTATGATGGGCGGTGACGGCTGGGATTCCGCTGATCTCGACACCGCAGCGGTGGATGGATATTACTTCTCCAACCACTACTCACCTCAGGACTCCCGCGAGATCGTGGTGGATTGGGTTGCGAAATACAAAGAAAAATTCGGTGCTGAACCGGATGCATTGGCAACTTTGGCTTATGATGCCACCAATATGCTCTTCGCGGCAATTGAAAAAGCTGGTGCAGATGATCCCGCTGCGGTTGCCAAAGCCATGGAAGAACTCTCCTATGAGGCTGTTTCTGGCACGGTAACCTTCGACGAATTCCACAATCCCATCAAGAGCGCTGTTGTGCTCCAGGTAAAGGATGGGGCAGTTAACTTTGTCGCCTCGGTTGCTCCCTAGCTTCCGAGAAGCATAGAAAATTTTGGGGCGGCCTGCAAAGACCGCCCCTATCAATTACTTAGGAAAGCAGGAAAAATCCTATGGAAATGAAAAACCAGAATCCAATTGTCCGCTGGATTGTCAAGAATAAAATCCTGGGAATCCTATTTTTTATCGTTATCGGAGTATTGGTCATATTGAAAATTGGCCAAGAAGTCACCGAGAATCCCACCTTGTTTTTACAGCAAGCTGTCAATGGCTTGCAGCTCGGATTCGTATATGCATTAATCGCATTAGGTTACACCATGATCTACGGCATCGTGCGCCTGATCAATTTTGCCCATGGCGATGTCTTTATGGTCGGCGCTTTCACCAGTTTCTACTTGATCTCTCGCTATAATTTGCATTTATGGTTCCAATCCCTGTTTTCAGCAATGCCGGTTTTACCCGCCCAAATCATTGGCACGGTTTCGGTTGTGCTGGTTACCATGGCTATTTGCGCGCTGTTGGCATTCACCATTGAGCGCATCGCTTATAAACCTTTGCGTGAAGCGCCCCGTATTTCCGCGCTCATCACCGCCATCGGCATCTCCTTTTTTCTTGAATATTTTGGGGCTTTGAATTTTGTATTTACGGCTAACTATATTACTTATAAGCGGCCTTTTGCTGTTATGAGTTGGTTCGTTGGACCAAATGGTTTTGGAGCTCTTGAATCCGGTGTAGCTCCTCCAGAGAACAGCATTATTTTTTCAAGTATTTTTGTAATCATCGTGCTGGCATCTTTGCTTTTGCTGTTGGTTCTGCAGTACATTGTCAAACGCACCAAGATCGGGAAAGCCATGCGGGCAGTCGCCTACGATAAACCCACCGCTCGCCTGATGGGCATCAATTCTGACGCTGTGATTTCCATCACATTTGGTTTAGGCGCAGCCCTGGCTGGCGCTGCGGGTGTGCTATATGCAATTGCTTTTCCGCAAGTTTTCTTTTCGATGGGCATCATCCCGGGGCTGAAAGCTTTCGTGGCTGCGGTAGTGGGCGGCATTGGCAGCATTCCGGGTGCCTTCTTAGGTGCTTTGATCATGGGGCAAGCGGAAACGCTCAGCGCGGCATATATCTCCACCCCCATGCGCGATGCCATCGCCTTTAGTTTGTTGATCATAGTACTATTAATCCGGCCAAAAGGTATCTTGGGCGAGATCTCCAGCGAGAAAGTTTAGGTGTAGAAATGAAAAGAATAAAACCAACCACAATTTTCTTTCTCCTGGGTGCTGTTTTGATATTCGGTGTTACACAGTTTTTGATCAACTTAGGAGTCATCAACTCATTCTGGAATACCATTATCCGTTTGGCAGGCGTGATGGCCATCGTCAGCTTGGGATTGAACCTGATTTATGGTTTTAATGGCCAATTCTCGTTGGGACAGTTCGGATTCTATGCCATCGGCGCATATATCGCCGCTGATATCACTTATCGCTGGACAGTCCTGAGTAGTGCGTTGGGTTTGACCATCCTGCTCATGGTCGCGTTATTCGTCGGCGCCATGATCATGCTCATTAGAAGTGCAGTCTCGAAAATTAGAGGGATGGATACGCTTTCAGCTTTTGCATTGTACCTGGCTGCAGTATTGGGAGCAATCCTGGTTGCTGTAAGACTTGGCCGGTTGCTAGATGCTCCTGTAACCCTATCCCTTAGCCTTCTACCCGAGAATATCGGTTTGACTGTCGTTTACTTACTCGCCGTCCTCTTGGGCGGCGTTATTGCGGCAGAGGTCAGTTTCCTGTTCGGGCTGCCGGTGCTAACCCTTGGTTCAGATTATTTCGGCATAGCAACCTTGGGTTTTACGATCATCATCAAGGTGCTGCTTGACAATACTGATACGATGCTGGGTTTTGAAGAAATGAAAGGCGCGCGCGGCATGATCGGTATTCCCAAGATCACAACCTGGGTATGGGTATTTGTGTTCCTCTTCATGACCATAGTGATCATACGCAACCTGTTGAATTCTAGTTTTGGCCGTGCGATTGTATCTGTGAGAGAAGACGAAATTGCAGCCACTACCATGGGTATTGATGTGGCATACTATAAAACCATCACATTTGTGATCGGTAGTCTTTTCGCCGGCTTGGCTGGCGGTTTATACGCGCACGTTAACGGCTTCCTGCATCCAAACAGTTTCAGCTTTATCAAATCTTTTGACCCTTTGATTATCGTCGTGTTCGGTGGTTTGGGCAGCGTGACCGGCACAGTCGTAGCTTCTTTTGGGTGGGCACTGGTTCTGGAAGGCGTGCTGCGGCTGGCACTGCCGGAGGGTTTTGAGACCTGGCGTTTTGTTGTTTACCCTCTCATGTTGTTAGTGATGATGCTGTTGAAACCCAATGGATTGTTTGGCAATTATGAAATTCCCTTCATTCGCGCTGTCATCCCTCCATTAAAAAAGAAAACAACCTCCGCAAAAACATCGAAAGAGGTGGCATGATGGCAAACAACAATGGCGAAACGCCCATCCTTGAACTGAAAAAGTTATGCCGCTATTTTGGAGGCTTGAAAGCTGTCCATGAAGTTGACCTGGTCCTGGAACCGCATGCCCTCAATGGTCTGATCGGCCCGAATGGTTCGGGCAAGACCACGATTTTTAACGTCATTACCGGAATTTATGAACCCAGCGGCGGAGAGGTGATTTTTGAAGACCAAAACATCGGTGGCTTGGACCCGTTTGTCATCAATCAATTGGGAATCGCGCGTACATTCCAGAACATCCGTCTTTTTCCAAATCTAACCGTCCTGGATAATGTGCGCATCGCTTACCACCCGCATGCCGGCTACGGCATGCAGGATGCGATTATGCGCACAAAACTGTATGATCAAAAAGAAAGGGAATTGACAGAAAAAGCTCAGGAATTTCTCAGCGTGTTCAACCTGCAAGATCGCCAAGCAGAGATAGCCCGCAACTTGCCCTATGGAGAACAAAGGCGTTTGGAGATTGCGCGTGCCCTGGCTTCTAATCCTAAAGTGTTGCTTCTGGATGAACCGGCTGCAGGCATGAATCCAAAAGAGGTCGTTACCTTGATGGAGCTGATTCATTTCATACGCGATAAATTTGATCTCACGGTTCTTTTAATTGAGCATCAAATGAGGGTGGTCATGGGAATCTGCGAGAAAATCACCGTTATGGATTTTGGCGAGGTCATCGCCCGCGGGACTCCAACCGAAGTGCAAAAGAACAGCCGCGTAATTGAAGCCTATTTGGGTCTTGGCGCAACAGAACTTTCCAAGAAATACCTGAAGGAGAAACGGCAATGATGCTTGAAGTTGAAAAAATCAATGTATTCTATGGCGCCATCCATGCATTAACCGATATCAGTTTCAATGTTGAAGAAGGTGAAATCGTGGCACTAATCGGCGCTAACGGCGCTGGTAAAAGCACCACTCTGAAGACACTATCAGGCTTGCTCCGACCAACCGAGGGGAGTATTACTTTCTTGGGGGAAGAAATCACACGGGTGCCGGCGGAAGCAATTGTGCAAAAAGGCATTGTGCATGTACCCGAAGGACGCAAGATCTTTGCCCCACTGACCGTCTTGGAAAATCTAGAAATGGGCGCTTTCCTGCAAGAAGACAAAGGCCAGATTGAATGCGATCTGCGCGGAATTTTTGACCGCTTTCCACGCCTCAAAGAACGGCGCAACCAACTCGGTGGAACTCTCTCTGGAGGTGAACAGCAGATGCTGGCCATTGCACGCGGTTTAATGGCGCAACCCAAGCTCATGCTATTGGATGAACCATCCATGGGATTGGCTCCTGTTCTGGTCGAGCAGATCTTTGAAATTATTCGCGAGATCAACAAGCAGGGAACCAGTATCTTGCTTGTCGAACAGAATGCGAAAATGGCGTTATCGATTGCAGATCGCGCGTATGTATTAGAAACCGGCAACGTCGTATTAAAGGGAGCAGCCCAGGAAGTCATGGAAAACCCAATGGTTGTCGAAGCTTACCTGGGCGGTAAATAGAGAGGAGAAACAATATGACCACAATTAAAAAAGTCCTTTTTTTCTTTGTCCTGCCCTTCATCGCGACTCTTCTTTACCAACCTTCAACTTTAAGCAAGGCATTTAATGTAATAGCGGTAGTGGCAGTTTTCTTTGTAATAATCGGTGCTTTGTTATTGCGAGGTTCTTCCAGAGCACTGACATTCATGATCTTTCTGAACGGCATGAACGTGGTTGTGCGCATGATGATGTTATTATCGACATCAAATACTGAAGCGGGGGGATTCAATCCTTCCTACACTATTTTCAGCTTGGCAGGATTGGCACTCTCTTTTTATTTGATGCTTAGATTAGATAAGGTAGACGTTAGACAACACATGACCCGCACTTGATCATATGGTCTCCTCCATCTACAAGCCGGTTATCACCGGCTTTTTTTTATGGGTGGTGAATTAACAATAATGTAATAAGAATATAATCATTTGTTAAAGGTTTTTTTGTATAAAAAAGGTATGGAAAAACAAAGAGTATTATTTCTATGCAGCGGGAATTCAGCCCGCAGCCAGATGGCCGAAGCTCTTTTATGCAAAGCTGCTGATGATAAATTTGAAGTACACAGCGCGGGGCTTGAACCAACTGTCATTCATCCATTAACGATTAAAGTGCTTGAGGAAATAGGCATCGACACCAGCCAGCAGTATGCCAAATCTTTAAATGTTTATCTTGGGAAAATGCATTTCAGTTTTTTGATCACAGTATGCAGTAAAGCTGAAGAGCGCTGTCCAATCTTCCCGGGTGTCGGGCAGCGACTGCATTGGCCCTTCGATGATCCGGCTGCTTTTGAAGGCAGTCAAGAGCAAAAACTGGCATTTTTCCGTTTTATCCGTGATCAGATCGCTCAGAAAATCGATGAATGGCTCATATCAATCTCTTGATTCTCTCTTCAAAATTTTTAAGCAACAAGATATTTAATATCAGCTAACGAAATCTTCATCTGCGTCATTTTTTCCGATACAATCGGAGCATGCCGGATTTCATTTCTATCCAGGATGCTTCTTTCTTTTATCCTCCAGTCAGTGAGGTAGAGCAGCCTGTTCTCTCCCACATTCACCTCACGATTACACCAGGTGAATTCATCGCTTTGATCGGCGCCAATGGCAGCGGGAAAAGCACTCTGGCTAAATTGCTCAATGCCCTTTTGCTGCCCACCTCCGGCGAGGTCTTGATCGCAGGTTTGGATACCCGCGATCATGGAAACCATGCCCGCATTCGAACGCAAATTGGCATGATTTTTCAGAAACCACAGGACCAGATCGTTGGCGCAACTGTAGAAGAAGACATTGCATTTGGACCCAGCAATCTGGGATTGGAACCATCCATAATAAGACAGCGTGTGGAAACTGCGCTTGAAATAAGCGGTTTGGTCGAATTGCGTAATCGTCCATCTTATTTGCTTTCTGCAGGGGAAACCCAGCGCCTAGCGTTAGCTGGAGTTCTCGCTATGCGACCGCATTGTATTATTTTCGATGAAACAACCGCCATGCTTGATCCCAGTGGACGAGAGACAGTGTTGCATCAAATTAAACAATTAGTGAAACAAGGCATCACTGTGATTTTGATCAGCCATCTCATGCAGGAAGCTGCCCAAGCAGACCGCGTGATCGTGCTGGATCAACACCGCATCGCCCTGGATGCCCCGCCGGAAAAAGTATTTTATGAAGAGGGGCTTTTAAAAAGCTGCGGGTTAGGTCCTCCACCTGCCGTCAGTGCAGCAAAATCGTTTTCAAATATTTTTCCCGCATTTCCACGATCCATCCTATCAGAGCATGACCTTCTTTCCTCTTTGCCCAATTACAACGGGGTCTCCCGACCAACTATTAGGCAGCAGAAATTTTCTCGCCCAGCACCGCCGCCATCTATCCGAATTGAAAACCTCTCATATACCTACTTGCGTGATTCGCCGCTCGCCTATCAAGCCTTAGACCGTTTAAGTTTATCGTTCGAAGAGGGATGTATGCACGCCTTGATCGGCAGCACCGGTGCCGGCAAAACCACCATTATGCAACATCTCAATGGGCTGATCCGTCCCCAATCAGGGAGTGTATGCGTCAATGGTTTTGATTTGTCCGATCACAACTTAGATGTCCGATCTTTGAGACGCCATGTTGCCTTAGCCTTTCAGCAACCTGAGGATCAGATCTTTGAACAATATGTCGGTGATGAAATCGCATACGCCCCACGACAATTGGGGTACAAAGGTAAATTGTCGGATATCGTTGAAAACGCCATGCAGGCAGTGGGATTGGATTTCAAGCACTATAAGGATCGCTTGACATCTGCCCTGAGCAGCGGTGAAAAAAGGAAAGTTGCACTGGCATCCATTTTATCCATCCAGGCAGAATTTTTGCTCCTGGATGAACCTCTTTCTGGGTTGGATCCCCGCTCCAGCCAGATGTTTATTCAATTACTAAATAACATGCAAAATTCCACTAGGACCATTGTAATCTCTACCCATCAATATGATGATTTGCTGCCAAGTCTGGATACAATCAGCCTGATTTCGCGGGGCAGAAATGTCGCACAAGGCAGCTGTGCATCGATTTTTAATAAACCAAATTTATTAAAAGATGCTGGTTTAATTGCCCCATTATCCATCCGTATCATAGAGAAGCTGCGTTCACAGGGCTGGCCAATCCCAAACACCATTGTTTCGTTTCAACAATTAGAAGAACAACTCAAGGTCATTTTAGGACCAAACAATCATGAGCCAATTTGAATACCTGAATCGTATTTCCTTGGGAATTTTTCTGCCGGGCGACTCATTTATTCATCGTTTAAATCCCGCGGTGAAGATTTTTTCATTTTCCATCATCATCGTTGCAATTACTCTCACGTCTGATCTGCTAGGAATTTTTTTAGCAGTTTTATTCGCCTTGTTGGCTTTGCTTGCCGCCCAGGCCCCTCTTCATTATGCCCTGCGCGGATTGAGAACACCGCTTCCCTTCATACTCATCTTAGCGATACTTCAGCTATTCCTCGCTTCTCAACAAAGTAATGATCCGGTGGTATTTTCGCTTGGTTTTCTCATCATCCGTTCAAATGGTATCCAGTCTGCCCTGCTCCTATTGCTGCGTTTTATCGCCCTGATTTTGTTTCTAACCCTGGCGAGCGCTACAATTTCTTCACTCGAGCTCATCCATGGATTGGAAATAATCGCTACTCCCCTGAAGATCTTTGGAATAGAAACATTCGCATTCGCGATGCTTGTTCAAATAATGCTGCGTTTTATGCCTATTCTTGTCATCACCGCCGAGAAAATCGCGAAAGCACAGGCATCCAGGGGGGCAATTTGGGATCAGGCTGGAGCGGGATTGTTAAAAAGAGTTAGGCAAATATCGCCCTTGCTTATACCATTGTTTACAAACAGTCTTCGCCAGGCAGATACCTTGACCGATGCCATGTTGGCTAGAGCTTACGGAAGCAATAAAAACAGAAGCGGGCTTATCAAATATCATTTCAAATGGCAGGATGTGCTCGCAATATTGATCTCCTGCGGAAGCATTCTTCTCATTTTGTTTTTTCAGTTGATCGTTGGATAATGCCAGCTCTAGCGTTCTTCATCCAAGGTAGAACCTTTGTGTTTGCCTAAGGGAATATGCCAATATGCAGCTACAACCGCAGAAGTAATCACTGCCGAGATCAATATCTCCGGTAAGCCATTTGTGATAATAATCGCTCCTAGGGCTGCCCATGGCAAGTATCCCAGGAATCCCATTGTTCCCAAAACAAGTGCCGTGTTCACAAGACTGCCCACCGCGCCCGCGCATGGCAATGCGATTATCGGCCACTTTTTCAATAAGCGTACAACCATCCAGGCAAATGGACCGATCCATAGTCGGGGGAGTATCGACAAAATGGGATTGGTAAACCACACATCGGTCGGACCGGTAGGTGCAATGCCGGCCTGAATCATGCTGAAAATCCCAAATACCAAACCCACAATAAATCCAGAAAATGGTCCAATAATGATCCCAGCCAGGATGGCGGGCACATGCATAATCGTTAAAGAGACTCCGCCAAACCAAGGTATGAATCCCCAGTGTGTCCATCCAAGAACCACGGCAATAGCTGCCATGAGTGCAGTAACAACCAGGTTTTTTGTTTTAGTGAATTCTTCCATCCCATAATCCTCAAATATTCAAAGATGAAAAATCTTATCATCATATTTGGTTTTTGTTGATCAGGTTTTATTTATTTTTTCATTAAAAATAATATATGATTAAAGAACTATGTTTTCTAAGCAAAAAAAGACTGTGGTTGGCTGCGCATTAGGCGAATGCGTTCACGTAGCTGGGGTTATGAACTTTCTGCGTATGGCTGAGCAGGCAGGTTGGAAAACTGTTTTCCTGGGACCAGCCACCTCCATCCAGGATGCCATACGGGCTGCAGAAGAGCAGCAAGCTGATCTGTTAGCGGTATCCTACCGGCTCACACCAGAAACCGGCGAACGCCTGCTGGCTCAATTCGCTGAACAAGCGGATCATCTTCGTGAACGGGGTGTTGGGATCATCTTTGGAGGCACCCCGCCGGTAGCGGAAAGGGCAAAAACGCTGGGCTTCTTTCAGGAAGTATTTGACGGCAGCCAGACTTATGAAGAGATCATGGCTTTTCTCAAAGGAGAGCAGTACCATCAAAAACAAGCCGATGATTACCCATCCGCAACCATTGAGCGCATTCAATGGAAAGCTCCTTATCCTATTCTGCGGCATCATTTCGGTTTGCCTAGCCTGTCTGAGACGATAAAAGGCATTCAGCAAATTGCCGAAGCACGTATCATCGATGTGATATCGCTGGGTATTGATCAGGACGCCCAGGAAAATTTTTTCCACCCTGAACGGCAGGATGCCCGCCGTACGGGCGCCGGCGGGGTACCGGTGCGCAGCGAGCAGGATTACCGCAATTTGTACCAAGCCAGCCGCTGCGGCAACTATCCATTACTGCGCACTTATTCCGGCACCGATGATTTCATCCGTCTGGCTGAGATGTATGTGGAAACCATTCACAACGCCTGGGCTGCCATTCCCTTATACTGGTTTAACCGCATGGATGGGCGCGGACCTTGGAACCTAGAAGGCAGCATCCGTGAGCATCAAAAGGTCATGAGCTGGTATGGAGAACATGGCATTCCGGTTGAGCTGAACGAACCGCACCATTGGGGCATGCGCGATGCGCCGGATGTGATCTATGTTACGGCAGGTTATCTGTCTGCCTATAACGCGCGCGCGTTTGGAGTGAACGATTACATCGCCCAGTTGATGTTCAACAGCCCGCCGGGAACCTCGGATGCAATGGATTTGGCCAAGATGGCAGCTCTGCTTGAGATGATCGCGGACTTGGAAAATGATTCTTTTCACATCTGGCGGCAAACTCGCACGGGTTTGCTCAGCTACCCGCTCGATCCCTCAGCCGCTCGCGCCCACCTTTCCGCCAGCATCTACCTTCAAATGAGCTTGCATCCGCATATCATCCATATCGTTGGCCACACCGAAGCGCATCATGCTGCCACTGCGGATGATGTGATAGAAGCCTGCCGCATGGCGCGCCGCGCCATTGAAAACGCCCTGGCCGGCCAACCGAATATGCTGCATGATCCGCTTGTGCAAGAAAGAAAAGAAGAACTCATCCGGGAAGCAAAAATCACCTTGCAGGTAATCCGTGGATTGAACCGTGAACATACTAAGGATCCCTTCACCAATCCCGTAATCCTCAGCGAGGCGGTAATTCAGGGTATACTGGATGCTCCGCATTTGAAGAATAATCCCTATGGGTGCGGAAAGATTCAAACCCGCATTATCAACGGCGCTTGCGAAGCGGTTGATGAGCAAGGCAGCCGGATCTCGGAAATCAAGCGACTATCAGATTTCATTTAGAATATTAATTATAAGGAGGTCAGCATGACATACCCTACCCGTTACACTGTGGTTGGTGCTGGACATGGCGGCAAATCCATGGCAGCTCATTTGGCATTGATGGGCAAACAAGTCACGCTATACAACCGCACAGCCACTCACATTGAAGTCGTCGCCAAACGGCGTGGAATTGAACTGGAGAGCTACCCGGATGGTCCGCATGGTTTTGGTGCAATTCAAAAAGCAACCTCAGACATGAAAGAAGCGCTGCGCCAAGCCCAGGTGGTTATGCTGGTAGTGCCCTCCTCTGCTCATGCTGACCTGGCAAAAGTGATGGCTCCTCACCTGGGGGATAATCAGATCGTGCTGCTTAACCCTGGGCGCACTTGCGGCGCGATCGAGTTTGATATGGTGCTGCGCCGGGAGGGGTGCAAAGCAAAAATTGTCCTGGCGGAGGCGGAGACTTTTATCTACGCCAGCCGCTCAGATGGTCCTGCCCAGGCGCGCATCTTCCGCATAAAAGAAGCTGTGCCTTTGGCTGCCCTGCCTGCCAGCCGCACCCAGCAAGTGCTAGATGCTATTCAGGATGTATATCCGCAGTTTATCGACGGCGTGAACGTGCTCAATACCGGGTTGAACAATATGGGAGCGATCTTTCACCCAGCTCTGACGATTTTGAACGCCGGGCGGATTGAATCTACGCATGGAGATTTTGAATTCTATATTGACGGCGTCACCCCCTCGGTTGCAACCGTGCTGGAAGCGCTGGACCGCGAGCGGGTTACGGTTGCCTCCTCCCTGGGCATTCGCGCCCGCACTGCCATGGAATGGCTGGAGTTAGCCTACAACGTATCGGGCGCCAGCTTATACGAAGCTATTCACAACCAATCAGGATATTATGGCATTAAAGCGCCCTCCACGCTCTACCATCGTTACATCTTTGAAGATGTACCCATGAGCTTGCTGCCCATCGCTTCCTTAGGTATGGCATACGGCATATCTGTCAACGCCATCGACAGCATCATCAAGCTGGCCTGCATCATCCACAAGACCGACTACAACCGCCGTGGCAGGACGGTTGAAAAGCTGGGTATCAAGAACTTGAGCATTGGCGAATTGACCCGCTATGTAAACGAAGGCATTCTGGAATCTTGATCGTTTTTCTCAATGTAAAAATAACCGTTGAACTTGCCCTAAAAACCGTTATAATGGCTTTAAGTTTGAGCATTCGATAATTATTTTAACGATATTTAGGTATATTTCTTGCAACAATACTGGCACGGTTAAAATTTATTTGGTCACTTGAGATAAGGAGGACCTATCATGAAAAAATTATCTGTTCTGATCGCGTTAGTTCTGCTGCTAATGGTCGCCGCCCCAGTGCAGGCTAGCCCGAATCAAGTTGAAAGCACAACTGTTGTGGCGGTCAATAAAAATGACTCGGTCACTGTGCGATTAGAAAGCTTTCCTGCAAATGAAACCTATTATGTCCTGATGAACGTTAATGGCACTTTAGGAATCAATGGTTACCTTTCTTCGAAAATAACCACCAACAAAGGTGGCACCTTTATTGCAGAGTTTCCCATCCCTGAAGAGCTGAGCAATGAGAGCATCATTAATATCCGTTTTGAAAATTCCTCAGGCTCGACCAATCCGCCCTACAACTGGTTCTATAATGAAAATGCGGCTTACAATCCCATTCAATCTAGCAGCGGTTCAACAACGGGCAATTACAACGTACGCGAGGCATATACACCTTGGTTTACCACGACTCAGGTTGTTAGAAATGACTCTATCATCGGCGTGACATCCAATTTCCCTGAAGGTGTACGCGTTGTGGTATATGTCAAGGATGGTGGTTTGGCCAACAATAACTGGATCGAAGTTAGCGGCTTCAACACCGACGCGGGCGGCATTCAAACCGTGACCATTGCGATCCCCAGCGCATTGATCAATCATGATATTCTGGCAATCAAGTTCTTCAACCTGAATACCAATAAAACTATCTTCGTGAACTTGATCGATAACCTGGATTATCCATAGAGCCTGCATCAAAGCCACAAATAAGAAAAAAGCCCACCAATTTGCGATTGGTGGGCTTTTTTTTACGAAACCTATTGGAATTATCCAGGGTTTTCTCTACGCGCAATCAACTTGATATCGCTTCCTCGCATGGTTGAAAGCGCGATCTTGCGCCAGGTTGGAGTTTTTTCCAGGTCAGGCAGCATGGCGCTATCCACCAGCAGCAAATCTGCTTCGCGGCAGCCAGCCGCCAGAGCCTGGGCATGCACTTCAAAGATCCAGACGGAGTGCCCCATAGAGGAAAAGCCTAATAGATAATCTACGAACGGGATGGCGCGCCGCAGGTCTTTTTTCATCGCCTCTAGCAGGGTATATGCGATCACGCAAATCTGGCGGGCAGGTTTGCGAGGCAGCAACTTTTCCAAGGTAGCCAGCTGTTCCGGTTTCAACTGAGCCGCTAATGGACATTCTTTGCTGATCAATAATCTGCCGGGAGACACAATGACAATCTGCCTGCGATACAAACCATCTTCTCCCAGCACTAGCTCGTCAGCAGTTTTGCGGGCGCGTGTGAATATATCTTCAATATCCGCGCGTATATCCACCTCCGGAATATGTGGGTTGAAGATATCATCTATTTTCATGATTGAATTTATTGTAAATGAGAAATATGGAGATTAGTAGCTTTCACTTAACTAGTGATAAATACTCAATTATCCTAATCATCAATTCTCATGATAATTAAAAATGAGCAGTTGAGCTGCTCATTTTTTTAATTTAAATCTATCTTTATTTAAATTAGATGCCCAATACTTCCTTGAGGGCTTTCTTCTGGGCTTCGTCCAGACCTTCCAGATTATCAATTGCCGGTCCGTCATATTTCTTGCCGCGGTCATCGGTGAAATGACCCCAGCCAGCCGCGCGCAGCAGCACCCAGGGTGCGATGCCAAGCTTCTCGGCCGCTTTATAGGCGGCATTGATCAGATCTTGATGGGTTTTGCTGTGCAGCAGCTCTTCCTGTTTCTTTGCGGTCGCTTCTTTGTCTTTAGCCAGTTTGGCTTCCATTGCCGCCAAGCTTTCTGCACCCGTCTTGGTTTTAATGACAGGGGGTTTTTTAGCGATATTGCCGCTCACTTTGGACTTGACAACATTGGAGCTTGCTTTAGACTTGATAATGCGCGGTTTACGATCACCGCTGGCTGTTCCACCCAACTTGCTTTTATTGATTCCAACCATGAATACCTCCATTGGTCTAGGTTTTTAATACTATAGCATATTTCAACCTATTTTTCACGGTTCGCATTTTCTGATATATTTCTAACAAAGATTGATCTTCATTGTTGCCAATCATTGAATTTATTTATCACTTAGGGAAGACAAGATGAAAAGTTATCGCAAAGAATTATGGTTTCACATACCTCAAAGGCGCGGGTTACACAACATCACCCCACAGGTAAATGAGTGTCTGCATGAAAGCGGCATCCGCGAAGGGCTCTGCCTGGTAAATGCCATGAACATCACCGCCAGCGTATTCATCAACGGTGATGAGAGCGGTCTGCATCAAGATTTTGAGGATTGGCTGGAAGCCTTAGCGCCGCACGAACCGCTCAGCCATTACCGACACAACCGGACCGGCGAGGATAACGCGGATGCCCATCTCAAGCGCAGCATCATGGGGCGCGAGGTGCTGGTGGCTGTCAGCGACGGCCGGCTGGATTTTGGCACTTGGGAGCAGATTTTCTATTTCGAATTCGACGGCAGACGACGCAAGCATGTTTTGGTTAAAATCATTGGAGAGTAGATTAGCTTTAATCCTATTTACGGTTTTTTTCTTTCTCAACAATTTGAAAGAAATGCCTTGACATCCATAATTATCGTATTATCATATTGATATATTTATATTCTTCTATGTATGATGAAAACCGAGATTGATTGCGTTGATTTCTGCAAGGCACTATCTGATCCAACCCGCCAGAAAATCCTGCAGATGCTTCTGCAGAGAGAGAAAACCGTGTCGGAGATCGTAGAGGTTTTTCAGCTCAGCCAGCCGACAATCTCTCATCATTTGGACATACTAATCCGTTATGGTCTATTGTCTTGCCGCAAACAAGGCAAGCAGTCCTACTATGTCACGAATAAAGCGAATGTGACCTGGTGCTGCGGCAGGTTGATGGCCAAATTCGGGAAAAGTTAATCACTTTAATATTTTTTAGGAGCAAA
>ENA-ORXD01001122-ORXD01001122.1-sediment-metagenome-genome-assembly--contig:-NODE-1122-length-24929-cov-5.345526_pt1 | contig 24929 bp, 22 predicted proteins | sample MGYA00237862_ERZ511471 | MGnify/ENA metagenome assembly ERZ511471
CTGGAAAGAGGGCAAGATGGGCCATGCGGCCGTCACTTGTTATGACTGTCATGTGGTCGACAAGACTTCCCGCATGGCCAGCCAGTGTGAAGGTTTGAAAGGAACCAAAACTTACATATCGCCCATGGTTTCGTCAGCGACCTGTGCGCGCTGCCATCCTGTTGAGGTCGATCAGTTCCTCAAATCCGGCCATGCCACCCTGGCCAGCGCCCCGGTCGTAGAAAACGAGAAATTCCTCGGCCTGATGTACCACAACGAGGGCGGCGCTTTCTTCGGCAACGAAAAAGGTTCCCCCAGCAACCGTTCGCCGCGCTCCACCGGCTGTCAGATGTGCCACGGCACCCAGGTTGAGCTCGGCCCGGATAACAAGCCGATCAACGAAACCTGGCCCGGCGGCGTTGGTACCCGCTACCCTGACGGCAGCGTCGGTACCTGTACCGTCTGCCACACCCGGCATAAGTTCTCTGTCGAAGAGGCCCGCAAACCGGAAGCCTGTGCTTCCTGCCACCTCGGCCCTGACCATCCCGATATCGAAATTTACGAAGAGAGCAAGCACGGCCAGATCTATCATGCCCAAGGCGAGAACTGGAAGTGGGACAGCGCTCCCGATGCCTGGGAGCCGGGCGACTACACCGCTCCCACCTGCGCCGTTTGTCATATGAGCGGTATTGGCGAACTGTCGACCACCCACAACGTCAACGAACGTCTCAAGTGGGACCTAGTCCATCAACGCAGCGAGGTTCGCAGCGGCGCCCGCGGCGATGGTGAGCAGGGTGAAAAACTGATGAAGAAGGTCTGTGCCAATTGCCATGGCACCACCCACATTGAGACCCAGCGGGATATGCTCGACAACACGGTCGACATGTACAACCAATACTGGGATCGCGCTGTGGCGATGAAGAAAGAACTGGGCGACAAGGGCCTGCTGAAAAAAGATCCATGGAAAGATCCGTTCCAGGAACTCATGTACTACCTGTGGCACCATACAGGTCGTCGGGCTCGCCATGGGGCTGCCATGAACGGTCCTGACTATGCCCACTGGCATGGTTTCTTCCAGATGTTCCAGGTCTTCAAGGATATGGAGGATCTCTATGAAACCCGTCTGAAGAACAACAAGATCGAAGAACTCAGCCCGGTCATGAGCACCGGTCCCCTGTAAAATCGTTGGCTTCTGCGGCGGGAGGGCCGATTTCTTCCCGCCGCCAGTTTTTTCTTTGCGTCGCTTCTCTTTGCAGAGGCATCAGATATGATTGAACAAGCTTTAAAGATTAAAGAAGTCAAACAGGAAAGGTGGCCGGGTGTCGATGCCCTTCTGCTGCAGCTTTCCCAGAGGAACCAGGCCCTCGTGCTGGCTGCTCTGAAGTATGTCACTGCCATTAGCGTTGAGACTGTCACCGATATTGAAGATGTGGTGATTGTCCGGCTTCATTGCGAACATCCTCTCGAAAAAGAAGCTGTCATCGCCACTATCATGACCCTGGACGGAGTGCGCATGGCACTTCCTGTCGATGCGTACCTGGAACGTGTCGAATGCTCTTGCTGAAGGTTATTCCCAGCGATGGCGCGCTGCCACGATCGCCATCGTTGTTTGTTGATGATTAACGGTTTGCTGAATAGGAAATCAACATCTTAGCTTCATCTGCAACGTCGGTCCTTTACTCGATTTGAAAGCTTTCAAGGAGGTGTCGTGTGAAAGGAAAAATGCTGCTCTTCGTCCACATTGGTGTCGGCATCCTATTAGCGGCCTGCACCTGTCCAGTGTCTGATTGCCCCCTTAACGCAACAACGGCTGTTTCCAGCTCTGCACCGGCCTCACAAGGGCACCCCCAACTTACCGAGCAAGAACAACTGATTGCCTGTTCCCAATGCCATCAGGATGTCACCCCCGCCATAACCGAGGAGTGGTTCAATTCCACCCACGGCATCGCCAATGTCAAATGCTACCAATGCCATGGGACCTTTGAGGATATGCGGACGACTCCGGACCTGACGCGCTGTGCTGTATGCCATTCCCGGCAATTTCACAAATCCATTCCGGATAAGGCCTGTTGGGAGTGTCATCCTGCACACACGTTCACTGTTCATCGTTAGGGAGGGCGAATCATGTCTATCAATCGTCGAGAATTCATCAAAAGAACCGCAGCGCTGACCGCCGCTTCCTATGTCGGGCTACAATTGCCGTTTTCGCTCGGTCACTGTGCCGAAAACAACGATGCGGACAAATGGGTTCGCGGTACCTGCCGGCTCTGTGGCGTCGGCTGCCGTCTGGAGCTGGGCTTGAACGCCGGCAAGCCAGTCGCTTTGCGCGGGGTGCCGGAATCGCGCACCAATCTTGGTTACTTGTGCATGAAGGGGATGCTCTTCTATAAGCTGATCGGACACCCCGAGCGTCTCACCATGCCGCTCTATCGTGAGCGCAAGGATCAGCCGTTCAAGGAGATCAGCTGGGATCAGGCGCTGGATATCGCCGCCAAAAAATTTGCCGGAGCGGTCCGCGAACACGGCAACGATTCGGTTGCCTATTACGGTTCGGGCCAGGCGCTGACCGAGGAGACCTATCTGTTCCAGAAGGTCATGCGGGCCGGTCTGCAGACCAACAACGTCGAGGGCAACCCGCGTTTGTGCATGGCCAGCGCGGTCGGTGGTTACCTGACCTCTTTCGGGGCTGACGAGCCGATCGGTTCTTACACCAATATCGACCGCACCTCCTGTTTCTTCATCATCGGCAGCAACATGGCCGAGGCTCATCCGGTGGTGTTCCGTCGGGTCATGAAGCGCAAGATGGACCACCCCAATGATGTCAAGGTGATCAACGCCGATCCGCGCATTTCTCCTACCTCGCGTATCGCTGACCTGCATCTGCAGTTCAAGCCCGGCACTGACCTGGCACTGATGAACGGCATGGCCTATGTAATTCTGGAGGAAAAACTCTATGACGAGAAATTCCTCAAGGATTATGCTTCGTTCCGGGTTGGAAAAGAATCTCAGGAAGTCGATCTCGAAGCTTATCGCAAGTCCCTTGACCCTTATTCTCCTGAAAAGGCCGCCCAGACCTGCGGCGGCAACATCACCCCGGATGCCATCCGCCAAGCTGCCCGCTGGTTTGCCAAATCAAATGGAACGTTGAGCATGTGGTGCATGGGGATCAACCAACGCAAGCAAGGGGTGTGGGCCAACAACCTGATTCATAATATGCACATCCTCACCGGCCAGCTCTGCAAGCCGGGGGCGGACAGTTTGTCCCTGACCGGCCAACCGAACGCCTGCGGCGGCGTGCGCGAAGGGGGTGGGCTCTGCCACATCCTGCCGGCGCACCGTCCGGTGGTGAAAGAAAAGCTGCGCAATGACGTCGAGGATTTGTGGGGCGTGCCGCGAGGCAGGATTCCGGCCAAGCCCGGCTACCACACCATGGCCATGTTTTCCGCCGTCAATGAGGGGAAGATCAAGGCTTTGTGGGTCAACTGCACCAGCCCGGCCCAGAGCCTCCCCAATGTCGAGATCTATCGCGATGGCATGAAGCGTGAGGACGTCTTTATCGTCACTACCGATATTTTCCCGACCAAGACCACCGAACTGTCCAACCTGATCCTGCCGACCGCCTTCCATTTCGAGAAGACCGGGGTTTATGGCTGCACCGAGCGGCGTTCCCAGTTGACCCCCAAGGCGGTCGATCCGCCCGGCCAGGCGAAACCGGAAGTCTGGATCGTTCGCGAGTGGGCCCTGCGGTTGTCCAAAGAACTCAATGACCCGGTGATTGCCAAGACCGTAGCTGGATTTGTCGGGCTTGAAGAGGGCTATGCATTGCCCAAGGCGATCTGGGACGAGTACAGCCAGAAACTGACCAAACACCAGGATAACGATCTGCGCGGCGCGACCTACGAAGTCCTGGCCTCCATGAAGGACGGCGTGCAATGGCCGGCCCCCACCGAAGACTTTGCCCGCACCGGCGGCACCGATATCAAGTTCGTGCGCGGAATCGATCCCATGGCCGACAGCGAAGCCAAGGATGACAAACCGTATCAGTTCTACGGCCCGGCCCATCCTGACCGTAAATTGTGGGTGTGGCTCCGCGATTATGTCGGCGCTGAAGAAGAGCCGGACAGCGAATATCCCATGTACCTGTCGACCGGGCGGATCATCGATCACTGGCATACCACCAGTATGACGGGCCGAGTGCCGGAACTGCTGCGCGCCAACCCCTATTCCTTTGTCGAGATCAATCCCAAGGATGCCGCCCGCCTCGGCATCAAACCGGGAGATCTGGTGGAAATCGAATCGCGCCGGGGCAAGACGATCATGCCGGCCAAAGTGCTCGATGGTCCTTTGGAAGGGATGGTCTTTGCCTACTGGCACGACATGCACGAGGACCGCATGATCAACAAGGTGACCAAGGACGCCTATGACCCAGGTTCCAAGGAGCCGGAGTTCAAGATCTGCTCCTGCCGCATCCGCCGCGTTTCAGGACCGAAACCCCTGACGCCGTACCTGGTGCAGCTGTAGCCTTGAAGCGGGGAGGGGGGCAAACCCTCTCCCCACTTCTCAACCAAGGAGATTGCTCATGCCTATTGGCGGTTTCGTGATTCATGTCGATCCGGCCCGGAAATCCGGCGCGTTGCAAGAACTGGGAGAAATCAGCGAGCTGGAAATCTATGCTGCGGACGAAAAAGGCCAGGTGGTGGCAGTGCTTGATACCGAAACTTCGGCTGAAATGGAAAGTCTGGTCAATAAGATGGAAGGGATGGAATCGGTCCTATCGGTAGGATTGACATATTTCCACGCTGAGGATGAAAGTGACAAAATTGCCCGCGGTGAACTTTCCGCAAACTTCAGCTTTGGCCGCAAAGGGGAAAAACCGGCGGATCTTCCTTAAGCTCGTCGCCCTGCTGCCCCTGGCGGCCGCCTCAGCAGAAGCGAAAATTCGGTTGCCTTCACCCTTGGCTACCAACCGCCTGCGTCCGCCTGGCGCTGTTGCTGAGGAATTATTCCCGGGGACCTGTATTCGCTGCGGACGTTGTGTTGAGGTCTGCCCTTACCGGTCCATAGAGCCTCTGGATATTCGTGCCGGCGTTCATGCCGGCACCCCCTTGATCCGTGTCGAACAGATTCCCTGTTATGTCTGCATGAAGTGCGTCGAGGTCTGTCCGACCGGCGCATTGCAGCCGGTGGCGCAGCAGGATACGCGCATGGGGTTGGCGGTAATTCATCGGCACAGCTGTGTTGCTTGGCTCGACGAAGTGCTGTGCAGAACTTGCTATAATGTCTGTCCCTTCCAAAATACCGCTATTCGTTTGGAAGCCTTCAAACCGGTCGTGGATGAAAAACACTGCACCGGCTGTGGGTTATGCACCCATGGCTGTCCCATTTCTCTTTCCGATACCCTCAAGTCCATCAATATCGAACCGGTTGCTCTGCGCAAGGTAAAGGAGCCGCAGCCATGAGTCCGTGCAAGACGAAATTCTGGACCTGTTGGCGGTTGAGAGTGCAAACGGCTGCTTTTGCCTTGCTGGTCGCCATACCGGTATTGAATTACTTTCATATCGACTTCATTCAAGGGTGGTATCAGTCCCTGAGTATCGGCAATCTGTGGTTTGTTTCTCCCTTGGAAGGGCTGGAGAGGATTCTGGTGACCAAGTCACTTTATGGGCCGCTGCTCGTCGGCATGTTTATTCCGGTCCTGGTGGCTCTGACACTTGGGCGAGTTTTTTGCGGCTGGATTTGTCCGATTCATTTTTTCTCCGAGCTATCCGATCGTCTGCGTACAACGTTCGGCGGAAAACTTTATCCTCCTGACTGTTGGCGCTTGCCCCGGTTCACGTTGTGGTGGGCGCTGGCCGGGGAATTGTTGTTGGCCATGATTTTAGGCGCCCCCCTGTTCGTCTTCCTTTCACCTCCTGGTCTGGTTGGGCGTGAACTGTTGCAGCTGGTTTTTTTTCAGACGTTAGCACTTGAAGGGTTGATCATCGTTGCCGTGTTGTTGCTCAACCTGCTGACCCGGCGTTTTTTCTGCCGGTATTTGTGTCCCCTCGGCGCTTTGTTGGCGCTGTTAGGGCAAAAAAGACGGTTGCGTATCGAGTTGCAGTCGGCAGCCTGTATCCAGTGCGCGCAGTGCGATCAGGCCTGTCCTCTTGGCCTTACGGTCAGTTTGGGCGAAGGAGCTGGACTGCATTGCTGGAATTGTGGAACCTGTGTCGATCAATGTCAGCACGCAGCCTTGCAACTGACCCTTATGTCATCTCAGAAGCCTAGCCAAGGTCCACCCCCGAATTAAATCCTGCGAGTTGATTCCTGCTGATTGCGCGTGGACAACACGAATAATCAGCACTATTATGGTGCCGCTTGGAGGTGATGCCCCTAATGCCGGTCGGTGTTGGCGTTTGTAAAGGGAGTAACGCTGGACCGACAGAATGATTTCAGCGGATTGATTGGATGTTTGGTAAAGGATCTGTGCATGGTATTGAACGCTGCAGAAGAGAAACTATGTGCCGCACTCCTCGTTGGAGGGAAGAGTCGTCGTATGGGGCGAGATAAAGCCTTGATCGAAGTGGGGGGCCTCCCCATGTACGAACGCGTACTCAATGTCTTGCGCAGTTGTCTGCAGCCGGTTTATCTGATAGGAGATGCCCCGCAACGTTTTGAAGGGCTCCCAGAAGAGGTTGTCCCCGATGTGTTTCCAGGGAGCTCTCTGGGGGGAATCTATACCGCGCTGTTTCACTCCAAAGCGGATTATGTTTTTGTTGCGGCCTGTGATCTTCCCTTTGCCAGCCCAGAGATCATGACCTACCTCCTTTCTTTGCGCCATGACTATGATGTGGTCGTCCCGAGCGGTTTTTCCGGGCTGGAGCCTTTGTTTGCAGTCTATTCCAACTCTTGTCTGATCCCTTTTCGTTCGGCCCTTGAATGCGGTTGCCTGCGTATCATCAGTGCGTGGGAGGGGTTGCGGGTGCGGGAGGTCGGTGTCAAGGAGTTGGCACCGTTGGCTGATCTTGATCAGGCCTTTTTCAATGTTAATTGCCTCACCGACCTTGAACACCTTAATAGCCAAACCTGAACATCTCATTTAAAGACATTTTTTCGGTCTGCCTGCAGCTTCTTTTTATCTTGTTAAATTCATTAAAAAATCATGGATTCTGTAGGTTACGGGTATCCTTTTGATTCTTAAAAGAAATTTTTTTGTTCCTGCTTGACAAGGAGCAGGTCATTGTTAACCTAAACAACAAGAGGAAAGAGTTCCTCCTCTTTCTTCCTCCCTTGGCGCGCTGATCCCTTTTCCAAGCGCGCCTTTTTTTTGGGTAAATGCTTTCTTAATCCTCCCTATTACTGTTTATTCCAGATTTTTTGTAGGTGACTATGGCTATCATTCAATGGAAAGATTGCTACGCGACCGATGTCCCAGAGTTTGACGAAGAGCACAAAGACCTTGTGTCTATGATCAATGCTTTGTATGAAGCGATTCGTGACCATAACCAGGCTGAAATAAAAGAAAAAATTCTGACGTCACTCATGGAATATGTCGCCACCCATTTGGCACATGAAGAGGCGCGGATGGAAGAGTTGGGGTACCCGGATTTGGCTGCGCATAAGCAAGCGCATGATTCTTTTCGGAATGATGTTGCTGCTCTTGAGGAAATGGCGAATTCAGGAGAGGCTTATTTAGTTAGCGATATGTATCACCTTCTTCGTGGTTGGCTGCTGGCCCACATCGTTGAGGTGGATAAGAAATATACTTCCTTCTTTCTTGAGAAAACAGGCTCTTGAGTCAATCTGGAGGAGCTGTCCCCTGTAGCTTGCGAGCCTTTGGACAATGGCAACGAGCCTGCCCGTGGTCAATCAATTGACAAACTCTAAATGTTCTATTCGATATCCTTTGTCTGACCCTGATATCTAGAGGGAATTAAAAGTAACCATGGTTGATGTAGCAATTGTGGTTGCGCTGTTGAAAAATATATAGCTTTCAGTTGCTTGAGGCGTTTTTAAAAAAGGGGTGCAACTATGGTTGCACCCCTTTTTTGTTGCAATAAACCAATGAGGACGAAAATATTCTAAAAAGAGCGCGAAATCTGGTTCAAAAGAGCAAAAATAAAATAATTGGTATTGGGTTTGCTTCCTGGTGCTTGTGTTAGTTCTTGTAACATCTGTGGTGGAAAGCAAAGAGGTGATGTTTTCTGCGCCATTTACTTGGAGGGGAAGGGAAAGTCTAGGATGAAAAAAACTACCGATTCCAAATTCTCTAGCGGTCGTACTTTCAGTACTGCTGGAGCATCTCTGCCTCTGCTGTTGCCGCCTTTGGTCGTCACTGTCGCCGGTTGTGCATCTGCCCTCGCGTGGCCCGGTTCCGGCGTCTGGCCGGTCCTCGGCACGGCGGCAGGCTGGGGCGTCAGCGGACTGTTGCTGTGGCGGCGCCGGCAGAAAAATGCTGTTCAGCGCTGGCAGGCTATCGACAGCCAGGTCATGCAGCTCACCGACCGCACCGAAGAACTGTTTCGCTACCTGTCTCAGCAGTTCACCAGCGAATTCTCCCATATCGAGCAGGAAAACCGTCAGGTGCAGGACATCCTGGCCGACGCCATCGACAAGCTGATCAACAGCTTCACCGGCCTGGAAAAGAACGCCGGGCAGCAGCAGGAGCTGGCTCTGTCCCTGGCTGGTCGCCGTCGCCTCGGCGACGGACAGCAAGGGCTGGAAGGATTCCTCAAACAAATCACCGATGTGTTGCAGACCTTTGTTCAGGCCGCACAGCAGAACAGCCGGGTGACCCGGGAATTGATGGAGCGTGTTCAACGTACCAACAGTGATTTTCAGGATGTTCTGCAGATGCTGACCGAGGTGCGCAAGATCGCGGACCAGACCAACCTGCTGGCGATCAATGCAGCGGTGGAAGCAGCCCGGGCCGGCCAGGCCGGACGGGGATTCGCCGTGGTGGCCGAAGAGGTGCGCAATCTGTCGGTCCGCTCCAACAAGTTTTCCGAACGGATCGAAGAGTCGGTGGAACGCATCGCTCAGGCCCTGCGCCAGGCGCAAACCGGTATGGAAAAACTGGCTGAGGAAGGGACTGCCGCCACTCAGGATGCCCAGCAGCGCATGGACGGGTTGCTGGGACAGACCCAGACCTTCAACTCCCAGGTGGCGCAGACTGCCGATTCTCTTGGGCATTTATCCGAAGAGGTCGGGCATCAGGTGCGCAGCGCCGTGACCAGCCTGCAATTCCAGGACCTGACCACCCAGGTGCTCGGTCATGTGACCCAGCGGGTGCAGACTTTAGGTGCGGTTCTGGAACAGTTGGCTGACCTGGCTCTGGCTGAGAGCAACGGCGCGAATGATGCCGCCGAGGGCTGTCGGCAACGGCTGGAAGCGTTCCAGGTGGGTCTTGAACGGGCCTCGCATTTGATCGAACAGGCACAGCACAGCCCGGTCTCGCAGAAAAGCCTGGCTGAAGGCGATATCGAACTCTTTTAGACCATAACGAGGCACGACCATGGCAAAAACGATTTTGGCAGTTGATGATTCCCGCTCCATTCTGCAGATGGTGAGTTTTACCTTGAAAGGGGCTGGATACGCGGTGGAGGAAGCCGGCGATGGCCAGGCTGCGCTGACCAAAGCCGCCGCGCAGAAGTTCGACCTGGTCCTGACCGACCTGAATATGCCGGGCATGGACGGGATCACTCTGGTGCAAAAGCTGCGCACTCATCCGAACTACAAATTTACCCCGATCCTGATGCTGACCACCGAGGCCGGTGATGCGTTCAAAGCCAAAGGCAAGGCTGCCGGAGCGACTGGCTGGCTGGTCAAACCGTTTGATCCGCAGAAGCTGCTCGGTGTTGTCAAAAAGGTCCTCGGGTAGCAAAGGAGACTTTACCTATGGAGGTTTCTCTTAAGAAGACTGCGGAGGGGGTTATCCTAACTGTTGTCGGTGAGGGGACTCTGCCGTATGCGGATCAGCTGAAACAAGAAATTGTTGCTGCCTTTGCCCAACCAGGCTCACTGACCTTGGACCTTGAGGGGCTTGAAGGTTTGGATCTCGCTGGGATGCAGGTTCTTGGAGCTGCTCATCGCTGGGCGGTTGTGAATCAGCGCGATTTCCATGTCGTTGGCTGTCAACAAAATTTGTTTAAACAAACTGTCATTGATAGTGGTTTTGCGCGACAACATTCATGTAATCGAATGGGTCTTGACCACAATTGCTTATGGGTGATCAACCACTGATGATTTTTCGTTAGGAGGGAATCATGCAGGACCAACAACGGGCAGCGTTTCGCGAGGAAGCCTACGAACTTTTGGGGGAACTGGAAACCTCCCTGCTCGAGCTCGAAGAGCAGCCGGAGAATATGGACCTCATCGGGCGGGTGTTCCGCGCCATGCACACCATCAAAGGGTCCGGCTCCATGTTCGGTTTCACCGAGGTGAGCCGCTTCACCCACGAGGTGGAAACGGTGTACGACATGGTGCGTAACGGAGCTTTGAGCGTCAGTCCTCAGCTGGTGTCCCTGTCTCTGGCCGCCCGTGACATGATCAAAGAGCTGCTCGACGCCGACCTGGATGACGGCAATGTGGACCAGCAACGGGTTCAGGAATTGATCGACGGTTTCCGCGCTTACCTTAAGAGCGACTCGTCTCCAGCCAAGGATGAGGTCGTCGCGTCCTCCTCGGCCAACCTGCCCAAGAACGAAACCCTGCCGCGCGTCTATCGGATTCATTTTCAACCCGCTGCCGATATCTTCCTCACCGGAACCAATCCCCTCGGATTATTGAATGAATTAAGAGAACTTGGTGATTGTCATGTGATTGCCCGCACCGAGCAGTTGCCCTGTCTGGATGAGCTTGAGCCGGAGAAATGCTATGTCGGCTGGGACATCATCCTGACCACCGAACGGAGCGTGGACGAGATCCGCGACGTGTTTATCTTTGTCGAGGATGACAGCAAACTCTCCATCACCTTGATTGAAGACGGTTCCGTCGAGGCGGAAGAGGGCGGTGGCAGCTACAAGATGCTCGGCGAACTGCTGGTGGAGCGAGGTGACCTGGATAAGGAAACCCTGCAACGTTTCCTCGACGGTCGCAAGAAGATCGGCGAACTCCTTATGGATGCCGGCCTGGTCAAACCGGAGCAGATTGAAGCGGCCCTCAAGGAACAGGAACAGGTTCGCAAGGTACGGGAGAAACGTCAGCAGAGCTCTCCTCAAGGGAACACGGCAGAAGCAGTCACCAGCCTGCGGGTCCCGGCGGACAAACTGGACAAGCTGGTCGACCTGGTGGGGGAACTGGTCACTGTGCAGTCGCGCTTGAGCCAGACAGCGGCTGTGCGCCAGGATGCCGAACTGACCGCCATTGCCGAAGAAGTCGAACGGCTGACCGAAGAGCTGCGCGACAACACCCTGAACATCCGCATGCTCCCCATCGGCAGCACCTTCAGCAAGTTCAAGCGGCTGGTGCGCGATTTGTCGCAGGATCTGGGCAAGCAGGTGGAGATGACCACCAGCGGCGCCGAGACCGAACTGGACAAGACCGTGCTGGAGAAACTCAACGATCCTCTGGTGCACATCATTCGCAACAGCATTGACCACGGCATCGAAACCCCGGACGTCCGGCGTGCTGCCGGCAAGCCGGAGGGGGGCACCGTGCACCTGAGCGCCGAGCACTCGGGGGACAGCGTGCTGCTGACCATCCGCGACGACGGCAAAGGGCTGGATGCCAACGCGATCCGTGCCAAGGCTGTTGAAAAAGGGCTGATCAGCGAGACCGACACCCTGAGCACCAGCGAACTCTATCAGCTGATCTTCGCCCCCGGCTTCTCCACGGCCAAGACCATCTCCAGCGTGTCCGGCCGCGGCGTCGGCATGGACGTGGTGAAGAAAGCCATCGAAACGCTGCGTGGCAGCATCGAGATCGACAGCGCCCCGGGCCTGGGCACCCTGCTGAAGATCAAGATCCCCCTGACTCTGGCGATCATCGAAAGCCTGCTGGTGCGCATCGGCGACGCCCACTTCGTGCTGCCGCTGGCCCTGGTGGAGGAATGCGTGGAATTGACCGCCGCCGACGTGGCTGCCGCCCACGGCCGCCATCTGGCCAATGTGCGCGGCCAGCTGATCCCTTACATCCCCCTGCGCCAGCGCTTCGCCATCGACGGCGACGTCCCGGCGATCCAACAGGTGGTGGTGACCCAGGTGGATCAGCAGCAGATCGGCTTCGTGGTCGACCATGTGATCGGCGAACACCAGACCGTCATCAAATCCCTGGGGCGGATGTACAAAGACGTGTCCGGGATCAGCGGCGCCACCATCCTCGGCGACGGCTCCGTGGCCTTGATTCTCGACGCCTACGAGCTGCTGCACAGCAGCGCCGCCGAAGAAGCCAGACAATGCGCCATCAAGGTGGCTTAACGAATACGACTGTCAAGAGCGGGAACAGACAAGGGAGAATGTTATGAGTGAAGAGATCAATACCAATCAATACCTGACCTTCCGCCTCGGCGACGAAGTGTTCGGTCTGCAAATCGCCAAAGTGCGCGAAGTGCTGGATTACACCACGGTGACCCGTGTACCGCAGACTCCGAACTTCATGCGCGGGGTGATCAACCTGCGCGGCTCGGTGGTGCCGGTGGTGGACATGCGGCTGAAGTTCGGCCTGGCGTCCACCGAACGAACCGTGAACACCTGCATCATCATCGTCGAAGTGGAACTGGAGAACGAGATCACCATCCTCGGCGCCCTGGCCGACTCGGTGCAGGAGGTCTTGGAACTGGGACCGGAGCAGATCGAGCCGGCGCCGAAGATCGGCACTAAGCTCAATACCGATTTCATCAAGGGGATGGGCAAAGCCGACGAAAAATTCATCATCCTGCTTAATATCGACCGGGTCTTCTCCTCTGAGGAACTGGCCTTGGTTTCTGGCTCTCAGGATATGAATGCTGCAGTTTGATCAATGCAGTCCTGTAAAATTTAAAGCGATTGACTCTTAAATATAAGAATCGGATTTATTCCCGTGGGTTTATCGGAGCGACATTTCAATCAGATTTGCCAGTTCATTTATTCCCATGTCGGGATTAAATGTTCGCTTAAGAAGAAGTCAATGATTGAAAGTCGCCTCGCCAAACGGCTGCGGGCTCTCAATTTTGTTGATTACGCCGAGTACTGCGATTATCTGTTCAGTGATCGTGGGTTGGAAGACGAACTGGTCCATCTGATCAATGTTGTTACCACCAATAAAACTGATTTCCTGCGGGAACCGAAACATTTTGATTTTTTGACTCAGACGGTGTTGCCGCTCCTGCGTCAACATCGTCGGCTCGATTTGAAAAAGAAACTAAGCTTTTGGAGTGCCGGCTGTTCGACTGGAGAAGAGCCTTACACGCTAGCCATGGTCCTTGCTGATTACAATGACAAACAGGCGAACGGTAAACTCTCCTTCGATATTCTGGCAACCGATGTTTCGACTCGGGTTCTCGATATTGCTCGCCGGGCGGTTTACCATCAGGAAAGGATCGAACCTGTTCCTCAGGAGTGGCGCAAACGTTATTTGCTCCGTAGTCGTGATGCAAATAATCCGTTAGTCCGAATTGCCCCTGAACTTCGTAAGAAAGTGACCTTCGGCCGGTTGAACTTTATGGACGACGAGTTTGGCTTGCCTCACCTGGTCGATATTATTTTCTGCCGGAATGTTATTATTTATTTTGACCGCCCTACCCAAGAAAAATTGATGAAGAAATTCGCCAAAAACCTGACCCCTGGCGGATATTTGTTCATCGGTCATTCCGAATCACTGCATGGGTTTGATATCCCTTTTGAACAGATTTCACCAACAGTGTATCGAAAATTGACCTGAGTCCCGCGAGAGGGTTTTGACGCGATGTTCGGTTTGTGTTTGGCCACGGCAGAAATGGTTTTAATATTTCGTCTGCCCTTTTGATCGCCTGCTTTAAGTTGGGGAGGTGTCATGTCCCGTAAAATAAGAGTTCTTATCGTTGACGACTCCGCTGTCGTTCGGCAGACGCTCTCCGATATCATTTCCTCCGACCCTGATCTGGAAGTTATGGGGACGGCGTCGGATCCATTTGTAGCCGTTGATCGAATGCGGACTGAAAAACCTGATGTCATTACGCTTGACGTCGAGATGCCGCGCATGGATGGCTTGACCTTCCTCAAGAAGATCATGAATCAGCATCCACTGCCTGTGGTCATGTGTTCCAGTTTGACTGAAAAAGGTTCGGAAACCGCTTTGAAAGCCCTGGAATATGGGGCGATTGAAATCATTGAAAAACCGAAACTCGACATCAAGCATTTCCTCGAAGAATCGCGCATTCGAATTTGCGACGTCGTCAAGGCGGCGGCCCAGGCAAGGCTCAAGCCACTCTCTGTCAGCAGCCTTAAAGGACAACCCAAACTGACGGCAGATGCCGTTATTTCCGCCCCTACAAGTAAAGCCATGATTCAGACTACCGAAAAGGTTGTCGTGGTTGGGGCTTCGACCGGTGGAACCGAGGCTTTGAGGATTTTTCTTGAGGCGCTGCCAGCCGACACACCCGGAATTGTCATCGTACAGCACATGCCTGAAAACTTTACTGCTACCTTTGCCAAGCGTCTCGACAGCCTCTGCAAGGTGACCGTGAAGGAAGCTCAGGATGGCGATACGGTTGTGCGTGGCCGCGCCCTGATAGCCCCAGGCAACCGTCACACCTTGCTGAAGCGAAGCGGTGCCCGCTATTACGTTGAGGTCAAGGACGGCCCGTTGGTTTGTCGTCACCGTCCTTCCGTCGATGTGCTGTTCCGCTCCGCTGCTCGTTATGCGGGGAAGAATGCTGTAGGGGTGATCATGACCGGCATGGGAGATGACGGCGCCAAGGGGATGAAAGAAATGAAAGAGGCAGGGGCGGTCAATGTCGCTCAGGATGAAGCGACCTGTGTTGTTTTCGGCATGCCCAACGAAGCGATTAAGCAGGGCGGGGTCGACCATGTTCTCGGCCTGGATAAGATTGCCTACAAAGTTTTAAACCTCTGTAACTAAAAAGGCTTGTATCAGATGAAAAAGGCCGAGTCGTTATTGATTCGGCCTTTTTTTCTGCTCTGGCGGTATCCTGATTTCTTTTTGTAATCGTCAATTTTTTCAAGTTTTTCGGCAAACGGCAGTGGACTGTTTCATATATGTTTATTGGCCTTTGTCCTCCTGCGGAAGAGAAGGGGAACTCTGTAGAAAAAAAGGTTGCATTTTTCTTATAGGTTTGTTAGAAACCGTACTCTTCAGGGCGTAGCACAGCCAAGTAGCGTACCTACTTTGAGACTCGAGGGTTTGTTGACGCAAAATGTTGACAAAGCTGAAAGCAGGGTAGAGTTTTGCAGGGTTGATGTCGCCATGAAAGAACAAACTTGTTAAAGTCGGGGCGTAGCGCAGCCTGGTAGCGCACCTGCCTTGGGAGCAGGGGGTCGCTGGTTCGAATCCAGTCGCCCCGACCATACGCGCGCCAGTAGCTCAGGTGGATAGAGCAACGGCCTTCTAAGCCGTTGGCCGAGGGTTCGAGTCCTTCCTGGCGCGCCATCTTTGCCCACTGAATTTGTCGTTGACAAGCAGGGGGCTCGTGATTAATATAGCGTGGTTTTGTGGTGGGTGTAGCTCAGTTGGTAGAGCACTGGATTGTGGCTCCAGTTGTCGAGGGTTCGATCCCCTTCACTCACCCCATTTAATACCCCAAGGTCCGGTCGCGATGACCCCAGAGCAGCCAGCGAATCATGGGCTGGCGTGGAGGGCTCGGTCGGACCTTTTAAGTATCATATGAAATTTTGCCGCCGAGGGATGAACTGCTGTCGGTATTGGGGTGCCATCCGGTACGGTTTGCCTTCAATGACAGTAACTGGCGATGGATTCTCCCTTCTAAAATTCATGCGTTACTCCGGGGTCCTCGTCCTCAGCGAGAGTGGCGGAATTGGCAGACGCACTGGATTTAGGATCCAGCGGGCAACCGTGGGGGTTCGAGTCCCCCCTCTCGCACCACAAATTTCCCCAAGGGTCAAACCAGCTGACAAATTTTAACAGTCTGTACTGGAGCCGTAGAAGAAACGTCTGCGGGCTGCCACATTTTTCTTTAAAAAACGGGTTAAAATTTTTTTCTGTGAGGTAATGGCATGAACGTCCAGGTGGAAAACATTAGCAGCATCAAGAAGAAACTCCTTTTCGAGGTCGCTCCGGAAACCGTCGCCGCTGAAATTGACAAGGCCTACACCAGTATTGCCAAGACCGCCAAGGTCAAAGGTTTTCGGCCTGGAAAAGTTCCTCGTAATATCCTGGAAAAATACTATGCCCCGCAGATGGAACAACAAGTCCTCTCTCGTTTGATAAACGATACTTATTTCAAGGCGGTAAATGAGCATAATATCCCCGCACTTGGTGATCCTGAAATTGTTGAAAGCAGTTCTCTGGCAGTTGGCAGTCCTTTTACTTATGAAGCTCATGTGGAAATCAAGCCTGAGGTTGAAGCCAAGGACTATTTCGGGCTTGAGTTGAAGAAGGAAATCCTCGAGCTTGACCCGGGCTTTGTTGACAACCAACTGAATGATATGCGTTCGGCACGCGCTGAGCTTCAGGTTGTTGATCGGCAGACCGCTGAAAATGGCGATTTCGTGATTATCGATTTCGAAGGCTTTGTTGATAATGTGGCCTTCGAGGGCGGCAAAGCCGAAGGATATACCCTGGAGTTGGGCAGCAACTCTTTTATTCCCGGATTCGAAGACCAATTGGTCGGCATGAATGTTGAGGAATCCAAAGACATTGAGGTGGCTTTCCCTGAAAATTACGGAAATGCTGAACTTGCTGGCAAACCTGCCACCTTTAAAGTTAAACTGCATGAAATCAAAGCTAAAGTAATGCCGGAGCTGGATGACGAATTTGCCAAAGGTTTTCAAGAAGAAAATCTGGAAGGGCTGAAAGCTCGTCTTCAGGAACACTATGAATCTCAGGAGCGCGGTCGTGTTGACGGCGATCTCCGCGAACGTCTGATTGAAGGATTGATCGAACGGAATCCTATCGAAGTTCCCGAGAGCATGGTGGGGCGGCAGCTTGAGTATATGCTCAACAACATTAAAAACCGGTTGCGCTCTCAGGGAATGTCCTTGGAAATGATGGGCATGAATGAAGAGTCCTTCAAGCATATGTACCAAGAAAATGCTGTGAAGCAGGTACAGGGGAGCTTGTTGTTGGAAGCCATTGGCGCCCAGGAGGGGCTCAAGGTGGAAGACAGTGAAATGGACTCTCGGTTGGAAAAGATTGCTGAAATGTCTCACGCGCCTTTGGACGCTGTCCGCAAGCATTTTTCCCAGCAGGAAAACAAGGAAGGGCTGATTGCCCAAATCCTTGAGGAAAAGGTCATCGAGCTGTTGCTGGAAAAGGCACAGCTTACCGAAGTCACTAAAGCTGAACTCGCCCCGGCCGAGGAAGAAGCTGAGCAGGAGTAATGCCATGAGCCTTATCCCGATGGTGGTGGAGCAGACTGGGCGTGGCGAACGCGCCTACGATATATATTCACGTCTGCTTAAAGACCGAATTATTTTCTTGGGTGGTGCCATTGATGATCATGTCGCTAACCTGGTGATTGCCCAGTTGTTGTTTCTGGAGTCGGAAGACCCAGATAAAGATATTTATCTTTACATCAACTCTCCTGGTGGGGTGGTCACTGCCGGCTTGGCTATTTACGATACCATGCAATATCTTAAGCCTCCTGTATCGACCATTTGTGTCGGTCAGGCCGCGAGTATGGGGGCTGTTCTGTTGGCAGCCGGGCATTCTGGTAAGCGCATGGCCCTGCCCAATGCCAGAATCATGATCCATCAGCCGCTTGGTGGATTCCAGGGACAGGCAACGGATATCAGTATTCATGCTCAAGAAATTTTGCGTATGCGCGAGGTTTTGAATGGAATTCTGGCCAAACACACTGGCCAGTCTCTGGAACAGGTCGGACTTGATACGGAGCGTGATTTTTTCATGGGTAGCGAAGCAGCAAAGGGTTATGGTATTATTGACAACATCGTAACCCAGAAGAAATGATCCGTTTAAGTGGAGGAATTGCGTGAGTCATAATGATGATCGTTCAGGACAATTGACTTGTTCCTTTTGCGGCAAAGCCCAGGATGAAGTGAAAAAACTGATTGCCGGGCCGGCCGTTTACATCTGCGATGAATGCATTGAATTGTGCAAAGACATCATCGCTGAGGAGGCCAAGCTGGACGATGCTGAAAACCGCAGCAACCGTCTGCCTCGGCCGACGGAAATTAAAGAAATCCTCGACGATTACGTAATTGGCCAGGAACGGGCAAAAAAAGTTCTGGCAGTGGCGGTTTATAATCATTACAAACGCATCGAGTACTCTGCCAAGCCTGGCGATGTCGAAGTTCAGAAAAGCAACATCCTGCTACTTGGCCCTACAGGCAGCGGAAAAACCTTGCTCGCCCAAACTTTAGCTCGGGTGCTAAACGTTCCTTTTGCCATTGCCGATGCCACCAATTTGACCGAGGCCGGCTATGTGGGTGAGGACGTTGAAAATATTATTCTTAATCTTTTGCAGGCTGCTGATTACGACCTAGAGCGCGCCCAAAAAGGGATTATCTACATCGACGAAGTTGATAAAATCGCTCGCAAGTCCGATTCGCCCTCAATTACCCGCGACGTATCCGGAGAAGGGGTGCAGCAGGCGCTATTGAAAATTATTGAAGGAACCATGGCAAGTGTTCCGCCCAAAGGCGGGCGGAAGCATCCTCAGCAGGAGTTCCTCAAGGTTGATACGACTAATATCCTGTTTATCTGTGGCGGTGCATTTTCAGGTCTTGAGGATATTATTTCTCAACGGTCCGGTGCCAAGAGTATGGGATTTGGGGCAAATGTGCGCCAGAAAGAAGAAAAGAAACTAGGTGAACTGCTGTCACAGGTTGAGCCGATGGATTTGCTCAAATATGGCCTGATCCCAGAGTTCATTGGTCGTTTACCGGTGGTTGCTACCCTTAATGAACTGGACGAAGAATCTCTCATCCAGATTCTGAAAGAACCGAAAAACGCCCTCATCAAGCAGTACCAGAAGCTGTTTGAGATGGAAAAAGCCAATCTCAAATTCACCGATGGGGCACTGGTCGCCATTGCCCGGGAAGCCATCAAACGGAAAACTGGGGCTCGCGGTCTACGTTCCATTCTGGAAAATGCCATGCTCGAGGTAATGTACGACATTCCATCACAGGATCGTGTCAAGGAAGTCGTCATTAATGAGGATGTCATTCTCAACAACGCTCGGCCAATTATTCTTTACGACTGCGCCGAGACTGCCTGATCCTTGCCATCTGACCGTTGCGCGGCTATCTTTGTAGGGTAGCCGTGCAACGCTTTTGCCTCCCTGAATCCATTTCAGTGGATGAGTAGCTCTTCGGGAGAACAATGACCGACATTCTGTATAACGATTCTATTCCTGAGGACGAAAAAGGGCTTTATCCGCTTCTTCCTCTTAGGGATATCGTCATTTTTCCTTATATGGTCACCCCTTTGTTTGTAGGGCGACCGCCGTCTATCCAGGCCCTGGAACTGGCCATGGAAAAAGACAAATTAGTTTTTCTTGCCACCCAACGTGATCCGAAGATCGATGAGCCGAACCGCGAAGACATCTACGATATCGGTGTCGTCGCTCAGGTTATCCAGCTCCTCAAGTTGCCGGATGGCACTGTCAAGGTTCTGGTCGAAGGGAAACGTCGCGGCAGAATCGAATCACTGGTGCGGCAGGAGTCTTGTCTTTTTGTTGAGATAGAGCCTCTTTCTTCTCTGACTGTGGAGACCCCCGAAATCGAGGCGCTTATGCGCAGTATTCGGGAGGCTTTTGAAAATTACATCAATCTGAGCAAAAAAGTTCCCCCAGAAATGGCAAGCTCAATTTCAGGCATTGTCGAGGGAGGGAGACTTGCCGATACTATCATTGCGCATCTCAATGTTCGTATCAGCGACAAACAAGATATTCTGGCCCTGATCGATTCTCAACAGCGCTTGGAGCGACTGTTGATGCTTATCGAAAGGGAAGTTGAAATTCTGCAGATTGAGAAGAAAATCCGCAATCGCGTCAAAAGTCAGATGGAGCGGAGCCAGAAAGAGTACTATCTCAATGAGCAGATGCGCGCCATTCAGAAAGAGCTTGGCGAAAAAGACGAATTTAAGCAGGAAATCCGGGAACTCGAAGAAAAGATCGAGAAACGGAAAATGTCTAAAGAGGCCACTGAAAAGGCCATGGGAGAGCTGCGTAAGCTGAAGATGATGTCACCCATGTCCGCTGAGGCCACTGTAGTCCGCAACTATATTGACTGGTTGGTATCGCTTCCTTGGAAGAAAGGAACCCCTGACCGCCTCGATCTGGAACGGGCTGAGGTCATCCTTGATGAAGACCATTTTGGTCTGGAAAAAGTTAAGGAACGTATCCTCGAATACTTGGCAGTTCAGGCTCTGGTCAAAAAAATTAAAGGTCCTATTCTCTGCCTCGTGGGTCCTCCTGGGGTCGGTAAAACCTCATTAGGGCGGTCCATTGCTCGTTCGCTCGGTCGTAAGTTCACCCGCATTTCTCTTGGTGGCGTGCGGGATGAAGCCGAGATTCGTGGACATCGCCGTACTTATATCGGGGCCATGCCCGGCAAAATTATTCAGAGCCTACGCAAAGTTGGGGTTCGCAATCCGGTCTTCCTGCTCGATGAGATAGATAAAATGAGTACTGATTTCCGCGGCGATCCCTCCTCTGCCCTACTGGAAGTCCTTGATCCGGAACAGAACAATACTTTCGGGGACCATTTCCTCGATGTCGAATATGATTTGTCCAGTATCCTCTTCATTACGACCGCCAATACCCTGCATACAATTCCTCGTCCTTTGCAGGATCGTATGGAAATTATTCGTATCGAGGGTTATACGGAAGAGGAAAAATTGAATATTGCCCGGCGGTATTTGCTGATTAAACAACTTGAAGCCCATGGTCTTCAGGCTGATCAGGTTCATTTTGCCGATTCTGCTTTCTACGAAATTATTCGGCGTTATACACGCGAAGCAGGCGTGCGTAATCTTGAACGAGAGATTGCCAATATCTGCCGTAAAATCGCTCGAGAAGTGGTGCGGTCCAAAGATAAGAAAAAAAATTATTCTATTGGTGTACCGCAAATTAAAAAATATCTCGGGGTGCCGCGCTATAGCTATGGCGTCAAGGAAGAGCAAAATCTCGTCGGTCTGGCCACTGGCTTGGCATGGACCGAAGTCGGTGGTGAAATGCTGACAATTGAGACGACCGTCCTTCCTGGCCAGGGTAAATTGACGGTGACAGGTAAGCTCGGCGATGTTATGAAAGAGTCTGCCCAGGCGGCTTTGAGCTATGTTCGGTCCCGCTGGGAGGCATTAGGGCTGGAAAAGGAATTTTATTCGCGCCTGGACATTCATATCCATGTTCCTGAAGGTGCGATTCCCAAGGATGGCCCGTCTGCAGGTATTACTATGGCCACGGCCCTTGCTTCGGCGATCACTGGCCGGCCCGTAGATCGAGATTTGGCCATGACTGGTGAAATTACCCTGAGGGGGCGGGTTTTGCCCATTGGTGGCTTGAAAGAAAAGCTTCTGGCTGCTAAGCGTGCAGGCGTTCAGAAGGTCCTCATTCCTCAGGAAAATGAGAAGAATTTGGAAGAAGTCCATCCTCAGATTCTTAAGAGTTTGACCGTGATCCCGGTCAGCCATATGGATGAAGTTTTGCAGGAAGCTTTGCTTCTTGATATGCCTATTGTAAGTCTTTCCGGTCGGAGTGATGTCAATCCCATCGGAGACGAGCAAATCCGGCATTAAACCTGGATTTGACAGAAATATTCTCTTGACACTCTTTTTGCTCTTCTGATATAAGTATCGCGGTTTCAGCAGGGCTTTTAATAATCCTTAAATTGTGGAGGTTTATTGTGACGAAAGCGGATCTTGTGAATGCGATTGCAGAGAAAGCTGGACTCAGCAAGGCGGATGCAGAAAAGGCACTGAAAGCCTTCACTGATGCCGTCGGAGAAGCCCTCAAGGCCGGAGAGAAAGTTGCTCTGGTTGGTTTCGGAACTTTCAGCGTTGGTGAGCGTGCTGCTCGTACCGGTCAGAATCCCCAGACTGGTGCAAAGATTGAAATTCCTGCTGCAAAAACTCCCAAGTTTAAAGCAGGTAAAGCTCTTAAGGACGCCGTCAACTAAGTTGGCAGTCTGAAGTCGGCTTCGTTTAAGCAAAGCCGGTTTTCAATCGCGGGGCTGTAGTAGAGTCGGTTACAACGCCGGCCTGTCACGCCGGAGGTCGCGGGTTCGAGTCCCGTCAGCCCCGCCATCATCAAAACAAAAAAAACGGTACCTAAATGAGGTGCCGTTTTTTTTGTTTTTTGATTGGGTCATTCGTTTGGCTTTTCTTTGAAAGCCCTGCAGCGATTGCCGCCTTGCCGTTTTGACTCGTACATGGCACTGTCGGCTTCAGTAAATAGATGATCTAATTGGCCGGTAATGTCTTGGTTCAGGTTGCTGTAATCATCTGCAAATTTGAATGTTGTTATCCCAATGCTGACAGTGACACGTAATTCGCCATGAGGCGTCGGCCAATATATCCTGCGAAGAGCTCCCAAAAGACGCCGACCGAGTTCTTCAGCCCCTTGGCCATCTGTCTCCGGCAGACTGATGGCGAATTCTTCCCCTCCCACACGAGCCAGAATGTCGGTTTCCCGCAGTTCTTCCAATAGCGCTCGAGAAATATCCCGTAGTACCGTGTCTCCTTGAGCGTGCCCATAGGTGTCATTGACATTTTTGAAATGGTCAATATCCATAATCAGCAAAGAGAAGGGGTGACGGTAGCGTGAAGTCCGACTCAGGGCCAATTTGCTTTCCGAAAAGAAATATCTTCGGTTATACAGGCCCGTCAATTCGTCAACCAACGAAAGAGCTTTGTAATGCTGTTTAAGTTGGCGCGTTTCTTCCAGTACTGAGTGGAGTTGACTGGTGCGTGCTGCGACTTCCTCTTCCAAACGCCGCAACAGGCGATGCGCGGTCAAAATCTGGCCGAGGAAACTGCTGAACAGAGGGAGCAGGCGTTTATTCCATTCATTGAAATGATGGGGCTCAGGGTGCGACATGTTGACGACCCCGATCACATCATTACCAGACTTGATTGGAGCTGAAACAACGCAGCCTATGGGCGGATTTGAATATTTTTCAGCGAATTCCGAAAAGCGTTTATCTGAGCGGCAATCGTTGCAGAATTGCGTTTCCCCACTTTGGACTGCAAGGCCCATAAGTGACTTTTCAATTTCAAAAGTGCTTGCCGATTTAGCCTTTCCCTGCTCAAGGTTATCTTCCCCTTGCCAGTCCTGCCAGTCAATGCCGACGACATTGAACAAACGTCCATCACGGTTGAGGAAAATTGAGCAACGCTCAATATCGTAATTGTCGACAAGAGCTTTCAACGCTTCACGTAGCAGGGCTCGTTCATCAAGAAGATTGAGTTCGATGCTGCCGAGGGATTGCAAGGTGGAGAGTGACGACAAAAGTTCGTCAAAAACCTTGGATAAATCGAGGAGGTTTTGAGCGATAAATGGTTTTTCCATGGTTTAATTTCCATTGGCCAGAAGTGAAGCCAAGTCCTTAATTGCCTCGACGTGCTCGGCGAACTGATTAACAACTTTTTCTACGTCTTGGTCGGGAATGAGAACTTCAGGGAATATTTTTGTACTTGGAATGGGTTGTCCCGAATAGAGCCCTTCAGCAAGCAATGAGGTTAAGCCTATCAGGTTGACGAGGGGCCATGATTGACCACGGTAAGATGGGTCTCTGTGGTGCAGAATGACCAAGATCAGTTCCTCGGGGAGACCCCAGCGTTGGGCCAGCCATGCGCCGGCAACAAGCTGATCCATTCCTAACAGCTTAAAGATGTTTTCTTGAATCGTAACGGGGTCGTCGATTTCAAGAGCATTGCTCATTTCTTTGGGGAAGGCATGAACCAGGGCAAGGAGTCCAAGATTATGGATCAACCCGGCTGTGTAGGCAGAAGCTGGATCGGGTTTTTCTTTTATCGCCAAATGTTTGGCAAGTTCTTGGCTCAGACTGCCGCTGACCACGGAAACGAACCAATAGCGTTGGGGATCAAAGTTTGGACACCTAGAAAAATCGAAAGGTCCAGCAAGTGCCATGGCCAGCACCAGGCTTTTGGTCAAGGAAAGTCCCATGACTCGGATAATCGCTTCCTTGACAGTTGCGATATGTTTGCGTTGGCCATAATAGGCAGAATTGGCACAACGCAAAATGCGCGCGGTCAATTCTGGGCTCTTTTCAATAACGTTGACCAGTTTGGAAATATCCACCATGTCATCAGCGGCAATACGAATGACTTCTTGGGCCATGCCGGATGGCGGCGGAATTTCCTTAAGCTTGAAGAGGCGCAGTCGCGCCTCCTGGGTCATCATTTCAAGGACGTGGTTCTCCATATAAACACTCGTACCTGGGCATGTTTGACAGATTAAAGTCAGTGGTTCTGACGCCTGGCATGTTTTTGTCAGAAAAACGCCAAAATCAAATAAAACAACAGATGGAATTGCTAGGTAGTGCAAAATTCATGCGCTTTTGAGGCTGCTTAACTTTATCAAAAAAAACAGCAATTCCAAGAGGGAAGGCAGTTGCTCTATAAGAGAAAAATCTCAAGTCAGAGCACCCGAGGTTTTCTTCGAAACCCTTTGGGGTTGGAGTTCAGACAGAATACGGCGAGCAATGGCTTTCGCGTCAATTCCACACAGGGTTCTGAGTTCTGTCTGACTCCCTTGTTCGATGAAGCGGTCCGGAAGTCCGATACGGATCAGGCGTGTCATGACGTTTTCGTCTGCAAAAAGTTCGGCTACTGCGGAACCAAAGCCGCCTTGAAGAGCATTCTCTTCTACGGTAACAACGAGGTTGGCATTC
>ENA-ORXD01001123-ORXD01001123.1-sediment-metagenome-genome-assembly--contig:-NODE-1123-length-24911-cov-3.858702_pt1 | contig 24911 bp, 22 predicted proteins | sample MGYA00237862_ERZ511471 | MGnify/ENA metagenome assembly ERZ511471
AGGATGCGTTCTAGCCTGCGATTGCTTTCCTGCTCGATGTCCGCAGACCGCGTTTTCGCCAAAGAACAGCGAAACAAATTGGTTGCTCGGCGCGATGATTGACTGAGCTTTCAAGCAATTATCATGCCCAAAAGAATATATACTGGGACAAAAGATGAAAACATGTTATTTTGCATGAATTACAATCAATTAAGCGATATGATCGTTATGGTATCCACAGTAGATATCAGGATATTGAAAAGGAGTGTGTAAGAAAATACGACTTCAGCATATAATCTTTCTCCAAAAAGTGGTAAATATTTACATCATTATCTTCTTCTGCAAGGGGTGAAAAGTACGTGGGCATCGCCAAGTTCTTGGGTTTGCTTGACAAGGCGGAGAACCTGGGGATGATGGGGACACTTCGAATGATGGGCAATTAACAGCATGTGCGGCATTTGCGGCAAGATGCTATTCCGGGATGAAAGGATAGAGGAAGGTTTCATCAGGCAGATGTGCCGGTTTTTTACCTATCGGGGACCGGATGATGAAGGTGTTCTGGTTTCACCGCCCGTTGGCTTGGGCCATCAGCGGCTGAGCATCATCGAGCTCTCCTCTTCCGGCCATCAACCCATGAGCAATGAGGATGAAACCCGGTGAGGTGAGGTGATAAGAAGTCGCTTTCAGATGAGAGGAGCGTAGGGGAATCTGGCCTTGTGTGTCAAGTGAAAACCTGGCACAGCATGTTGAGGAGTGGAGGACTGCGGTGGACGAGGTCTTCCCATTTGGTATGGTGTGCTGTGAACGCAAGGGGAGGTGAGCCCGAGATTTCCTGAGAGGTGGCGTTTTGAGAAGAAAAGGGGCGAGCATCACCCTGCATGCCGCATATCGGTTTCGATCTCAGACAGAGAGATCCGTCGGATACTCCGGGTCCACATAAAACCCGTTATCGGAAGGGCAGACCTGCGTGTCCCTGGCCAAGACCGATCACCAGCCGCGTATACTCAAAAAGTTACGTTTGGGATAGTGAATAGTCACACGCCACGATAGGCAGACCAGTCGCACCAGGGCGGGCTGAACAATCGATATGGGGCTCGGTGTGAAAGGACTGCGTCTTGGCCATCCGGGGAGGGGGTCTGGGTTTCACCCCCCATAATCCCAGGTGCTTGAGGATCTTTTTGATGGCGTCCTGATCCTCGATCACGCTGATGGCTTTCATCGTTCCGGAACATTTCGGGCAAGTCAGGGGGTCCACCTTCCCGGATCACGTCCGGGACAGGCTCCAATCTTCTGAATCAGCCTTGCCCAATTCTTCCGGCGCTCTTTTGATAATTCCACTGATTCCGGGATACAGGGTATCCGTTCATCCTGGTTTTCTATTTTCCCCTTCCCCGCTGCCCTGAAAACCAGCTTCAGGAGGGCATCTTTAGCGCAATGATGATGGTCGTTTGGTCGCAATGATTTAGAAATAGCTCATTTCTGGATGGGCGCTAGATGAGAACGTTGAATCTAGCGCTTAGAGCAGATCCGCTTTGCGAAATGCTGAAAAATCTGTTATTTTTCTCGAAGTTCCCCTCTTTTTTCGAACAGGAGGGCAAGAATGGCTAGAATGGATTGGCAAGAAAGAATTTCTACCGATCCGAAAGTATCTCATGGGAAACCATGCATCAAGGGCACACGGATCATGGTTTCACTTATCCTCGATTACCTCAAGGCGGGTGAGGACGTGAAAGCCATTATGGAGGAATATCCTTCCCTCGGTGATGAAGATATTCGGGCGGCTCTGGGTTATGCTGCCTGGCTTGCCCATGAAGAGGAGATGCAACCGTTGCATACGGAAGTCACAGCATGAGAATCAAGCTCGACGAGAATATGCCCTATTCTCTTGACATCCTCTTGCGGGCAGCGGGGCACAATGTATCCACGGTCCCAGAGCAAAACTTGTGCGGAGAGAATGACTTCCATGTCTTGGAAACCGCCACAGAAGAAAACCGTCTACCTATAACCTGTAATTCGTGAACTGACCACTGTTCACTGATGACTGATTACTGATCACTGGTTTCACTGATCACTGATTTAAAGGGGGGCTCACCCATTCCGGCCCTGTTTAAAATCCTCATTGTTTTCGGCCTTGTCCTGTGCGTTAACCGGATTCGCCTGCAGCTCAGCCTCAGCCTTCTCATCGGAGCCCTGGTGCTGGGCTTGTGGATGGGCATGACTCCTGTCCAGTGGGTTCAGGCCGCCCTGAGCAGCATCACGCGCTTTCAGACGATCAGTCTTGTTTTGATTGTGGGTCTGATCCTGGTGTTGAGCAGGATCATGGACGGTGCAGGTCAAATGCAAAGGCTCGTCGGCTGGTTCACTCAACTGACCCGTGATCCCCGAACGGTGGGGTCGGTGATGACCGCCATGATCGGCCTCCTCCCCATGCCGGGAGGCGCCCTTTTCTCCGCGCCCATGGTGGAGTCCTCTCTGTCAGGACAAGATGTGTCCGGGGAGCAGAAGACGCTCCTCAACTACTGGTTCAGGCATGTGTGGGAGTACTGGTGGCCCCTTTACCCGGGCGTGCTCCTGGCCACGACCCTGTCCGGGGTGAACCTCTGGTCCTTTGTGGCCCTCATGTGCCCGCTTACCGCCGTGGCCCTTTTCGCAGGATATCTCCCCATCCGGAACCTGGGATCGCCGGTCCGTTCCGGAAAAAGGGCTTCCCTGTCCGCCGTAGCCGCTTTCGCCAGGGAACTCACGCCCATCGCCATGGTCATCTTTCTGGGACTGGGGGCGGGCCGGATCTTCTCCCATTTCGCCCCCCGGTCGTCCATCGCCATGGAGTCGGGCCTCATCCTGGCCCTCATTCTTTCAATCCTGTTGACGTGGAAGCGGTGCGGGGCCGGGCGGAAGGAGATTTTGCGTCTTCTCACGGACCGCCATATCCTGTCCATGGCCTACATGGTCTTTGCCATCCTCATTTTCAAGGGGATGCTCGAGGATACCCGGGCCGTGGCCGCCGTCACGGGCGAACTCCTCGCCCTGGGCGCCCCCCTCGTCCTGGCCGTTGTCCTCCTTCCCTTTTTCGTGGGCGGAATCGTCGGGATCACCATCGCCTTCGTGGGGGGCACCTTCCCGATTCTCATCCCGCTGATCCATTCCTACGGCGAGGGCCCCTTCCTCATGGCCTACCTGATGCTCGCGCTGACCAGCGGCTTTCTCGGGGTCCTCCTCTCCCCACTCCACCTGTGTCTTCTTCTCTCGAACCGGTACTTCGGGGCGTCCATGAAAGCGGTGTACGTGCACCTCCGCTTTCCCGTCCTGATCCTTGCCCTTTCCGTCGCCCTGTATTTCTTTCTCGTCCGGTGGGTCGTGCCGGGGATGTTCGCCCTTTCCGGTTAGCCGCGGCGATCCGGAAGATTCCCTCCCGTAACGTATTCCGATCGGAGTTCCTTCCTGACCAGCCGCTTCGGCCTGAAACCGGTGTAGTCGAATCCGAAGACGATGTTGAGGAACGACATGACCACGTAGAAGGTGGCCCCCCAGAGGATGTCCTCTTCTCCCTCCTTTCCCCCGCAGATGAAGCAGGGGAATTCCCAGTTCCGTTTCTCCGGGTGGGCGGGAAGGGTCATCCTGGACTCGACGAGGCACAGGCCGTAGTTTTCCTCCCGGAACAGGGTCTCCAGGGGAACGGGAACGATTTTTTCCACCTCCCAGTTGGTTCGGAAGGAGGGATTTCCCCGGACCCAGCCCACGAGAGGGAACATGGTCCGGGTGAACATCAGGAGGGAGTAGCAGGGCAGGGTTCCCAGGAGGGAGACGCGAAGCGGGTGGAGACCCACTTCCTCGCGGGACTCCCGCAGTCCGCCGGCCAGAAGAAGGGAAAGGTTCCGAAAAAAAAGGAGCCCCCTTCTCTTCACGTGGGGGACGGCCCCGGGATGGCAGAAAAGAGGGAAGAGCCAGGAAAGGACCTTCCCGGCGGCGCGGTCCCGGAGCGGCTCCACGATTCCCCCGGGGCAGCTGATGTCGCCTCCCTGGGGCACCGAGGAAGAGCGCTTGATGAGGGAAAGGGTGAATCCCTGCCCGTCGGCGGAGTAAACCAGGGGCAGGAGGATGGCGGCGGCGGCCGTTTTCCCGGACGGCTTCCCCCAGTCGATCCCGTTCAGCTTTTCGTTGAAATCGGAGGGCGCCTTCCCGAGCCTTTCGACGATCCGCCCGATGACATCCTTCCTGTTCCGGAAATCGACGGCGTCCATTCAGCGGGTTCCTTTCCCCGTATCCGGAAGGGTCTGACGGACGAGCCAGGGCTCGTACCAGCACCCGAAGGGAAAGGGATCGATGAAACCGCAATGGCCGCCCCGGGGCTGGATGGAGAGGGTGAGCTTCCCGTCCCCGTTTCGCAGGTCGCGAAAATCGTCCACGGGGATGATGGGATCGTCTTCCGACGCCAGGATCGTCACGGGAAAGGCGAGGCGATCGAGGGCGTTTCCGAGGAGCGTGTACCGGGAGAAGTAGTCCCGGGCGTCCCGGAAGGGGGAATGGTGGCCCACGAAGTAGTCCGTCATTTCCATCAGGGTCCTCATGGCGTAGACGCCGTCGAAGCGGTAGAGGTCCGGGAAGAGGTGCTCTTTCGTTTTCAGGGAACGCTGCCATTTCTTCCGGAAATACCGCCGGTAGAAGGGAAACCCTCCGTCGATGGCGAGGGTGGTTTTCATGGGATCGAGGACGGGACTGACGGCGAAGACCCGTTTCAACCCGGGGATGTCTTCCATCCTCCCCCGGGCGGCGATTCGGAGGGCAAAATTTCCACCCAGGGAAAAACCGAGGATGAAGTAGGGAAGACCCTCCGAAAATTCCCCGATCCGGGCGGCCGCGGCGATGACTTCCTCCGTCAGGGCGCCGTGAAAGAGCCCCCGGTTCAGGTGGTGGCTCGGCCCGTGATCCCGGAGGTTGAGGCGGAACACGTCGAATCCGGATCGGACGAGGTATCCCCCGGTGTGGAGAATGTAAGCCGAATTCATGCTTCCTTCCCATCCGTGGAGAAGAAGGAAAAGGCCCCTGCTTTTTCCTTTTTGCCGGGTGAGAAAACCGAGAAGCCGGACATCGTTGCCGCAGTCGACGATGGTTTCGATGCTTCCGGAAAGGGCCCGGCGCAGGGGGAGGGCCCGGAAACGGATACTGGCTGCCATGCTCTGGAGATGCGGATTCGAGGTCCAGGAGCCGGGGTGGAACGGGGTTTCCCCGTTTCCCTCCCGGGCGGGCGTCTGTGACGTGGGCATGTATTTCCTTTTTGCAACTCCCGTGTTATTCAAAACGAGATAGAACAGAAATCCGATCCTGTCAACGAGGCATTCCCGTGAAACGAGCGAAAAACGCCCCGTCGGCGGTGCAACAGCTCCTGTTCGTTCTGGTTTTTTCCCTGATCGTCTTCATGATTCCCGCCTCCGGGACACCCTCTTCGCCCGGGGAAGATCCCGCGGGCGAAAAAGGAGCCCCAGCCATGATCCCCCTGTCGAAACCCCCGTTCCCGAAAACGATGTCCATCGAGGAAACCCTGGAAAAACGCCGGTCCGTGAGGAGATTCGCTCCGGAAAAGCTCACCGGCATGGAGATTTCCAGGCTTCTGTGGGCCGCCCAGGGCATCACCGGCCGGGGGGGGCTGAGGACCGCGCCCTCGGCGGGGGCGCTGTATCCTCTCGAGGTGTATCTCGTCCTTCCAGAAGGGATCTACCGGTACGAACCGGCGAAGGCGGAACTCCTGCTCCACCGGAAGGGCAACGCCCTGGAGGGGCTTTCCCGGGCCGCCCTCGGACAGTCCTGTGTCCGTGACGCCCCGGCGGTGATCGTTCTCACGGCGGTTTACGGGAGGGTCACCGGGAAATACGGGGGGCGCGGGGAGCGGTACGTCCTTCTCGAGGCGGGCCACGCCGCGCAGAACATCCACCTGGAGGCGGTGGCCCTCGGCCTGGGGTCCGTTCCCGTGGGGGCCTTTCGGGACGACGGCGTCCGCTCGGTCCTGGAGCTTCCGCCGGATCATGAGCCGGTGTACCTCATTCCCGTGGGACGGCCCCGTTGAGAAGACGGCCCGCGGCCCGTTTTTTCATCCGATTCTATCATCTCCTCCGGGGTTTCCGCCCCTGTGTAAGGGATCGGTCTTCGTCGGCGAGGGGAAGCCACCGTCAGCTGTATATACACGGAATTACAATTCATTAATCTACTGTCTCTCAATAGAAAATCCATGCAACCAGCACCTTTTCGCAAAAATTATTTGATAAATCATTTCTTTTGGCTTATGTTAAATAAAGCCGGAGAGAGCAACAACAACTCTTGAAACATCCAACAACGGATGGAGGGATCCGTTCCCGAAAGGAGGTGGTTGACCGAAAAGGATCAGGGGACAACATAGGCGCTTAGACGGTTATCCGTTAACTGTGTCATCAGGAAGGAGAGAAGTCATGGAAAGAGACGACCATAAATTCCCTGATGTCCTGAGTAAGGAAACGACCCGCCGGGGTTTTCTGAAAGGCGCGGCCGCCGTAGCGGGCGGCGCTGTGGCCCTGGCAACGGTCGGCGGAGCGGCCTCGCCGAAAAAGGCGATGGCCCAGGCTCCAAAGGACGTCATGCGCTACCTGTTCGCCGAAAGGCAGAATTGCACGGGCTGCCGGGCCTGTGAATACGCCTGTTCGGTATACCACACCGGAGTGGTGAGACCCTCCGTCGCGAGGGTTCATGTTCTCAAGTACAGGGGAGTGGTCGATGTGCCGATCATCTGCTGGCACTGCGACGACGCCCCCTGCATCGAAGCCTGTCCCACAACCCCCAAGGCCATCCAGAAGGACAAGGTAAGCAACGGGATCATTCTCGACGAGAAGATCTGCCTGGGTGCCAAGTGCCTGAAGTGCAAGGATGCGTGTCCGGCCCAGTTCATCCGTGTCAATCCCGACAAGGGCATGCCCCTCATGTGCGACCTTTGCGGCGGCGACCCCGAGTGCGTCAAGGCGTGCTACGCCCAGTCCGGAAACCCCCAGGGACCCTGCCTCATGGCGAACAAGCTGGGTTTCGGTGTGAATCAGGCTTACCGGGACGTGACACCGGAAGAAGCGGGAGAGGATCTTTACGATCTCCTGTTCTTCCCCAGTAAGTCCGGCGGGAGGAGGTGAGGACCATGGCGGCACCGAAAGGCGGATACTTTGGAAAGATCCTCGAGATCGACCTGACAAAGCAGCAGTTCAAGACCCGTCCCCTGTCCGATGAGACCGCAAGGACCTACATCGGGGGCGCGGGACTCGGGGCTTACTATCTGTACACGGAAATGAAGCCGAAGGCGGACGCCCTCGGCGAGGACGCGCCCATCTTCATCGGAACGGGCCCTCTGAACGGGACGTTCTGCGTTGCCACGCGGACGGCGATCGTGAACAAGAGCCCCTACACGGGACTGCTGAGCCATGCCGAGGTGGGCGGCCACCTGGGCAACGAGATCAAGTGGGCCGGCTGGGACGGTATCCTCATCAGGGGGAAATCGAAAAAACCGGTCTGGCTCTTCATCAAGGACGACACGGTCCAGTTCCGCGACGCGTCGAAGCTCTGGGGAAAGAACACCGACGATGCCTCGGAGATGATGCTCGCGGAGATCAAGGACCCCTACGCCCGGACGGCCGTCATCGGGCCGGGCGGGGAAAACGGAGTTCCCTTCGCCTGCGTCATCATCGAACGGTTCCGCGCTGCGGCGAGGACCGCCACGGGCGCGGTGATGGGGGACAAGAAGCTGAAGGGCTTCGCCGTCCGGGGAACCAAGGCGGTTCCCGTTGTGGACAACAAGAAATTCTATCCCGCCGCCGTCGCCGCGAAGCAGCTTGCCATCGACAAGGAAGCCTGGCAGGGGATCAAGCGGTGGGGAACGGCGGGCCTCCTGGAACTGAAGCACTGGGTCTCCGGGTCGCTCATCACGAAGAACTTCCAGACCACGTGGTATCCCGACATCGAGTACATCGGCGCCGAGGAGGCGAACCGCCGGTTCTGGAAGCGCCACGTCGCCTGCAACCACTGCCCCGTCCACTGCATGAAGCTCGGCGTCATCCGGGAAGGGAAGTACGCGGGGCTCATCGCCGAGGGACCTGAATACGAGACGGGCGGCCTTCTGGGAAGCAACTGCGGCGTTTCCGAGTTCGACGGCATGATGGCCGCCATCGAGGAATGCGACGCGCTGGGCCTTGACGGCATCTCGACGGGCGGCGTTCTCGGGTTCACCATGGAATGCGTCCAGCGGGGCATCCTCACGCCGAAGGACCTGGACGGGATCGACCTCGAATGGGGAAACACCGACGCCATGGTGGCGATGATCCGGAAGATCGCCTACAAGGAAGGCAAGGCCGGCGTCCTTCTCAGCAAGGGCGTGGACCGGATGGCCAAGGAGATCGGCAAGGGCTCGGAAGCCTTTGCGGTGACGGCCAAGGGAAAGGAGATCGCGGCCCACGATCCCAGAGGGGACAAGGGCCGGGGTTACAGTTACGCCATGGGCACCTGCGGCGGGGACCATCACGAGGGAACCGACGCGCAGACCCTGGCCACATGGTGCATGATCAACTCGCTGGTGATGTGCTCCTTCGTGGGCGGCTATCCCTGGGGGAAGGAAATTCCCGGTGTCTTCACCGAGATGCTGAACCCCCTGTGCGGCTGGAACATGACCGGCGACGAATTCTGGAAAGCGGCGAAGCGCATCATGACCATCGAGCGGGCCTTCCAGGTCCGTGAGGGGGTCAGCAGGAAGGACGACGTCCTGCCGAAGCGCTTCACCACGGAAGCCCTGCCGGAAGGCCCGAAGAAAGGGGCCATTTTCTCCGCCGAGGATACGAAGAAGATGCAGGACAGCGTCTACGAGTATTTCGGCTGGGACGGAAACGGCATTCCCACGGAGAAGACCCTGAACGATCTCGGTCTCAAATTCGCCGTTGCCGACATGAAGAAGGCAGGGAAGGGTTAACAAGTCGAAAGACGTTTTTGGAGACGGCAAAGCAGGAAAGCTCCATGGGCAACGGGGCAGATGGACTTTCGTACGAAGCCGTCGAGGGTTGACATCCATGCTTCCGTCCGTCGGCCTTAGCGGCGGCTGCCGCTAAGGCCGGCGGACAGGATCCCCCGGAGGGAAGGGACCTCGGATTTTGGAATTTCGGATTACGCCTGGAAGGGACTTCGGCCATGGGACTGACAAGACGGGACGCCTTCCGGATCATCGCGGGCACTGCCGTTTCCGGGCTGTTTTTCGCGGTACTGAGAATTCCCGGGGCGAAGGCGCTGCCGAGACCCCCCGGGGCATTGACGGAAAAGTCCTTCCTCCGGTTCTGCACCCGGTGCTACCGGTGCATTGACGTCTGTCCCGCCGACGCCCTGCATCCCGCGGGCCTTTTCGACGGGATTCCCAATCTGGGGACGCCCGTCCTCGACTGGAAGAAGTGCATCTTCTGCCAGGAGTGCATCCGCGCCTGTCCCACCGGGGCCATCGCAAAGATTCCCAAGGACGAGATCGACATCGGAAACGCCGTGATCGATCGGGACACCTGCCTCGACTGGACCCGTAAGCGGCGCTGCGGAGTCTGCTACAAGGCGTGCCGCTATGACGCGATCGAGCTGGAGGACCGGCGATATCCCGTGGTCATCGAGGACAAGTGCACGGGGTGCGGCCTGTGCGAGCAGCGGTGTCCCACCGATCCCAAGTCCATCGTCGTCGTTTACGACAAGGTGAAGCGTTTCGACGCCCCGGAAAGCCGGTTCCTCGTCAGACCGGAAGACCGGGTGGAACCTTACGAATTCGAACCCCCCGGTTTCGGGACGTGGTTCGCCAAGAGACTGGAAAGGCTGGCACGGTACTATGGCCTTATCCGGTGAGCCCCTTCGCCCAGGCGACGCCTCCCCCGACGTTCTCGTGATCGGCGGCGGCGTGGCGGGCATCCTCGCTTCCCTGGACCTGGCCCGGGCGGGCCGGTCGGTGTGTCTCGTGGAGCGCGCTCCCCGCCCCGGCGGGCAGGTGGCGCGGCTCGACAAGATCTATCCCACGGACCACTGCGCCTTCTGTCCCCTGTGGACGGACGTCCGGGAATGTCTCGACCACCCCCTCGTCACGGTGATGACCGGGGCGCGGCTGGCGGCATTCCGTCGGGAAGGGGAACGGTGGCTTGCGGAGATCCTGAGAACACCCCCGTTCATTGACGAGGGACTGTGCATCTTCTGCGGGCGGTGCGTCCCCGTGTGCGGCGAGGAAGCCCTTTCCCCCCTTCTGGACCAGGCCTATCCCCCCATATACCGGATCGACGCCGGCCGGTGCACGGAATGCGGCGCCTGCGTGTCCGCGTGTCCCACGGGGGCGATCGATTTTTCGAGGAAGGATGCGGCGCACCGGATTTCCGCGGGGGAAGTCCTCTGGGCCACGGGCTTCCGGGAGGGGGACCTCAGGCCGCTTCCGGAGTACGGGTACGGAACCCACCCGGACATCATGACCTCCCTCGAGTTCGAGGAATGGACGGCCGAGTCGGGACCGAACGGGGGAAAGCTCCTGAGGAAATCCGACGGCGGAACGCCTTCCCGGATCGCCTTCATCCAGTGCGCCGGGGCCCGGGATCTGCGGATGTTTCCTTACTGCTCCGCCGTCTGCTGCATGCATGCCCTCAAGCAGGCTCAGTGGCTGAAGCGCCGGAACGGGGATCTGGAGTGCACGGTGTATTACACGGATCTGAGGGCCGTGGGAAGGGATTACTACCGGTATTCGAAACGGGAGCCGTCCGGGGAGGCGGTCCGCCTCATCCGGGGCCGTCCCGGTCTCGTCTTCCCCCTCCCAGGGGGCGGTATCGCCGTGAAGTACGAGGACACCTTCCGGGGGGATGTTCGGATCGAGCGTTTCGACCTCGTCGTCCTCAACGGAAACCTGAGGCCCTCCCTCTCGCCGGACCGGGAGGGGGACGCGCCCGCGGTGGACCGGGAGGGATTTCTTGACCCCGCCGCCGGCTTCGGCTGCGGATTCGCCGTCGAACCGGGGGACATCATGGATTCGGCCGTCCAGGCGGCGGCCGCCGCCATGAGAATCCTCGGGCGGGACAAAGGATAGGGGTCGTGTCCATGACGAAAACGGTGGTTCTTCTGTGCAACTGCTTCGGCGAGATCGGCGGGGTTCTTCCGCTCGAGGAGATCGCCGGGAAGCTCCGGGAATCGGGCGACGGCCTTTCCGTCCACGTCCTTCCCTCGCTGTGCATGGATCAGGATGCCGAAAGGATGGGGACCCTTCTGAGAGACGAGGGGGCCGATTCGGTCGTCGCGGGGGGGTGTCCCTCCCCGGCGCGGCGGGAGACCCTCCGGAGGGCCCTGGGAAATGCTGGGATCGACCCGGCGCGGTGCGCCCATGTCGATCTCCGGGAAGGCTGTGCGTGGATTCACCGGAACGACCCCGCGGGGGCCGCGCGGAAGGCGGCGGACCTCCTTGCCATGGGCCTCGCGTCGCTGGAGGAAAGGGGCGCCTCTTCGGATGTCTGGACGGAAGTCCGTCCGGAATGCCTCGTCATCGGGGCCGGTCCCGCGGGCCTTGCGGCGGCCTCGGCCCTTGCCCGCAGGGGCGTTACGACCCATCTCGTGGAACGGTCCGCCCAGGCGGGAGGCATGATGAACCTTCTCTCCCGGGTCTATCCCGGGAACGAGGACGGCAAAAGCAGGATCGCGCCGGGCCTCCGGGAACTGGAGGAGAACCCCCGGATCGTCTTTCACCCGCGCTCCCGCGTCCTTTCCGTCAAGGGGTTCGCCGGGGACTTCAAGGTGCTGGTCCAGACGGCCGACGGCCCCCTGCATCTCCGCACGGGGGCGGTCGTCGTCGCCACCGGCGCCGGCGTGTTCCTCCCCGCGAAAATGTATCGCTACGGGGAGTTGAAGCAGGTGATCACCCTGATGGAACTGGAGCGCCAGTGGATCCGGGGGATCGGCGACCGGAAGCGGTTCGTCTTCATCCAGTGCGTCGGGGCCCGCTGTCCCGAGCGGCCCTACTGCTCCACGATCTGCTGTCCCTCGAGCCTGAAGAACGCCGTCAGGGTGATGGAGGAAATTCCCGGCGGGGAGGCGACCGTGCTCCACCGGGACATCATGACGCCGGGGGCCGTCCTGGAAAGATACTACCGGAAGGCCATGGAAACGGGCGTCCGGTTCGTCCGGTTCCGGGAGGACGCCCCCCCGGAAGTGACGGGATCGGAGACGGTGGAAGGGGTCCGGTTCCGCGACGCCGCGGGAGGGAAGGCATGGGCCCTGCCGGCGGACGCCGTCGTCCTGGCGACGCCCCTCGTGCCGGGCATGGACAACAGGTCCCTGAAGGATCTTCTCGGCATCGAGCTGGACGGTCACGGATTCTTTGCGGAAACCTATCCCCTGCACCCCCTGGAGACGCGGATGGACGGGATCTTCATCGCCGGCTCCGCCCGGTGGCCCGTGTCGTCGGAGCAGGCGGCGGCCCAGGGCGAGGGGGCGGCCGTGAAGGCCCTGGGCATCCTCGGACAAGGCCGGGTTTCGGCCCTGTCCCTCAGCCGCGTTCCGGGGAGGAAACTCGGGCACGGCAGGGTGGAGGACGGTTCCTGCACGGGTTGCGGCAACTGCGTCGCCGTGTGCCCTTTCCTCGCCTGTTCCCTCCAGGACACGGGGAACGGCCGGCTCGTCAGCCGGGTGAACAAGATGCGCTGCAAGGCCTGCGGAAACTGCGTTTCCGTCTGTCCCAACGGGACCATGCAGATCCCCGAGCACAACTACCGGATGGTGGGAGCCATGATCCGGAAGGCCTTTTCGGAATAAGGAAGCGGGAGGAACGGGATGGAAACGGCCTCGGAACGGAGCGGGGGAAAGCCGGTGAAGATCCTCGTCTTCGCCTGCCGCTGGTGCGGCGGCATCGGTGCCGAGCGGGCCGGCTGGAAGCGGGCGGACCTTCCCGCCTCCTTCCGGGTCATCCCGGTGGAGTGCGCGGCGCTGGTGGAGCCGGACGCCGTCTTCCGGGCCCTCGCCGCGGGGATCGACGGGGTGGCCGTCCTGGGCTGCCACGTCGGGGGATGCCGCTACGACGAGGCGAACCATGCCGCCCTGAAGCGGATGGAACTCCTGAAGGTCCTCCTCGACACCGTGGGGATCGGAGGGGAGCGGTTGTGCCTCGCCTTCGGGACCGCCCACGAGGATCACCAGTTTGCCGCGGTCATGGGAGACTTTCACAGGCTTCTCCAGGGGATGCCTCCCCTGGCGCCATGGACCGGCGGCGGGGATGAAGATTCCCCCCGGAGCGTTGGAACATGAAGGAAATCAGGGACATGTCCCGGGAACTGCTGGAAAGGCAGGCGGTCGACGGGGTCCTCGGCCTGAGGCGGGGAGCATATGACATCGTGGAACCCCACGTGTTCCGGGATCCCGGGGAGACGTCCCTCCTCGTCACGGAGCCCAAGTGGCCCCTGGCGAAGACGGCCATGAAGGTCCTCCGGGACGCGCCGGAGGGCTTCCGCCTCGCCGTCGTGGCCCGGGGCTGCGACGAACGGGCGCTCAGCGAGCTGGCGAAGCGCAACCAGGTCCGGGACCGGAACCTCCGGATCATCGGCGTGGCCTGCACGGAGGCCCGGGCGAAGGAGTGCCTGTGCGACAGGCCGTACCCTCGGGAGATCCACGGCGGCACACAGGAGCCCGGGGTGGACCCTTTCGAGGACCCGCGGGTCAGGGCGCTCCTGGAGGGGGATTCCAGGGAACGGATGAATCGGTGGGCCTCCCTTCTCCGGCGGTGCATCAAGTGTTACGGGTGCCGGAACGCCTGCCCCATCTGCGTGTGCGTTCCCTGCAAGCTGGAAGACGAAATCTGGGTGGAGAAAGGGTCCATTCCGGCGGAAATGCTCGTGTTTCACCTGATCCGGGCATTCCACCTTTCCGACACCTGCGTGGCCTGCGGCGCCTGCCAGGAGGCCTGTCCCGTCTTTATCCCCCTCCTGTCCCTGCAGCTCGCCATGCGGAGGACCCTGAAGGAGGAGTACGGCTACGAACCGGGAATGGAAAGGGACCGCCGTTCCCCCGTCCTGAGGAACATATTCGAGGAGCCCGGGACACGTAAAAGCGTGCCTGCGTGGGTGTCCTCGGGGGAACATGAACATGACTGACGGCTTCGTAAAAAGTCCATATGCTGCGTTGCCCTTCATCCCTCCTCCCTGCGGCGTACCGGAAGTACGCCTCGGTCGTCGGGACTCGGGCGCCTTGCCTATGGAGCTTTTTCCTTTGCCGTTCGAAAAAGCGTTGTTTGGAACTTTGAGAGTTTGCCATGACTGACGGCTTCGTGCGAACCATCTGCCCGTATTGCGGCACGGGGTGCGGCCTCATCCTGAGGGTCCGGGAGGGGACCGTCGTGGACGTCCACCCCGACCGGGACCATCCCGTGAGCCGGGGGCATCTGTGCGTCAAGGGATGGTACGCCCACGAGTTCGTCCATCATCCCGACCGCCTGACCCAGCCCCTTGTCCGGGAAGGGGAACGCTTCGTTCCCGTGTCCTGGGAGGAGGCCGTTGCACTGGCCGCGGGCAGGCTGAGGGAGACGGCGGAGAAATACGGCGGGGATGCCGTGGGGGGGCTCTCCTCGGCGAAATGCACCAACGAGGAGAATTACCTCTTCCAGAAGCTCATCCGCTGCGCCTTCGGGACGAACAACGTGGACCACTGCGCGAGGCTCTGCCACGCCCCCACTGCGGCGGCCATGGCGAAGTCTCTGGGAAGCGGGGCCATGACGAATTCCATCGCCCACCTGGCCGGGGCGGACTGCGTCCTCGTCATCGGATCCAACGCGGCGGAGAGCCACCCCATCATCATGGGGGAGATCTACCGTGCCGCCGACCGGGGGGCGAAGATCCTCGTCGTCGATCCCCGGAGAACGGCGGTGGCGGAAAACGCGGATTTCCACATCCCCATCCGGCCGGGGACGGACATTCCCCTCCTTGCCGGCATGATGCGGCACATCGTCGACCGGGAGCTTTACGACAGGGCCTTCGTCGAGGCCCGGATGGAGGGCTTCGGGGAGATGAAGACCTTCCTCGACCGATGGACGGTGGAGCGGGCGTCGGAGGAGACGGGGATCCCCGGGGAGACGATCCGGCGGATCGCCGAAATTTACGCCGGTGCCAAGAACGCCGCCGTCGTGTACTGCATGGGGATCACCCAGCACGCCTGCGGGACGGCGAACGTCTTCGCCGTGTGCGACCTGGCCATGCTGTGCGGCCATGTGGGGAAGGAATTCTCCGGGATCTGCCCCCTCCGGGGCCAGAACAACGTCCAGGGGGCCTGCGACATGGGGGCGCTTCCCAACGTGTACCCCGGCTACCAGGGCGTCGACGATCCCGCCTCGCGGGACAAGTTCCGGAAGGCCTGGGGGCGGGAGCTTTCCGACCGGCCCGGCCTCACCGTCACCGAGATGATCGGAAAGGAGGGCTCGGGGGTCCGCGCCCTTTACATCATGGCGGAAAATCCCGCCCTGAGCGATCCCGACGTGAACCACGTCCTCGCCGACCTCGAATCGCTCGATTTTCTGATGGTCCAGGACATCTTCCTCACCGAGACGGCGAAGCTCGCCCACCTCGTTCTCCCGGGGGTCTGCTACGCCGAAAAGACGGGGACCTTCACGAACACGGAACGGCGGTTCCAGCTCCTGCGGAAGGCCGTGGACCCTCCCGGAGAGGCCCGGGACGATTTTTCCATTCTCTGCCTGCTCGGCAACGCCCTGGGGCTCGATTTTCCCTACGGCAACCCGGGGGAGGTCATGGAGGAAATCGCGTCGCTGGTTCCCGCCTATGCCGGGATCCGGCACGAACGCCTCGAAAAGGCGGGCCTCCAGTGGCCCTGCCCCTCGCCGGACCACCCGGGAACGGCCTATCTCCACAAGGACCGGTTCACCCGGGGGAAGGGGCTTTTCGTGGTACCCGATTACACGCCGCCCGCCGAGGCCCCCGACGGGGAATATCCCTTCTGGCTCAGCACGGGAAGAATGTTCGCCCACTACCACACGGGGACCATGACCCGGCGTTCCCCCTTCCTGAGCCGGGAACAGGAACAGCCGTACGTGGAGATCCATCCCGGCGACGCAGGGAGACTCGGAATCGCCGACGGCGATCCGGTGCGGGTCACAAGCCGCAGGGGAAGCATCGAGACGACGGCCCGGATCACCGGCAGGGTCGCCGAAGGGTCCCTCTTCGCCCCCTTTCATTTCACCGAGGCCCGGGCGAACCGGCTCACGAATCCCGTTCTGGATCCCCTTTCGAAGATCCCCGAGTTCAAGGCATGCGCGGCGAAACTGGAGAAGATCCGGAAATGACGGAAGAAAACAACAGGCTGTCCCAGGTGAAACGGTTTTCCGGCGCGGCGTTCTGCGTCGAATGCGGACGGTGCGTCGCCGTGTGTCCCATGGCGGAGATGTACGGCAATTTCTCCATCGAGATGTCCCCCCGGGGAATCATCCGGAAGGCCCTGACGGAAGGCGCGGAAATCCTCCGGGACGAGAACCTCTGGTATTGCACCGAGTGCAATGCCGGGACGGACGTGTGTCCCCAGGGCGTGAGCTGCCGGGACCTCGTCCGGGGACTCCGGGAAATGGTCCTGGAGGAGGGGAGGGCCGAAACCGTAGCCTCCTGCCGTCACTGCGGGAAGCCCTTCGCCGCCCTTCCGGTGGAACGCTTCGTATTCCGGAGACTGGAAAAAGAGCCGATGAACGTCCTGGTCTTCCTGGAATACTGCCCCTCCTGCCGGAGGGCGCTCTATTCCCGGAGAAACGCATGAAGGCGGCCGGAGGACAGGAGAAGGATCGAGGAAGATGAACGGCGGATCGGAAAAAGCGGCGGACCTTCGGAAAAGCGCGGAACAGGGCGGGAAACCCTGCCCGTTTCTCGAGCTGGGGGACCTCCGTCCGGCCCTGAAGCCCCGGGAGCGGTTTTCCGAACGGTTCATGCCTCCCCGAAACGGGATGCTCGTCTTCGACCCGTCGCGGTGCACCGGCTGCGGAACCTGCGAGATGGTCTGCGGCATGCGGAACGTTTCCCGGGTGGCACCGGCCTCGGCGAGCGTGAGGGTCCTCCGGAACGGTGCGGAGGGACGGAATTTCGCCGTCCACTGCCAGCACTGCCGGAAGCCGCTCTGCCTGGAGGCCTGCCCGACCCGGGCCATCTCCCGGGGGGAGGACGGCATCGTCCGGATCGACCGGATATTCTGCACCGGCTGCGGGCTGTGCACCATGGCCTGCCCCGAGGCGGCCCCCCTCCGGGACCCGGCGACGCAAACGATCCGCAAGTGCGACCTGTGCGACGGGGATCCCCTGTGCGCCCGCAACTGCCCGGAAGGGGCCCTCACCTACACCCGGGGGAAGGCCTTCCGGTGGATCAAGGGGCTCCGGTGGACCGTCCAGACCCTCTCCTTCCTCCTTCTCGTCGTCATCCTCGTCGGGACGTTCTGCTTCTTCAGGGCGGGGGTGGTGAGCCTGTCATGCCCCACGGGGACCCTCCAGAACATCGCCTCCACGAAAACCGTCATCCTTTCGACGGTTCTTTCCGCCCTGGCCCTCGTTGTCCTGACCCTTCTCGCCGGGCGCCTTTTCTGCGGATGGATCTGTCCCTTCGGATTCGTTCTCGACCTCGTGGGCAAGGTCGTTCCGGCGAAGGTCCGCCCCCCCCGATGGTTTGCGAACCGGCTGAACAAGTACGGCGTCCTGGCCGGAGCGGTGGGAGGGAGCTTCGCCCTGGGGTACCAGGCGTTCTGCACCGTCTGTCCCATCGGGACCCTGTGCCGGTCCTACGGGGTCCAGGGATTTTTCCGCAGCGCCGAACTGGCCATCGTTCCCGCTCTGGCGGCCCTGGAGGTGACGGAAAGGCGCTCCTGGTGCCGGTACCTGTGCCCCGTGGGCGCGCTGCTCGCCCTGGTCGCGTCGGCGGGCCTGATCAAGATCGTCATCGGCGCGAAGAAGTGCAAGAAGTTTTCCTGCATCCAGTGCGCCGAGGTCTGTCCCATGGGGATCATCGACGGGGATCTCCTCCGGGAGGGGGTCTCCCCGAAAGTGCCCATGAAGGAATGCATTTCCTGCTTCCGGTGCGTCGACCGGTGTCCTTACGGGGCGGCGAAAATCCGGTTCCGCTGGCAGAAGGGGATTCCCGGGGAGGGGCGGCCATGAACCCGGATACGCGGTATTACAACGGCAACGTCGGCCTCGTCGACTTGGCGGCGCGATCGTTCCGTGTCCTGCCCCTGGACGGGGAAGCGGTCCGGGACCGCCTCGGGGGGGCGGCGATGAACGAACATCTCTACGAGACGTTCCGGGAGGACGATCCCCTCGTTCTCGGGACGGGACCCCTCACGGGAAGCTTCGCGCCCGCGTCGTGCCTCCTGGTGGCCACCTTCCGGCCCTCCGGGGATTCCCCGGGACCGGTTCATGTCCCCCTGACACTGCGGGCCGGGCCGGAGTTGAAGTTCTCCCGTTTCGATTATCTCGTTTTCCTGGGGAAAGCGGATTCCCCGACCATGATCCGGGTCCGGGAGGGTTCGGTCCGGTTCGCCGGCGGCGGGGACCTTTTCGGGAAGAACCTCCGGGAAGCGGCCTTGCGGATGGAAAAGGAAAAGGCCGGCGGGGCCTGGATCCTTGCCGGGAGGGCCGGGATCCGGGAGATCCCCGGGGCGGCGGCCCACGTGGGGACCGCGGGAAGCTTCGACCGGTCGGGACTGGCCCTTTTCATGGGGAAGCGGAACCTGGAGGCGGTCCTTTTCCAGGGGACGGACGGCCTGGCGTTTCCCTCCGATCATGCAGGCCTTTCCCTCGAACTGGTCCGGCGGATCCGGTCGAGGGAGGGGAAGCCGGAAGGATTCCGGGGCGCGCTGCGCCGGCTGGGGCTGGACCGGGGCGACCGGCGCATCTTCCGGGGGGCCGAAGAGAAGGTCATGGCCTGCTACCACTGCCCCTTCCCCTGCATGACCCATGTCCGGTACCCCGTCCGGCGCTTCGCGCCGGGAAAGGGGAAGAAGGACCGTGACGCCCTGTGGCTTGCCGATCCCTGGGGGTTTGCCGCGCTCCGGGAAAAGCGGCCGGCGGACGTCCTTCCTCTCCTCGGGGCGTGCCGGGAATTCGGTCTCGATTCCCTTTTCGCCGCCTCCCTGTTTTCCGGGGACGAGACGTTTTCGGATGCCGTGGTGAAACTGGAGAACCTTCTGTCGGGGGAAGGCCCCGCCGTCCTTTCACAGGTGCCGCCGTCCGGCCGGGGCCGGATCTGGAGCGGCGTCCTGCCGCCGGGACGGGCACCGGGGGACGGTGCGTCCGCCTCCCGCGAGGAAGCGCTTGCCGCGGCCATGATTCTCGGGATCTGTCCGATGTTTCTCCTGGTCGCCCCCTCGGTGGAACTTGCCGATCTCCTGGAATTTCTGCCCGAAAAGGACGGTGAACGCGTGCGGGACGCGGCGAAGAAGCTGCTGGCTACCGGGTTGTCCGTTCCCTGATCATCTTCAGGATCCTTTTTTCCAGATCCTCCCGGGTGATTTCCCCCTCGAAGACTTCCTCCAGCCTTCCGTTCCGGAAAAGGAGAAAGGCGGGCGTTTTCGTGACGCCGTATTTCGCCGCCGTTGCCTGGCAATCCCCGGCGGCCATCTTGGCCATTTTCACCCCGCCCCCGTAAACCGGCGCGATGTTCTCGAAAAGGGGAACGACGGCGCCGCAGACGGCGCACCCGGGCGTCCACAGGCACACGAGGGCCGGTCCCGGGAAATTCAGGATTTCCCCTTCAAAGGATTCGTCGCTGATTTCGAGGGCCGCTCCCTGGTAGAGGGGCTGGGCGCACCGGCCGCACCGGGGCCGGTCGTGGACGCGGTCCTCGGAGACGAGGTTTCTCGTTCCGCAGTGAAGACAGCGGATGATCAGTTCGTCCAGTTTCGCCCCGCAGCGTCCGCAGATGGGTTTGAAGAGAACGGCATGGCCTGGGATCCGGTTCTTCTGGCCGCATCGGAGGCAGCGGATGACGATGTCGTTGCCTGCATTCATGGCGTCCCCGGTTCCGGAGAGGAAATTCTATGAACGCTTCTTGTCATAGTTCTGGTAATGGGACGGAATTTCGTCGCTTGCTTCCGGTATCTCCGCGGACCGGATCAGCGCCTCGAGGGCCGTGATGCTCAACTTCAGGTTTTTGATCTTCTGATCCAGGAAGGATACCTCTTTCTGAAGTCTTTGCCTCTTCGTCCTTTCCAGGAAGGGATCGCTGAGGATGTGGTGCCTTTCCTCGCGCAAAGCGATGGTTTTCGAGAGGCTCTCCCTCGTGTAATCGAGTTTTCCCCGGTAGTCGTTCTCCTCGAATTTCGGGACCGTCTTCTTCGGCTCGGTTGCGGCGGGACGACGCTCCGGCGGTCCGTTTTCGGCCGGGGTCCGTCCGGCGGCGGCCGCCGCCGCGGGGGGAGGGGTTGCCTTGCCGGTGCGCAGGAGCTTGTTCGTGGCCACATTGAGGACGCCGTAGTTTCCCCTTTTTCGGTCTTCCTGGTCGGCCTTCTTCAGGCAGACGTCCACCACGAGGTCCCCCTGGTCCGTGGAAAAGGGGATGACGATGCTCGGTATCTTCAGGATGTGGTTGATCGAATGCCGCGCCCCCGTGACGACGGAAGGAATGGCGGCGAATACGGTGAGACCCTCCTTTTCCAGCTTGGAACGGGCGTTTCCGGAGATCATGTTGGTGATTTCACCCACCGCGTCGTAGGTTTCGTGGCCCACTTCCATATGGACCTCGCCGAACATGGCGGTGAGAATCCCCAGGATGCAGTCCTCCTGGAAGCTGATGGCCAGCGATCCGACGACGTCGCCGGTGAGTCCGATGATGCCGGACACATCGCCGAAAGCGATGTCCGTTTTTTTCAGGTACGGCTTTTTCGGAGTCGCCTTCACGTTCGAAAACTTCTGCAGCACCTCCACGGTACCCGAAAGAAAAGGATTGATGTACCTGACGTCCATTGAAATGCCTCTCTCGCTTGGGGGATCCGCGCCGACGGAGTCGTCCGGTGCCGGGATCGGGACAGTGGGGGGACCGGCGGCCGACGCGGGCAATTTTCTTATCGGCATTTTTCGGCATCCGGTTGAGCGGAATCGCACGGGGCCGGCATGTTCATATCATCTTCTTCCTCCCGCCACAAGGGCCGCGGGCGGCCTGCCCCTCCGGAAGTTTTTTCCCGGGGAACGAAGCCGTCGTTCCTACTGCCAGAGGTACGAGATGAACCGGCAGTACTCCTGGAACCCGATCCTCCGATAGAGATGTTCCTTTCCCTCCACGGCGTGAAGCACCCCGAGCCCGTATCCAAGGGTCTTCGCCTCCTCGAGGGCGTAAAGGGTGAGGGCCGTTCCGAGTCCCCGGGTGCGGTGCTCCGGCAGAACGGCCACGTTGTACAGGCCCGCCGACCCCGTGCCGAGCACCACGGACGCCGTTCCCACCGGTTTCCCGTCATGGAAGGCGGTGAAGTGCATCAGGGGGGAGGAAGGGTCCGATGCGAGATTCCGGTAGCACTCGAAAAAGAAATCGGCCGCTTCGGGGGGCAGCGAGAAGACCGTCGTAAAAGGCTGCATCCACTGCCGCATCATGTCATCTCCGGCGACCCGCCGGATGGCGAATCCTTCGGGGAGCGGTGGGCGGGGGGGCATGGGGCCGAGGTCCATGGCCATGCCGATGGACGCGCCCGCCCGGATGAGGCCGTGGCGCTGCAGAACGGTCTCGAGATCGGCGGGGGTTGACGAAGGCCCCACCCACCAGAGGCCGGGGAGCTTCCGCTCCCGGAAAAGCCCGAGGGCGTCCTCGACGGCGCCGTCGATTCCTTCCGGATCCAGACAGGCCTGAAAGACGGCGTTGCACAGGGGAAAGGGAACGCCGCTGACGAACTGGGTCAGGTCGTCACCGGTGTAGATCTCCACGGAGGGGTGATCCTCCAGGGACAGCCATGCCTCCATGAGATTTTCCTCGATGGCACGGATCACCTGGACGATGACCTGGCCGATATAGGGATCCTGCTCCATCCTGTTTCCCTCTGACACGCGTTCGCTCCTCTCCCGGCGGATCCGTTTCGGCTCCGCCTTTTCTCATGAAATTCCCTGCCTGCCGTTCCCGGAAGACGGACCGCGCAACTCCCGCGCCGCTTCCTTTTCAACCCGTTTCCCGAGTTCCGCCTCTTCCGCCAGCCGTTCCTTTTCCTTCATGCAGGCGGTGCAGCACGGCAGCGTTCCGCATTGCCCCCGGCAATCGGAAAAATCGATTCCTTCGAAGGGAATCCTCGTCCGTTCCATTGCTCCGTTTCCGTTCAAGGAATGAATCTCCTCCATGATTCCGTCTCTTCCAATATAGTGCATTTTCCCTTTCTGTCCAGCCCGCAGGGAAGGAAAAAACGGTCCGCTCCTTTTCGGGGGGCGGGTCCGGCGGATCGTGAAGGGGGTGGGAAAAAAGGAAGACGCTCCTGGGATGACGGCTTCGTAAAAAGTTCCTATGCTGCCCCTTCTTCCCTCGTCCCTGCGGCGTACCGGAAGTACGCCTTGTCCTCGGGATTCGGGCGCCTTGCCAGCCGAGCTTTTTCCTTTGCCGTTCGAAAAAGTGTTGATTCGGCTTTTTACGAGTTCGTCATGGGATGTTCGATGCGGGAAATGGCCCGTCGCCGCGGGGCGGGCGTTTCCGGGATGCCGGGTGCGCCCGCGTCTCAGGCGATTCCGTACCGGATCATTTTCTTTCGAAGCCCTTCCCGGCTGATCCCCAGCCGGCGGGCCGTCTCGGTCCGGTTCCCCCCCGCTTCCGAGAGAATCCGCTCGATGAGGGTTTTTTCCGTCTCCCGGAGACGGTCCGTATCGGGGGTCGCCGGAAGGGCTTCCGGCCTTCCCCCCTCACGGACGGCCCTGGAAAGGTCTTCCGGCAGGACGGTCCGGGAGGCGGCCAGGGCCACGATCCGGTCCACCTCGTTTTCCAGTTCCCGGACGTTCCCCGGCCACGGGTAGCGTTTCAGGCATTCCATGGCCTCCGGTCCGAATGTCATGGGCTCGCGGCCCATCTTCCTGACGGAAAGATCGAGAAAGGCCTTGAGGAGGAGGGGAATGTCCTCGGGACGCTCCCTGAGCGGCGGAACGTGAAGGTGCACCACGTTGATGCGGAAGTAGAGGTCCTCCCGGAATCTTCCCCGGGCGACCTCTTCCTTGAGGTTCCTGTTGGTGGCCGTGACGATCCGGATATCCACGGGAACCGGTTTCCTCGCCCCGAGCCGGACGACCTCGCGGTCTTCCAGCACCCGCAGGACCTTTGCCTGGCTTGACAGGGGCATGTCGCCGATCTCGTCCAGGAACAGGGTTCCCCCGTGGGCCTGTTCGATCCGTCCGGCCCGGCGGTCGATCCCCGTGGCCACGCCCTTCTCGATCCCGAAAAGCTCGCTTTCGAGAAGCGTTTCCGGGATGGCCGTGCAGTTCAGCGCGATGAAAGGGCCTTCCCCGCGGGCGCCGTTGTAGTGCAGGGCGCGGGCGATCAGTTCCTTCCCCGTTCCCGTCTCTCCCGTGATCAGCACGTTGACCGGCGTGTCGGCGATCCGGTCCACTTCCGCCAGGAGATGCTGCATCCGCCGGCTCCGGCCGATGATCCGCCGGGGGGAGTAATGCTTCCCCAGCGTCCGCCTGAGCCCGGCGTTCTCCCGGGCAAGCCGTTCCCTGGCCAGGTACAGCTCGGACCGGGCGCTTTCCAGGCTTTCGATCAGCTTCCGGCCGTGAAACTCACGGGTCTCCACCTTGACGAGCATCATGCCGAAAGCCTCGGCCAGCTCGCGGATTTCCTCGGGGTACAAACCTGTTTTCTTGGTAAGCTCGAACAGGTCCGGGACGTTTCCGTACCGGCCCCTGGACACCTCCCCGCACAGGGAGACCAGGCGCCGGATCAGGTCCTGGGTGGCTTGCGGTTCCACGGGTCCGATCCTTGACGGCTTCGTAAAAAGTCCATACGCTACATTGTCCTTCTTCCCTCGTCCCTGCGGCGTACCGGGAACACGCCTCAGTCCTCGGGATTCGGGCGCCTTGCCTGCCGAGCTTTTACCTTTGCCGTTCGAAAAAGTGTTGATTCGGCTTCTTACGCGTTCGTCATCCTTGCGTTGTCCGTTGAAATCCTTGTGAATACCCTGTTGAATAGAAAACATTCTATTGGAGCGGACGAGACCTTGTCAAACGATTTCTCGACCGGGGCGTAGCGGGGAATTTCCCCGACCCGAAGGGATTCGTCGGGGGATTTCCCCGTTTCGGCGCGCCCGCCTCCCCGTTCCGGCGGACCGGGGACGCCCGTCGAAGCACCGCAAACCGGGGCGTTGCGCCCGCATCGGGGGGGCGGGCAGGAATCCCAGGCATCGTTCTTGCAGTTTTCAGACCTTATAGCGGCAGTCGGTGAACCGCCAGGGGTCCTCCGTGCTTTCAGGTGTGCCGTGAGGGGATCATGAGCGGCGGTATCGTCGGGGAAGTGACCACCGGCCAGGGGCTTCAACGTACGGGCGAACCGGAGACCCGGGGAGCCGAAGGGGAGTACCGCGGCCGGAAGGTGGCCCACCGGATCGACGTCCGGTCGCTCATCGCGGAAGCGGCGGAGGAGATTTCCTTTTCCTTCTCCGAGAGGGTCGAGAAAACCCTCTCGGGCAGAAAAATCATTCCGAAGTCGGGGAGGATGACCCGCGCCATGGAGCGGGCGCGGGACCATCTCGCCAGGCTTCCCGACCTGGAAAATACGGAGAGGCTCCAGGAATTCCTGGAGCTTCTCAAGTCTCGGAGGGAATGGACCCTTCCGGGGATTCTCGGGGATGCCCGGTCCTTTTTCAGGGACGTTTCCCACCGGCACGCGGGATTGTCCTTCGCCCGGGAGATGCTCGAGGGGGAGGAGGGGTTCGAGGCCCTTCGCGACGGTGTCGGGAAGGCGCTGGTAACCCTC
>ENA-ORXD01001125-ORXD01001125.1-sediment-metagenome-genome-assembly--contig:-NODE-1125-length-24864-cov-6.048534_pt1 | contig 24864 bp, 7 predicted proteins | sample MGYA00237862_ERZ511471 | MGnify/ENA metagenome assembly ERZ511471
ATTCTGAGTATTGCGGGGACACTCGGAACTGAGGCTTATTCAACCCTTGGTCTTCCTGCAGTGGATCCTGAATTAATAAAAATTTATCATGCCTTCTCTCATTTGCATGGTGAGTTTCGAAGTCGCCTGGCTCAGGCACTTTGGGAAGCAGAAAAAGAAATGAAAGAGAAGGGTATCTCAGCTAGTTCGCCGGATGCAGGGGGAATACTAAGTGCCACATTTACCAAATGGGGCATTGCGCCAAACTCAAAGCAATAATCCCGATTTTCTTAGCATATTTGATTAGCAACTATCAATAATGAGTATATAATTTCTTTATACTCATTCTTTTGAATTAAAAGAAGGTACTATGGACGACTTTCCACAAGTACTAACGATTGAAGAAGCATCAAAATACCTTCGCATACCTCTCTCCACACTTTATAAACTTGCGCAGGATGGAAAAATACCATGCCAAAAAGTTGGAAGGCATTGGCGATTTAGAAAAGAAACAATAGATAACTGGTTGGATGAAAGATTAGTTCTACCAAACAAGCCTGCTACAAATCAGTCATAGATAAAAGGTAATGATGTTATGAATAGATACTTTCAACACACATTGCATCTCGAGAATTAACCCAATAGGGGGACTACATGAATGTATTTGACCTTCGCAGCTCACTGATTCAAGATTATTCATCTTACATTTCCAGTTTTATTAGAATACGTGATCCAAAAATAAAGGACTATGTGGATCAGAGCATAGATCAGGGTTTGTTATGGCCGGATCCTTTGATTCAACTAAACCCCACCTTTGAACCTGGAAAATGGATTGATGACCTAAGTAATGAAGGTGTTCTGCACAAAGAGTGCAAACGGATATTTCGTCGCAAACAAGCACCTGATGATTTCGGTCAACCGTTACGATTGCACAAGCATCAGGAAGATGGCATCAGAACAGCCCGAGAAGGTCAAAATTATATTCTTACAACAGGAACTGGATCTGGAAAAAGCCTCGCATATATCATCCCAATAGTCGATTACGTACTGCGTAATGGGAGTGGTAAGGGAATTCAGGCAATCATCGTTTACCCGATGAACGCACTGGCGAACAGTCAGAAAGGCGAATTGGAGAAATTCCTTAAATTCGGTTATCCAGATGGAAAAGGCCCTGTCACCTTTGAGCGGTATACCGGCCAAGAAAATGACCAGGAAAAAAACCGCATCATGTCCAATCCACCGGATATCTTGCTGACTAACTATGTCATGTTGGAATTGATCTTGACTCGCCCTGAGGAGCGTAAGACTCTTGTTAATGCTGCGCAAGGATTAAGATTCCTGGTTCTTGATGAACTGCATACCTACCGAGGACGCCAAGGAGCTGATGTATCAATGCTCGTTCGGCGTGTACGAGAAGCTTTACATGCCAACCACTTACAATGTATAGGCACATCGGCTACTCTTGCAGGTGCAGGTAACCTGGAACAGCAGCGTGTTGAAGTTGCTAGTGTCGCATCCATATTATTTGGGGATACAGTTCATGCTGAAAGTGTGATTGGAGAAACTCTTCGTCGGGCAACAAAAGAGAATCTACTTACTGACGAGTTTTTCATTGATGAACTTAAGTCGAGTATTCAAAACCTCAATTTGCCTGACACGTATGACGATTTTATTCACCACCCCCTGGCAAGCTGGGTTGAAAGCAGACTAGGCTTAAGGACAGATAATGATAGCGGCCGCCTGGTGCGCGCTCTTCCAAAAAGCCTAACCGGTAACGATGGGGCTGGGCATGAATTAAGTATCCTAACCGGACTGCCTGAAGAGATTTGCGTTCGTGCGCTTCAGGCTATTTTGTTAAAAGGGTATTCGATTGCTAATCCGGAGACAAATTTTCCAGCTTTTGCTTTCCGATTACACCAGTTTATCAGCCGTGGAGATACGATCTATGCATCAGTGGAAGCAGAAGCAGATCGTCACATTACTGTGTATGGACAAAAATTTGTACCCGGTGAACGAGATAAAGTATTACTTCCCCTGGCTTTTTGCCGTGAGTGCGGCCAAGAGTATTACGTTGTTCGGCGGACGAGAGATCATGAAAGTGGATCTGACCTATTTCTGCCGCGCGAACTCAACGAAAACAGAGATTCCGATGGCGGTGAACCAGGATTTCTCTACCTAAACCAGGATAATCCCTGGCCGGAAGATAATTATGATGCTATTGACCGCCTTCCGGATGATTGGCTTGAAGAAAGTAATTGCGAATTGGCTATCAAGAAAAGCCAACGTAAAAACCTACCCGAAGTAGTCAGGATCAGTCCAGATGGGAAAAAAGGAGAAGCTGGTCAGCGAGTGGCTTATTTAAAAGCACCTTTCCGCTTCTGCCTCCATTGCGGAGTATCTTATGGAGCTCGTCAATCCTCTGATTTCGCAAAACTTACCGAGCTTAGTTCGGGTGGTCGCTCCACGGATACAACTATTCTCAGTATGTCATTAATACGACGGCTGAGAAATGATCAGGAATTATTACCAAAAGCTAGAAAACTCCTCAGTTTTACCGATAATCGTCAAGACGCATCGCTGCAAGCTGGTCATTTTAATGATTTTGTGGAAATTGCGTTATTACGCTCAGCCTTGTATCGAGCGGTGAAATCTAACGAACAAACAGGTATTTCTCATGATGTCTTGACGATGAGGGTTTTTCAATCCCTGGACCTTCCAGTCGAGTACTATGCCAGCGACCCTGAAGTTCGCTTTGCTCAGAAGGCTGAAACTGACCGCGCCTTACGTGAGGTTTTAGGATACAGAATCTACCGTGATCTCAAACGTGGATGGCGTATTACTTCTCCTAATCTTGAGCAATCGGGTTTGCTAAGAATTGAATATGCATCCTTAGAAGAATTATGCGCTGCGGAAGATGTTTGGCAGAATACACATGCGGTGCTTACTTCCGCAACCCCAGAAACCAGAATGCGGATTGCCCGGGTTTTGTTGGACTATATGCGTCGTGAACTGGCAATTAAGGTAACCTATCTCGATCAGGGATCACAAGAAAGTTTACGGCAGCTTAGCAGTCAACGATTGATTGCTCCCTGGGCGATGGATGAAAATGAGATCCTGGAGCATTCTTCTATCTTGTTCCCCAGACGAAAACTGGGCGACCAGGATGAATATGGCGGTAATCTTTACCTCTCACCCAGGGGTGGATACGGACAATTCTTACGTAGGAACACGACTTTCCCAGAATATCACGATCACATCTCTTTAGATGACACCGAAGAAATCATCGATCAAATCCTCAACAGCCTACGTATCGCAGGCTTAGTGGAGAAGGTTGTCGATGAAAAGAATGATGTCGGTCATAAACCAGGATACCAGTTACTCGCTTCAGGGATGATCTGGAAAGTTGGAGATGGAAAACTTGCTTTTCACGACCCGATCCGTGTTCCACGTATGCCTGAGGGCGGCGGTAAGACGAACGAGTTTTTTGTGAATTTCTATCAAACAGTAGAAAAACAAGTCCTTGGTATCGAAGCTCGAGAACATACAGCTCAAGTACCCTCGGCTCAACGTGAAGACCGTGAAGCAAGATTCCGTACTGGGGAGTTGCCAATTCTTTACTGTTCGCCCACTATGGAATTGGGGGTGGATATCTCCGAGCTTAACGCAGTCAATATGCGTAATGTACCACCCACTCCTGCTAATTATGCACAACGCAGTGGACGCGCTGGTAGAAGCGGACAACCAGCAATGGTATTTACTTATTGCACCATCGGCAGTCCCCACGACCAATTTTATTTCAAACGCCCTGGGTTGATGGTCTCTGGAGCAGTTACCCCACCCAGGATCGACATGACGAATGAAGATCTGGTACGCAGCCATGTCCAAGCAATTTGGCTGGCTGAATCCGGGTTAAGCCTGGGGGCTTCTTTGAAAGATTTGCTTGACCTGTCCGACTCCTCCAAGTTATCCTGCCTTGCTTTTGTTCAGGATTCGTTAAATTCACAAGGCAACCGTACCAAAGCGAAACAGAAAGCTCAAGCAGCCCTTAGTGACATCGAACCAGAATTAACTCAAACCGATTGGTGGAATGAGAGTTGGTTGGACAGCGTTCTTTCACAAATTGACCTTCAATTCAACCAGGCTTGCGAACGATGGCGAAATCTATATCGAGCTGCAATGAACCAACTGGAAGTGCAGCACAAGATTATCAAGGATGCCAGCCGATCTATTCAAGATAAACGTCAGGCTGAACGGTTATATCAAGAGGCGAAAAGTCAATTGGAATTATTGACTGAGGCGGAAAATATTGTTCAATCTGACTTTTATTCGTATCGCTATTTTGCCAGCGAAGGTTTCTTGCCGGGTTACAGTTTCCCCCGCCTGCCACTTTCAGCATATATTCCTGCCAGGCGTATCCGAAGTCAGGACGATGAATTCCTGTCGCGGCCACGTTTCCTGGCTATCTCGGAGTTCGGCCCACGTTCAATTATTTACCATGAGGGATCCCGCTACATAATCAACAAGGTGAACCTACCCGTTTCAGACACAGGTGAAGGGTTTGCTGTATTACGCGCCAAGCAATGTCCAATCTGCGGATACTTGCATCCAATTGCAAACGGTGACGGACTAGATCGCTGCGAGCGCTGTGGATCCTTGTTAGAAGCTCCAATGAATAATCTTTTCCGCCTGCAGAATGTATCCACCAAACGAAGAGATCGTATCTCCTCGGATGAAGAAGAACGCTTACGTCAAGGGTACGAACTACGAACAGCCATTCGCTTTGCCGATCATGGCGGTGTCATCTCAGCCCGTAATGCAGAAATTCATTTCCAAGGCAAATTAATTGGAAAATTGACTTATGGTAATTCAGCTACGCTGTGGCGTATCAATTTAGGTTGGCGAAGGCGTGCAAATCCGCAGCAATATGGATTTATTCTCGACACCGAGCGAGGTTACTGGGCGCGCAAAGAAGATGATCAGACAGCACTCGAAGCTGATGATCCCATGTCTCCCCGCACAATGCGGGTTGTTCCTTTCGTCGAGGATCACAAGAATTGCTTACTCTTCGAGCCGAATGCAGGATTGGAGCTTGCACAGATGGCATCCTTGCAAGCCGCGTTGAAGAATGCAATTCAAGTGGAATACCAGCTTGAAGACAGTGAGGTCGCTGCAGAACCATTACCAAGCGGTGATGAAAGACATTCGATTCTATTCTATGAATCTGCCGAAGGAGGCGCTGGGGTTTTGCGACGTCTGGTCGATGATCCAGTCGCATTTGCCAGAGTAGCAGCCCAGGCATTGCAAGTCTGCCATTTTGATCCGCAAACCGGCGAAGATTTGCGACATGCGCCAAATGCGAAAGAAGATTGTGAAGCAGCCTGTTATGACTGCCTGATGAGTTATTACAATCAAATGGATCACCGGCATTTAGACCGACAGACGATCAAAGAATATCTACTGCAGTGCAGTCAAAGTACATCAACATCCTCTCCGCAGACCATCTCCAGAGCCGAACATTATCAACACTTGCTGAATCTCTGCCAATCGGATCTTGAGAGAGAATGGTTAACTTTCATTGAAAAAAGCAATTTGCGATTGCCAAGCCATGCACAACTTCTGTTGGAGACCTGTCACACACGTCCTGATTTCTTTTATGAACAGGAACACGCCGCGATCTATGTTGATGGTCCCCATCACCAATATCCCGAGAGGCAACAGCGTGACCAGACTCAGAAGGATTGTATGGAAGATACCGGATACACATTCATTCGGTTTGATTTATTGGAATCCTGGGACAAGGTTATAGAGAAGTATCCCTCAGTTTTTGGATTATTGGGGAGTTAATATTTAGGAGAAGACAATGGGCGATTTATATAGCGAATTAAAAAAGAAGAATGGAAACACTTGTTATACCCTTTCTCAAAATAAGCCAGCCAAGATGAATGTCGATGATTGGAAAGTAACAATAACTTATCCGACTGGTCGATCTTTAGAATTACCTCGTTCAATGGTCTCCGATGCTATCCATAAACTTCAAATTAAGGGTGTTCTGACAGTAGAAGAAGTCCACGAAGACATAACTGATCGTCATGGACCTCAAACAGATCGGTTATTGGCTGTCCTCCGAGAATTGCCTGGAGTGACATTTACATCTTCACCAAGAGCTTTATACCTGAAAAAGTGACCCCAAATATGACATATACCGTAGGTTCCCTCGTCAAAGCACGCGGTCGTGAATGGGTGGTTCTGCCCGACTCCACTGATGATCTATTGGTTTTACGCCCATTAGGCGGTTCGGATGATGAAATCGCAGGCATTTATATCCCCCTGGAACCAGTAACCCCTGCGACCTTTGATCTTCCAGACCCCACACAGGTTGGTGACTATCGTTCAGCTCGCTTACTGCGCGATGCGGTCAGACTTGGTTTTCGTTCCAGTGCCGGTCCGTTCCGCTCATTTGCGCGCGTCGGTTTTGAGCCTCGTCCCTATCAGCTTGTTCCATTGCTGATGGCACTCAAATTAGACCCGATCCGATTGTTAGTCGCGGATGATGTCGGTATTGGCAAAACCATTGAAGCGGGCTTAATTGCACGCGAATTACTTGATCGTGGAGAAATAGAACGCCTGGCAGTTCTCTGTCCTCCACCTCTAGCTGAGCAATGGCAGTCTGAACTTCGAGAGAAGTTTCATATTGAAGCGGAATTGGTTCTCCCATCCACCGCAGCACGTTTAGAACGTAATCTCAGTCTGGGTGAATCACTTTTCGAACGTTATCCCTTCGTAATCGTCTCGATGGATTACATTAAATCCGATCGTCGGCGAGAAGAATTCAAGCGTGCCTGCCCCGAATTTATCATTGTTGATGAAGCCCATACTTGTGCTTACGGTGCCGAAAGAGGTGGACGTCATCAGCGATTTGAAATGGTGAGGGGATTGGCTCAAAATCCTGATCGGCACATCGTTTTGGTAACCGCCACACCTCACAGTGGAAAAGAAGAAGCTTTCCGTTCTTTACTCACCTTTCTGGATAAAGAATTTGATGATCTACCTGAAGACTTGACCGGTGAGGAGAATCTACGTCATCGCAAACGCCTCGCTCAGCACTTTATCCAGCGCCGGCGGGGTGACATTCAGAACTACCTAGACTCTAATACCCCCTTCCCCAAGCGTGAAGATCGCGAAGACTCCTACAAACTCAGTCCGGACTACAAGCGGTTATTCGAACGGGTATTGGATTATGCCCGCGAGTCCGTTTTAGATGCCACCGGTGGGCAATTCCATCAGCGAGTACGCTGGTGGTCAGCTTTGGCATTGTTACGCTCACTGGCCTCCAGCCCTGCAGCAGCAGCGGCAACCTTGCGCAACCGTGCCGCGCCAGCCGAAGCCGAAAATCCGGAAGAAGCCGACGAAATTGGTCGCCGAACGATTCTCGATATTATTGTGGATGAATCTGCGGATGGTTCTGATGTCACCCCCGGTTCTGACCCTGGTGGTGAAGAGGATGAAGGACAACGAAACCGCCGTCGTTTATTGGATATGGCCGGGGCTGCTGATGAACTATTAGGTGAGAAAGACGAAAAGCTGAAAAAAGCCGTTGACCTGATCAAAGGTCTGCTAAGCGAAGGTTATCTTCCGATTATATTCTGCCGCTTCATCCCTACCGCCGAATATGTTGCAGCTGAACTTCGCACGCGTTTACCAAAAGATGTAGAGGTAATGGCGGTCACCGGGTTATTGCCCCCTGAATCACGCGTGGAGACTATACGACAGCTGTGTGAATCCAAAAAACATGTTTTGGTTGCAACGGACTGCCTGAGCGAAGGTATCAACCTGCAGGAACATTTTGATTCCATCCTGCATTATGACCTATCCTGGAATCCCACTCGCCACGAACAACGCGATGGCCGGATAGACCGTTATGGTCAGCCCAGTCCAACTGTGCGTGTATTAACTTATTATGGTTTGGATAACCAAATTGATGGAGTTGTTCTGGACGTATTGCTTCGTAAGCATCGAACAATTCGCAGTTCATTAGGCATATCAGTGCCTGTACCAGTAAATACAGAACAAGTTGTCGAAGCGATCTTCGAGGGATTGCTTCTAAAATCCAATCCGAATGTATTGCAAGGCTATCTGCCTGGTTTCGATGAGTACATCAAACCGCAAAAAGACGACTTGTACGGAAAATGGGAAGCCGCCTCGGAACGTGAAAAACGTTCGCGAACTCTTTTTGCGCAAGAAACGATCAAAGTGGATGAAGTAGCCCGTGAATTGCATGCTGTGCAGGCTGCCATCGGGTCTGGAGTGGATGTTGCCGATTTCACTCGCAGAACACTGGCCGTATTTGGCGCTCAAACAACTGGAACTGATCCTCTGGATACAAACCTGACCGAGGCATCCTCGGCGCTAAAAGATGTTTTGGCACAGTCTTCAGGGTTTGAACTTAAGAATCCAAAATTCAGATTCCGATTCAATCAACCAATCCAGGAAGATGAACGCTACCTGCAACGTACCCATCCTTTTGTGGAAACGCTTGCAAATCATGTTCTTGAAACCGCACTCGATCCCTTATCGGGTGATGCGGTGCGTTACCCAGCCGCCCGACGCTGCGGGGCCATCCGTACCAAAGCGGTGGATAAACGCACCACATTGCTGTTGGTACGATTCCGATATCACATCATTCAAATACAGAATAACGTTGAAAGACCTCTGCTTGCTGAAGACTGCCGACTGCTCGCTTACGCCGGGAGTCCACAAAGCGCGGTTTGGTTAGAAGAAAACGAAGCCGAAAAACTTCTTTTGGCACAACCGGATGGAAATATCGCTGCTGATCAGGCTGCTGAGTTTGTTGGGAGAGTCATCGATGGATTTGAACTCCTTCGCTCTCGCCTGGATCAAGCTGCCTCACAGCGGGGAGAGGAATTGCTGGATGCACATCAGAGGGTACGACTGGCAACCAGAACCCGAAATGTACGCTATCGGGTGGAACCGCAGTTGCCCCCAGATATCCTGGGAATTTACATTTTCCTGCCAGCAATTTAATTATTAAGGGAAGCGATACTGACCTATGCAAACTCGTAACCGAAACACATTTACCACCATCCATACCGAGGGAGCCTTGCTCCCTGTTGATTTGCTTCAGCGTATCAGCGAGAACGATAAAAATCTGGAAGGATTAAACCCTGAGAGTTATCACCTTGCGCCAGGCGAGAAACTCAATGAAGCGATCAACCGTTCATGGAACCGGTTAAGCGGATTATGGGGCGCATTCCAGGCCGCGCGTGGTCGATTAGGCTCAACGGACCCCCTCGGCGGGGGCAGTGCAGGCACTACATTGACACGCGAACGCTGGCTATTGCCATTGTTTCAGGAATTGGGTTTCGGTCGTTTGAGCACATTAAAAGCAGTTGAAATTGAAGGGAAATCTTATCCAATCTCTCATCGCTGGCAAAATGTCCCCCTTCATTTAGTTGGATGTGGAATTGAATTGGACAAACGCACGCCAGGCGCGGTTGGCGCTGCTCGAACCAGTCCTCACAGCTTGATGCAGGAATACCTCAACCGGTCAGGTGATGTTCAGTGGGGTGTTATTTCGAATGGGTTAGAACTTCGTATCTTGCGTGATAACGCCACCCTTACCCGCCAGGCATATATCGAATTTGACCTTGAATCGATGTTTGATGGTGAGATCTACTCCGACTTTGTCTTATTATGGTTGATTTGTCATCAATCCCGCTTTGAAACAACTGAGAAACAGACGGAGTGCCTGCTGGAGAAATGGTCAAAGAGCGCCCAGGAGAGTGGCACGCGGGCGCTGGATGACCTGCGCCGCGGGGTGGAAGAAGCCATTGTCAGCTTTGGGCAGGGATTTTTGCAGCACCCGTTGAATGGAGAGCTGCGTAACCGGTTAAAAAATGGCGACCTTTCCGCCCAGGATTACTATCGCCAGCTCTTGCGCCTGGTTTATCGGTTGATTTTCCTCTTTGCCGCTGAAGACCGCGATTTGCTGCTTCTGCCGGGGGCGGCAGTAGAAGCCCAGCAGCGATTCCTTAATTACTACTCCACAACCCGTTTACGCGCTTTGGCCCAAAGACAACGCGGCAGCCGGCACCACGACCGCTTTGAAGCCCTGCGTCTTGTAATGACCTTGCTGGGTTCAGATTTGGGCTGCCCGGAGCTGGCCATCCCGGCATTGGGTGGATTCTTGTTTGATGCTCATTCTACGGCTGACCTCAATGACGCCAAACTGGATAACCAATCTCTATTGAGCGCTGTGCGCAGCCTGGCTTTCATCACGGAAGGAAACACCCGGCGGGCAGTGGATTATCGTAACCTTGGACCCGAAGAGCTGGGCAGTGTGTACGAATCTTTGCTGGAACTACACCCCCTGCTGAATACCGATGCAGGGACTTTCCAGTTAACCAGCGCTGCCGGGAACGAACGAAAAACGACCGGAAGTTATTACACCCCATCCAGTTTGATCCAGGCTTTGTTGGACTCGGCTTTGGATCCTGTGATTGAAGATCGTTTGAAGGGAAAACAGGATGCTGTACAACAGGAACAAGCCCTCCTCGGCCTGAAAGTCTGCGACCCGGCCTGCGGCAGTGGGCATTTTCTGATTGCAGCGGCGCACCGCATGGCCGGACGGCTGGCGGAGGTGCGTGCGGGAGACAACGAACCCTCACCCAACGAGACCCGGCGGGCATTGCGGGATGTGATCCGCCACTGTATTTACGGTGTGGACATCAACCCAATGGCAGTGGAATTGTGTAAGGTGAATTTGTGGCTGGAGTCGCTTGAACCCGGCAAGCCGCTCTCCTTCCTCGATGCGCACATCAAGTGCGGTAACAGCCTGGTGGGGGTGGGGCCGGGGTTGGACATCAGCCAGCTGGAAGTGCCGGACGAAGCCTTTAACCCCGTGACCGGGGATGACAGGGCGATGGCCGCCTTTCTGAAGAAGCGCAACAAAAACGAACGCGAGGGTAAAGAATTCATCGTCACCGTGCTGCATACGCGCGAAGACCTGGATCGCTGGATCGCGGAGCGCAGCCGGGGGGTGGAAGCCATGCCCGAAGACAGCGCGGCGGATGTGCAGGCCAAAGCGCAAGCCTATGCGGACCTGCAGGAATCGGTGGAAGTCCTCCGCCAGCGGCAGGCGGCGGATTTTTGGACGGCGGCTTTCTTCTGGAAGATCATTGCTCCGGCCAGGAAAGCCTTCGAGATTGCGGCGCCCACCCAGGGGCAGATCAAACGCCTGCGCAGCGGCCGGGAGGTGCAGGCGGGGCTGCCGGAGCAGGTGCGTCAGTTGAGCCGCGCGGTGAATTTCTTCCACTGGCCGCTGGAATTTGCCGAAGCGGCTGCCGCGGGCGGTTTTGACTGCGTGTTGGGCAACCCGCCCTGGGAAATGCTTCAGCTCGAAGAGCAAGAATTCTTTGCATCCAGAGACCCTGAAATTGCATTACTACCAGGCGAAAAACGAAAACATGCAATTCGAAACTTACAGAATACAAATCCAATTCTTTATCATGATTTTGAAAATGCGAAACACTTGGCTGACGCACACAATAAATTTTTCCGGTCTTGTGGAAGGTTCGTGTTAACCGCGACAGGAAAAATGAATTCTTATGCCCTGTTCGCCGAGCACTTTCGTAGCCTGATGAGCGGTCAGGGCAGGGCTGGAGTTATTGTGCCCACCGGAATCGCCACGGATGACACCACCAAGGACTTCTTTGGCGACCTGGTAGAAAAGCGTTCGCTTGCCAGCCTGTTTGATTTTGAAAATAAAGAAGCCATTTTCCCGGGGGTGCACCGCAGCTACAAATTCTGCCTGCTGACGCTTTCTGGCCAGCCGGTGAAGCAGGCCCGGTTTGTGTTTTTTGCCACGCGGGTGGAACACCTGCGCGATGAGCGCCGGCGCTTCACGCTGGACCCGGCGGAGATTGCCCTGTTCAACCCCAACACGCGCACCATGCCGGTCTTCCGCACCCGCGCCGATGCCGAACTGACCCGCGCCATCTACCGGCGCGTGCCGGTGCTGGTCAACGAGCGCACCGGTGAGAACCCATGGGGGGTGAGCTTTAAGCAAGGCTTATTTAATATGACCAGCGACAGCGGATTGTTCGTCACCGAGCCGCGCGAGGGGTATGTGCGGTTGTATGAAGCCAAGATGTTCTGGCATTACGATCACCGCTGGGCAACGTTTGATGGGGAAGATACAAGAGAATTGAGTTTGGAGGAGAAAAAGAATCCGGAATTCTTTGCGCGACCCCGCTACTGGGTTTCTGAGACAGAAGTAAACCAACGTCTTCAGGGATACAAGAGAAATTGGCTTATCTCCTTTCGCGATGTAACAAATGCAACAAATGAAAGGACATCAATCTTTTCAATAATTCCCAAAGCTGGAGTTGGTAATAATGCACCAATTCTCATGTTTGAGACTATTTCACCTATTCAGGCTTCAGTTTTGAATGGGAATTTAGTGAGCATTGTGTTTGATTTCCCCTGCAGGCACAAAGTAGGTGGAATGCATATCAATTTCTTTGTTGCTAAACAGCTACCAGTTATTGCACCAACTTCATACCAAAAAGAAGACCTAGATTTTCTAGTGCCTCGAGTCCTTGAATTAATTTACACATCAAATGATCTTCGCCCATTTGCTAAGGATGTGGGCTATCATGACGACCCCTTCCCCTGGGACGAAGACCGCCGCGCCGTGCTGCGCGCCGAACTGGACGCCTACTACGCCCGCCTCTACGGCCTCAACCGCAAGCAATTGCGCTACATCCTCGACCCGGCCGACCTGACCGCGCGCGAGCTGGAAGACATCCTTGACCCGTGGGAAGAGGTGGCCGACCCGCTCGACCCGGCCGGTTACGATGCCCGCCGCGCCGCCAGCGACTTCCCCGGCGAGACCTTCCGCGTGCTCAAGGAGAAGGAGCTGCGCCAGTATGGTGAATACCGCACCCGCCGCCTCGTCCTCGAAGCCTGGGATCGGTTGGAGGGTGTTGAAGTTGGCAACCCTGATGGCTACCCAGCACAAAGTGCTGCAGTATCGCAAAAACAGGAAACGATTTTGGTACCGCAGCCCAAATCGGAAAGCCGGCCAGCAGTAGTTCAGACCCAGCTTCCCGCGCCAGCGAAGCCGAATTCACCGGTGAAACCGCCAGCTAAGGTGGTAAAAGCGATCGATCCGCCTGCAGATCAGCCGACATTAACTGATTTCGGATTGTACAAGTGCGAAGTCTGCGGGAAGATGGTGATGGGGTTTGAGAAGGCGAAACACGAACAGGAAAAACATGATGGTAAGGGTGTGGATTGGAAGAAGATGAGATGAAAAATTTCACAATCCGATTATTTCGAAAATTCATAATCCTGGTAAAGAGAATGGCACAAACAAAAGTAGATCTAATAAAGCAGTTGGTCGAATTTGAAAATGATATCCATTATCAGGAGTATGCGGACGATAAGCAACCGGAATTTTTATATTTAAAAGGGAGTATACCCGTCCTGTTGTCAGCCCCTCATGGAGCTGTACATACCAGAGATGGGAATGATAAAGAGGAGGATGAATATACGGCTGGGTTAGTCAGGCTGATAGGCAATCGAACGGGAGCTCATGTTATTTATGCACGTCGTAAATCAAGAACAGATCCCAATGCTGATCCTGCCGCCCCCTATAAGCAGGCTCTTCAACAGATCATACAAGAAAACGACATTCATTTTGTGCTGGACTTACATGGCGCAAATATGGATAGAAATTTCGGGATCGCTTTAGGAACTTTGCATGGCAAAAGTTGTTCTGAGCAAGAGAAACAGATTATTGTGAGAACTTTCGAAAAATACGAGATTTCCAAAACAGGAAGTAGCCTTTCGCGTCTGGATGATAACATTCAATTGGCAGGCGCGGGCAATACTAATCGGGAGCCGATCGTCAAGTTTTGCCATCGTAATTCCATTCCCGCTGCTCAAATAGAGATCAATGCCTGGCTAAGGATCCCAAAGCGTCGTGAAGATGCGTCAGCCCCCAACAAGGATTTTAAGGGCGATCAGAGACTGATAATAAATATCATAAAAGCTTTATCAGACATAGTCTCTTCGATTGGCGAAGAAAAAGTCGTTGTGGGCAATACTTGAACATATGATGTAAGCATTATCTAGCATTGATGAGCGGCTTAGGTGAGAGAGGTACGGGATGAAGGTGATGAGGTTTGACAAGGCAAACCACGAACGGGAAAAGCATTGCTGTAATGGTGTGGGGTGTAGGAAGGTAAGATTACGCCAATATTTTTGTGTTTGTACCAAATGTTAGCCTAAGCAGCTTATGGAGAGAAAGAATGCTGAATGTGAATTACGACAGAAATAAACACAAACATATCGTGAGTGAATTTTGAAGAACTTTCATTAGGTGATTTTTCTATGACAATTGCTGATTATCGCGGCGCACGCGGTGCAAATGCAGGAGATGATTATCACGAGCTTTGGGCACTCCGCCAATCGTTATCTCTATTAGATAAAAAGACTGAATTGTACGCGGTTGCAGTGGAAGGTCTTCAATCTGAAGATGAAGGCGGAAAATCATCTGATACATGGGATGGGGTTGATTGCACTTATTACTACGGTAATGAGGATACTGGAATACCCACCCGAATTGTGATTGCTCAATTCAAATATTCCTCAGCGAATCCCAGCCAAAACTGGAGCATTTCCCGCCTAACTCAATCAACCAAAAAAAGGGGAGACAACTCTGTCTTAAGAAAACTAGCAAATGCTTATATCGGCTTGAAAGAAAAATATCCTCATCTAGTTGATTCAGAAAATTTAATTGTGCAGTTTGTTAGCAACCAACCTATTGCCACTGAGGTTAATGCTGCCATTAGTATTTTAATTACATCGCGAACCGATAAGCATAAGAGTATAAAGTCTCCTTCTGAGCCTGGCTGCGCCAAATTACAAAGGGCATCAGGCTTGAAGAAAACTGATTTTCTTTCTTTCATAAAAGCACTCGATTTTTCATCGTGTGGAAGTAGTTCTCGTTTCTCTCTTGAAGAAAATGTTCTTTCTGTAATCTCAGGATGGACTGATGAAGATGCACGCACAACTGTGGATCATCTCATGCGTTCAGTCCGACGAAAAATGATGCCTGAGGCTAAAAGTGAGAAAATCACACGACATGTCATCCTTTCTTGGATGGGTATTTCGGATGAGGATGTCTTGTTTCCTTGTCCCTCTAACATAAAGCAAATTTCTCCATTAGTAAATCGAAAGATATCCGGAACAATTGTCAGTGAAATTAATAATGGAAGTCAATACATATGTATTCATGGAGAGGGTGGGTGCGGAAAATCAACCCTTATACAAGAGATTAAAGATAGTCTGCCCTCACAGTCTGTCCTAATTGCCTTCGATTGTTATGGTGGCGGAAGATATCTTGATGCGGACGCATTTCGCCACCGTCCACAAGATGCTTTCCTTCAACTTATTAATGATTTAGCCGTATCTCTCCGATCTCCATTGTTATTGAGCAAATCGCTTTCCATCGATTATCCAAGATCGTTTAAGAAGCGATTGGAGAGGGGAGCTGAGGTTGTTGCATCTTACAACGAAAGTGCCCGTCTCGTAATTGTTGTAGATGCAGCCGATAATTCAATAATTGCTGCTCAATCACAACCGACTCCTGAAAAAAGTTTCGTTTACGATTTTGTTACATTGGGCGATCTTCCAAGGAACGTTTGCTTAATTGTGACGACGAGGTCAGGACGACTGGATTCCCTTCGTCTCCCAGCTTATTTTATTTCTCATAAACTCGACGGATTTGATAGAGATGAAACAGCGGCACACATTAAGTTGTTTTGGGAAGATACTTCAGATGCATGGATTGATGATTTTCACCACCTTTCTGGTGGAAATCCTCGAGTAGAACGATATGCGATAGATTATTCGGCCTCCGACCAGCAAAAAGCGTTATCGGTACTTCGTCCAGAAGGTAAGAATTTAGGAGGAATATTTAAAGAGCAGTTACTTACTGCTCAGCGCAAATCAGGGCATGACCTCAAAACATTCTGTTCGGGAGTAATTGCCCTTTCGCGGCCAATACCAATCCACCACCTTTCTTCAATAATCGAATTGAATGAATTACAGGTTCGCGATATCTGCGCTGATCTTGCTCCCGGAATTATTGTTGATAATGATGTAATTAGATTTGCCGATGAGGATTTTGAGAGCTTTTTACGATCGGAAGCAGGCCAAGACACCAGATCGATATATGGAATGATTGCGGATCATTTTTTAAAACTTTATAAAGTGGATTCATATGCAGCCAGTCATATTGCATCTGCCTTACTTGCCGCGAACCAAAGACAGTCAATACTGGATTTAATCAACGAAGAAAAAGAACCAACTGTTATAAACGATCCTATCCTACGTCGCGAGGTCCAATCGCAACGGCTCAAAATTGCAATGAAAGTATGTAGAGAAACAAACAATAATGCCGATGCGATTCTTACGCTCCTTTATGGTGCGGAAGCGTTAAAAACTGATTCAGTTATCCAAAAAATGCTTATCGAAAATCCAGATCTGGCGGCTAACTTTGCAAGAGATAGATCAAGCCGGCTAATTCTTGGGAATTCAAATGAGTATGAAAATCATGGCCGACTTCTCTTCCAATTACTTGCACACGATGCACGGAATAATGATGGTATATCTGTTCGCGAAGGGCTTCGGCAATTACGAGCATGGATGCAGCGAAGGACAGATAATTATCATGAGCAAGAAAAAGCACATCCAAAAATTAGACCTCAAGGCTGGCCAATTGAATACCAAGATATTGCCGCTGAAATAGAAGCTGTGCTCCGTATCGAAGGCCCATCGCAAGCCCTAAAACAAATATTTAATTGGAGCCCGAGATCGATTGCTCTGCGTGTGGCATTGTCTCTGAGTTTTCAGTTAATCACATCTGGTGAAGCAGATTTGGTTGAGCGGTGCTTGAACGAAACGGATATTCACTCGCCTTGGGACCTTTTCTTGCTCACTCCACTTGCATTATCAGGTAAGGATATTGATTTAGAACGTGTTAAAAACGACCTGGAAATATTTCTTGTTCGAGGATTTATTAAGGTTGATAAGCTAAAAAATACATGGGATGATGACAACGTCACTGTCGATTACTTAGAGATGATTCTTACAGCTTGTGAGGTGTTTCTCGCACATGGTGGTGAAAGATCAAAAATAATTCCAGTGCTCGAGAAATTTAACGATAGTGAACTACGCAGACATGATCAACTCTTTACTTCTCAAGCGGCAATTATCGATCTTACTTTGCGAGCCTTTACAATACTAGAGCATCTGAATAACCGAAAGCCGACACTCGCCACATATTTAGTTGATCCTCCATTACAACCTGATGATCTATCCAAAAAAGAGGTTGTTCAAAGAAGGAGATCAAATAATGAAAACAAACAAGAACTAGAAAAATTTATTGGGCCACAAATAAGTATTTACGATGTTCGAGCCCAGGCAATTTTAGGAGTAATCCCTTCAGAACAGTTAGCAGTTTCGTTTCAGGAAGCAATTACCAAATTTCATCAAAGCGATTATCAACTTTCCAGAGATTATCATTCTATTCCAATGAAGACTCGGATGGGAATTTCTATATCTCGTCTACTATCTTTACCAAAAGTAAATAGTGTAGACCTCTTAGGAACCATCCTTACTTTGCTGGGCTCAAGCCCCTCATCGTCTGGGAAGGAATTGATAAGAATATTTCAGAATCTCGCATTGGATCGATCTCTTCATTCACGTCTTCTTACCGAGGTTGTATCTCAATATCAGAAAGTAAGAGACCAAAGGAGTTCTGCGGAAGATAAAATTGAGGCATTTTCGAATTTTGCTCGATTCCTTTTGCCTATCAGTCAAGATGATGCGGAGGTAATTTTTAAGGACGCCTTCAAGGTAGCTGGTGAAGTAAATCTTGATGTAGTGCATGAAATTTCTCTCTTCAAACCACTGACACTCCGAGCAATCCAAAATATGTCTTTGGAAGATAGGCGCCACGTTGCAAGGGATTTTGCGGTAGTGGTATGCGATGCTGGGGTTCGATTAGATGGTTACGACCATTTTCCTTGGAATGATGCTGCGCAAGCTATTGCTACCCTTGATTTTCCATTTTCATTAGCCATCACATCAAGATGGGATGATGAAAATATCGCACACATGAATTCATTACTTCCATCTGTTTTGGAAGCAGCACTTTCACTAAATGTAGTCTCGCCAACTCAGGTTTCATCTTTTTCACCCTTACTCAATGAATTTGATGAAGAATTGGTTTGTCAGGTTCTAGATAAAGTGGGCAGTGGAGATAATGTACACAATAGAAATATTCTTATCGAAAATATTGCTAAGGATGAATTATTGTGGTTTGGAAAAGGAACTCGATCCAGAATTCTTGAGAAGATAAACTCAATTTCAGGACTAAACGAAAATGGCTTTTGGAAAATGCGGTTGATAAAAACAACCGAGTTTCATCAAATGGATAAGGTAAATTCCCATTCTACAGATAATCAAATCGAAAGCCATGGGAGGAAGGAAAAGAAAGATCCATTAGCTGATGTGGATTTTTCTGCTTTTCGATTTACTTCAGGGGAAGAGCTCAGTATTTTCGTTACTAATGTTTATGAAGGAGCGCGATTTCAAGGTGAGTATGTTTCTATCAACACAATTTTAGAACGTATCCGAACTGCAATTCAAGTTAGAGATCGCAAATCATACCTTGATGCATTAGGTAGACTAAATTTTAGGTATTTATCAGGATATGAATTAGGCTGTGAGATTTCTCAATGCATTCAAGACTGGTCTGGTTCTCCTGCTATTACCTCCTGGTGTAACAATAATCTACTTCAAATTGTGGTCGAGCGTCTACCTTACTTCTGTAGTTGGCCCGATTACGATAAATCTTTTCTCTCAAAAATCCTCGACAAGACGGGTCTTGAAGACTCACAAATTTGTACCGGATTACTTGATGCTTTAGAAAGACACGTAGATGTTCTTAAAGCGCCAACAATTTATACACTTGTTGGACTGGTTGGGCAATATTGCACACCACAAGAAGCTGCACAAATCATATCCCGCTATGCCAATAGACTAGTTAACCGAATCCCTTTGGCTGATCAGGAAAAATGGAGACTTGAGGACATTCCAAAAGATAATGCAAGTGCATTCGCTCGATTCCTGTATGCGCTTTTAGGAGACTTTGACACAAGAACCAGATGGCGTGCAGCACATGCGGTTCGAAGATTAGCTCAATTAGGAAATCTCGAAATAATTGATGACCTTGTACAACTTTATGATCGAAATACTGACGAAAGTTTTCGAGACCCTGATATTCCATTTTACTGGCTTGCAGCTCGTCTTTGGTTCGTAATTGCACTCGAGCGGATAGCCAGTGAAATGCCCTCTGCAATCTCAAAACATGGTTTGTGGTTATTGGATGTTGCCGCAGATGATAAATTTCCTCATGTTCTATTACGTTCTTTTGCCAAATCCGCAGTTCTCAAAATGGTCAATAGTGGAAATCTCGAATTGAACCATTCGCAAATGGATAAGTTAAATTTGGCAAATACTAGCTTGATTCCTAGAAAAAAGGGACGAGATTCTTACAAGGTCGGATTTGATAGGTACTCCAGCCAAGAAAAGAAGGATCGAAGATTTCACTTTGATGCTATGGATACTCTGCCTTATTGGTATACATCAGCACTAAGAATATTTGCTAATGTGGATGGGGAAGAGTTCCTTGATGTGGCTGAATCATGGATTGTCGATCGATGGAATGTAAAAAACAATCCTTGGCGCTGGGATGATGAGCCTCGGAAACGCCACCATGGTGATGAATCATCCTACTACATGACACACGATCATGGATCTCGTCCAATATTAGAACGGCACCATACTTATTTAGAATGGCATGCCATGTGGTGCACAATCGGTGAGCTAATGCAGTCAAGAGCGCTCACAAAAGAAAGCAAAGATGAATATTACAGTTATGAACTTTTAGTTAATGAAGAAGGTCTTGCGTTGCCTGAGCTGTGGCTTGCTGATATACAAGCTCCGAAACCTCTCGAAAACCAACTATGGAGTGCGCCTCAGAACGATGTGGGCCGATGGTTGGATGCGGTTGATGATAAAGAATTTCATGCTCAGTTAGGCTTGAACGATGAAGTGGGTTTTATTGTAGTTAATGGTTATCATGAGACTAAATCATATAACTTTCGATCAACTGTACGCGTAAATTCAGCCTTGGTTTCTCCTAAGACCGCCGCAGCGCTAGTGCGTTCTCTGCAGACGATAGGTAGCTCATGGGATTATAGGATTCCTCCGGCAGGAGATGAGCTTGAAATAAAAGCGGATCCATACACATTAATTGGGTGGCTTACTAGTCAAGAACAAGGACCAGGGATAGAGGAATCAGATCCCTTACGGTACGAAATTCGAAAAATTGAAAGTGAACCGTCAAGAAGAACGATTAAAGAATTAGACCTCTTGATGCTATTTGATAACCAGATCAACTGGGTTCATAATGGAGATGGGAAAAGAATATTCATTTATGAACCCTGGGGAGACGACCTCAGTGGTGAACGAGCATATAGACGAAGGTATGATCAAAACATTCGATCAAATGGTTGGCGCCTTTCGATGGATAGAGAGGCACTAAAGGCATTTCTTGCTAAATCAGGTTTTGACCTAATTATAGAAATTGAAATTACTCGGAGTAATAAAGGCGATGACTACTCAAGATATGACAAAGAAAAAACGAGGGAATCTCAATTCGATAGAGTCCTCCTCTTCAGAGCAGATGGAACAATCGAAGCCGCCGAAGGACGTATTGGAACTTGGACGTTACCTAGTTCGTGAACTGGGTTTTGAGGATGGTGTTGATACCCTTGGGCGATGGATGTCCCACCACTTGGCTGAGCTTATCGATAAAGCAGAAAATGGCAAAACAGAGGATGAGCGAAACAAAGCCCAGAAGGATGCAACCGAAACAATTTTAAGAATATGGGAACACCGGGCATCATTACCTGGTAAAGCATACCCGCTTAAGTCTTATGAAAACATCCTGTTAGTTCTAGATCGATTACGACCTGACAATGACCCTTTTGCCTATTATCATGGAGATGAAAAGGATAGGCTTGCTTCTAATTTGTTTATCGATATGTCTCGCTTAATACCAATTTTATTGCTGATGAAAATCAGCCAAATTGATAAACCCGTTCAAATAGATCCTGTTACGCTCGATACCTTAGATGAAACAGAGCATAATATAATGGTAACAATTATCAGATGGTTGGAATTATTCGAGCCAACGCTAGAAAGTCCAAAAATAGCCAAGAAAGGGAAGAAAAAAGAAACAGGCGACGATAATTATGATTTTGAACAATTAGCCTATGAAATAATTAATAACATGACAAGCACACTGGAAAAGTTGCGAATTGAGCTAGGTGAAAAACCAAAGGCGCACCACAATACACGGGCTCAGGAATAACCCTGAGCCCGTTACTTTTAAATTCCAAATGCCATCTGTCCCTCCGGTACCACCTCCTTCCTTTTTGTCCGCCTGACCACCACCGTCTTCTGACTTACCCAATCATCCCAGGTCATTACTTTCGGACCAGGAATGATTACTGCACTCGGGGTCGTCAGGCTGCCCATCGGATTGTGGCTGACTTGCAGGTCGTCAGCAAATAAGGTCTGTAAATCAGAGAGCTTTGCCCCCTCCAGCACATCACGAGCAAGCTGAGTGAGAAAGTCGCCTTCCTCCTCTGGAACAATCGCACCTCCGACCTCATCTCCGTAAACGAGCTGCGCGGCCTTCATCTTTTTTCCCATCAAGGCCAGCGCTGTTGCTTCCATCGCTGACGAGTAAACCGAGAAAATCGCTTTGACCGGCTGGGTCTGTCCCAATCGCCATACACGTCGCACGCTTTGCCACAACGTATAGAGTGAATATTCGATCTCGAAGAACACCACGGTTGAGAATTGCACGAGGTCGAGACCTGTTTCCACAAGCCGAGGGTTACAAATCAAAACATCGATGGTATTCACACGTTTGGCGATCCATTCTTCACGCTTGCGTGGGTCAACATTACCGCTCAGAATGGAGACTCTTAGTCCATTGGCTTGCAGCGGCATCATCACCCGATCTTGAATATCGCGCGTGCCAGTCTGACGAACATAGACCAGGACTTTTCGCCCTTGCTGCTTCTCAACTCTACAGAAGTCAGCCAGCCAGTTCTCTTTCGGCAGCCATTTATGACCATTCGGATTGATTGCCGGCAACTCCATCAGCGGTACTTTTCGCACACTTTTACCATCGCCGTCATCCACCTCATCGACCACCACAACCTCATCCCGAAAAGCGGAATTCGGTCGTGCTAGAGTCCATTGAAGCCAGGTGGATAAGTAACGACTGGATTGGATAGCCAGTTGTTTCAAGCCGCTATCCATGCTGTGATACTGCTGTCCCTGGTCATCAAGCATATCCAGGGCAACCACTTCTTCCTTATACGATGGTAGAGCCAGGTTCAGATCTTTCAGGCTCAGGAATATGGTGGTATCCAATAACCGGCTCACGATGGCCGGGCTGACACCCGGCTGTTCTTTAGCCTGGTTACGGTAGCGCCGGTTGCCAGTATACACGCCATCTTCATCGGCGTCATCATTGCGCCTCCGTCTTCGGGTGGTTTCAAGCACTCCATACAACCGCGCCCAGCGTTTCTCGTCGTGGAAAGCAAAATCACGGCGGACACCATGATTCAGGCGATGCAGCAGCCAGAAAATTGAGGTGCTTTTGCCGCCAAAGAATGTCCCGGTGAGCGTTAGCGTCCACTTCACAGCTGTTACCAGTTGATGGAACGCGACTCCTCGATCTGATGACTTGGATTTGAACTGATGGACCTCATCGGCTATCAGAAGCTTGAAAGCACCCTTCGCATGTTTGGTGATGTACTCCGAAATACTATGTCGCCTCGCCCCATTGAACTCAAACAAGGGTGTCCCACATGGACGCGTGCCCCATACCGAGTCACCATTGGCATCAAGTTTCGCCCTCCCGTTTGCATCCAACTCCCAGCCAGGGATTTGATTGTGACAGAATTGGCGTTTTTCTGCCAATTCAGAGGCGTCAGTTATCGGAACCACAAATCCGTCCTTTTCGACCATCACGACCTTACCACATCCCGGACAAGCACAGGCATCCACAATCTTTCCAGTCAGTGGGTCTCTCGCTTTCCTGGTGATAACTGCCGGCTGCCATCCAGCCCCGAATTTGGCAGAGGTATGTGCTACTACTGCCACCCATTTGGGCTTTGAACCTCCTTTCTTTTGAGCAGTGTCATAAGCTGCCTTATATTGATCCAGGAATTCACGGACATCGTTCACATCATAAACTTCGTCACTATTCCGACCGATGCGACGGATTTCTCGTGCATATGCTCCTGGGATCACCTCCTCGATCTCGCGAATCCATTTGGGTACAAGGTGTGGAGGACAAAGCACGATTGCCGGGTAAGCATCCAGCAGCTCTATCACCCCAGTTGATATTGTCGTCTTCCCGGTCCCCATTTCTGCCTGGCAGTTGGCCACGCCATTTTTACGAATTGAACGAGCCAACGCCGCTGCCGCATGTCTTTGGGCAGGAAGCAATCCAGCACGCTCTTGTCCGGGAAGGGCTTTTCGTAGAGTTCCAAGACTATCGAGGACTTCAATTTCGGTTGCAGTCGGGTCCAGATTGTAGATGGGTCTATAGGTTTCCAGTACATGTGCAGCGATCTTCTCGCCGTGAACTTTCATAAACTCTGAAAGACCTTTAACTTCCTGGATCACCTGGATGCCATCCTGCTTCAGCACAGCTACTGTAGTAACAAAACGATCCTTGTAAGTTTCTATGACTGTATCCGCTTCTTTGGCGTCCGGCTGTTCAGTCTTTTCGACCACCTTGATCACCCGTCCCTTGATCAGCATTGGCTTCCCTTCTTCATCAGTCAACTTCACCGTGCCCATCATGCCAGAAGCCATCAGCATGGCAATATGTCCTTTCTTCAAGGGCATGACTGGTTGGGAGAGTTGAGCCAGACCGCGCGTTGGGTGTATCAGGTCAAGCCAATCACTGGTTTTGTGAACACCTGCTTCCTTCGTGGCTTCAACCACCTCTTCCGGTTCCCAATCCGTTCGCTTGAACACAACTGGTTTGCCATTTGCACCTCGTGATGGTGCAGACAACAATTGATAGATCGGTTCAACAGCAGATTGGATGGGTTGCAGGTCCATCGACGCCAGGCTTTGAAGCGAAAGAACCTCCTTGTCGGTGGGCAACTGGTAGAGCTTTCGCTTGTAAGCCAACACCACCACCTGTTTAAACTTCTCGTACCAACCATCCGGAAACCGATAGACCGTGATAGCTTCATAATGCCCGGCCAAAAGCCGAGCAACTTCAATCATTCCCAGGATTTTCTGTGGGATGATATAGGTCAGCAGTCCGCCACGTATCAACTTGGATGTGGTCGTTTTAAGAAAATCGCATTCCAGTCGTTTGCCTGCCCCACTGCTTTGGGTGGGGTGACCTTCGAAACGGTCAAATTCGTATGGTGGATTCAAATAGAGCCAGGAAATGCTTTCATCACTCAGAACACAAGCCTGCCAGGGAGCCTGGTAAACCTTATCCATCACGTTTTGAGCTTTCTCTGCTCGTTCTGGCGAGAGTTCTACACCCCAGGTTTCGCAGTTGAGCGCGTTGCCCAAGGAAGAAGCGGCTTTTCCTTCCCCTGCGCAGGGATCAAATAACCGCCCTCTTTCGCTGGGCGGTTTCAGGTAAGTGCGGATGATCTCGACAACCGGTTC
>ENA-ORXD01001128-ORXD01001128.1-sediment-metagenome-genome-assembly--contig:-NODE-1128-length-24787-cov-4.003278_pt1 | contig 24787 bp, 25 predicted proteins | sample MGYA00237862_ERZ511471 | MGnify/ENA metagenome assembly ERZ511471
GGTTGGGGAGTATGTGTATGATGGGGACGGCAGCCGGGTTAAGTCTGTGGCGGGCGGGGTGACCACGCTGTATATTGGGAATTACTTCGAGTGGCGGGTTGAAGCGAGCGGCTCAACGGGGGTAAACTACTATTACGCGGGCAGCCAGCGGGTGGCGATGCGGGTGGGGACGACGCTGTCGTACCTGTTTGGGGACCACCTGGCACCCTTCGGGTGTGCTTCGCGAGAAGCACCTCGATCACGGCGGACGCGAGCGGAGGTGTGAGCGGGGAGCTGCGCTAAACCGCTTTTCCGGCCCGCACAAACAGGAAAGTGGGGCGTTTCGTCAGCTTCTGATACCGTTCCGGATCTGCTCTTTCAAACGCTTCAGTGGGCATGGGTTCCTCTAACGCTTCCAGGATAAACCCGGCGTGTAAGAGCGGTTGGATGACATCACGCAGTGGGCGCCGGTAAAACTGGACTTTCACCTCCCCGTTGGGGGTGTGCCAGCGATCCGTCAGCAGCATGGTCTCAAAGTAGCTTTCCGGGTTGAACTCCAGGTAGTCCATGAATGGATGGTGAATCGAAAAAGCCAGCTTGCCGCCCGGTTTCAAGATCCGGAAGAATTCCCCCAGGACCGGTTCCCAATTTTTCATATAATGCAGCGTCAGCGAAGACAGCACCAGGTCAAATGACTCGTCCTCCAGAAAAGGAAGCGGTTCATTCATGTCCGCCTGGAACAGCGCGGCGCGATCCCCAACCCGGCGGCGGGTCATCTCGATCATGGTCGGGCTCAGGTCCACCGCCGTAACCTTCGCGCCGCGCTCCAGCAGCCAGGCGGTATACCAGCCTGCCGCGCAGCCGGCGTCCAGAACGCGCTTCGCATTCACATCAGGCAGGAGCGCGAGCAATCCGGGCCTTTCGTAATACGCGTTATACGGTTTGGTGTCCACAAACTCAAAATAATATTGGGCCAGCTTCTCATAGGCCTCATACGAGATTGGTTTTCGCTCCTGTTCCATAGCCCATCCTTTACAAAATTATCAAAACAGCCACCCGGATCGCTCCTCGTGGCTGTTGTTTTCGAAAGATTTGAATCGTTATGCTAACTCTTCAGGTCGCGGTACATTCCCGCGAGCTGCCACACCCGCACCGCGGCTTCAATCTGGATGCGGAAAGACATCTTCGATTCTCCCCAGCGGCGGTCGGCGAAATAGATCGGGATCTCTTTGAATTTATAACCTAATTTGCTGGCCACATAGGCCATCTCTACCTGAAACACATAACCGTTGGATCGAACCCGCTCAAGCGGCATCCCCAGCAGGGTTTCACGGCGCCACAGCCGGAAGCCGCCGGTTACATCGCGCAGAGACATTCCCAGAATGGTTCTGGCATAGAAATTCCCAAAGCCTGAAAGCGCCTTGCGCCAGAACGGCCATTGTTCATCCAGTTTTCCGCCGGGCACATAGCGCGACCCCAGGACCATATCGCAGGATTGGATCGTTTCGGCCAGCTCCAGAACTTTTTCAGGCGGGTGGGAGAAATCCGCGTCCATCTGTCCAATTGCTTCCGCGCCGTCTTCGATCGCCCGTTGGAATCCCTGAATATAGGCGGTACCCAACCCCAGTTTTCCGGCGCGGTGCATGACTTTAACGCGGCCTTCATATTTCACCCCCAGGTCTTCCGCGATCTGACCGGTGCCGTCCGGGCTGTTATCATCTACCACCAGGACATTCAGATCCGGCATTTGCAGTTCAAACAAGGCTGAAATCAGTTTGGGTAAATTCTCCGCCTCATTATAAGTAGGAATTACGATTGTAATCTTCAATTTGAGTACCTATTTTATATACCGTTCCACAATGGATTTCAAATCATCAAAGCGATATTGTACCTTATTATCCGGTCGAATTTCGTGAAACGCAACCGCGAGCGGCTTATTTTTGAAGATTTCAGTGTCGTGGTCCTGGTCGCGATAAAAATAGGAGAACGACTTTTCCAACCGGTTTTGGATATTTGCCCTCAACGCGGCCAACTGGCTGGTCCGGGCAATCACCAGAAAGTCGGAATGTGAAAGCTGGCCCAGGAAGCCGCTCGGCGTAAGGAAATCTTCGGACTCCTCCTTGAGCATCAAAGATACAGCTCGCAGAAAATCATCTGAAGCTACAAAACCATAAACTTCGCGGAAATAATCCAGGTTTTTACAGCGGATCATTAATAATCCCCATTCATCCTGCCCGGCAAGCATTTTTAAATGTTCGTCAATCAACCGTCCTTCAGGCAGACCGGTGATGGGGTTATTCAACGATGTTTGCCGGCTTCTTCTCAGGGTGTTTCGGACTCGGAGCTGAAGCTCCTGAAAGTCAAATGGTTTGGTAACGTAATCATCCGCGCCCAATTTCAAACCGGCCAGCCGGTCTTCCCGCTGCCGCTTTTCAGTCAGGAAAATAATGGGGATTTCTTTGGTTCTCCGGTCATCCCGCAGGCGGCGGGCCACTTCATAGCCATCAATATCCGGAAGCCGGATATCCAGGATGATAATATCCGGTTGTTTTTGCTCACAAAAGCGGATGCCGTCTTCCCCCCAATTCGCTGTGGCAACATCATAGCCCTGAACCCGGAAATAATCGTTTAACATCCCCGCGATATCCAGGTCATCTTCGATGATGAGAATGGTGCCGTTCTCTTTGTCCACAGATTTGTTTACCCTAGCCAATCGGCTCTTTGTAGACAATAAAGTCGCACACTTCATCACCGCAGGATTTCGCGCTGGACTGGTTGACCCGGAACTCTTTGCCACCCGAGACCCACTTCAAACCCTCCTGCAGCAATCCCACTGCCATGAAACATGAGGGGCGGTCTGTCGTCCTGCCCCAGCAAACCGGGCATTGGTGAATGGTGTAGATATAGGAGTCTTCTTCTTCCCGCACAGTAGAGCGCTGGTCGCTGGTGGTGGAAAAGATCTTTGCCATGGCCGGCAGGCCAATGCTCAACTTGGCGTGCAGGGGCAGCACCTTAAATGCCAGGTCTCCCGCGCCTGCCAGAGCGCCAAAGTTGCGCAACCCTTCGGCAAACGCCGCTCGTCCGGCGCGCAATGCCAGGCCCCTGCCCCCCCGCGGGCCATACATCTCTTCCAGGGCGCCGCTGATCGCCGAATAATCCGCGAAATCGAACTGGCGGTCTAAATTCTCGGGAGGATAGTTGTCGATAAAATGAGATAATCCGGCAAGATTGAGAATAGCGTTAACGCCATTCTTTCCCATCACATCTTCTAAAGCATGCAGTGTAATCCTTGCAATTTTATTCGGGTAATAAAGACCGCTCTTTGGGATTGGATCCATAGTTTCTCACAGATTTCAGTTTAACCGATCAACTTTCGAAGATCCTCGGCAGCGCGGCGCATATCCAGAAAAATCAGGCCGAGCTTTGCCTGTTCGCGTGCCAGGCCAGTCAAAACAGCTTCTTCACCAACGGACATCAGGACGACGTATCCTTTTTCGCCCTTGATATAAACCTGATCCAGAGAACCGCGTCCAAGCTCATTCGCGATCCGCTCTCCCAGAGAAAGCATGGCCGCGGACATCGCGGAAACACGGTCTTCCTCAACGCCCTGTGGAAGGGCTGAGGCGATGGTCAGGCCATCTACGCTGACAATTGCAGAAGCTTCAATATCCGGTGATGAGGCTTGCAGTTCGCGCAAGCGATCAACCATTAGCTGGGTGCGTGACATTGTCAAGACTGCACTCCTTGTAGATTACCTAGTTAATTGACTCAGGAATTCTTGTTTAATCAAATATTACTTTAACACAGTGAAAATGATGTGTCAAGCCGGGCAGGCGCCGGCAGGGTTTTTGTTAAGAGTTCGTTAAGTGGGCTGCCCCTTCCTGAACCAGGCTGTTCAATCGCTGTGCTATAATCCGTACATACCGGGTTGTATATTCACAGGTTTCCGATCACGATGTTACCACGATCTATCCGTCCTATGCTCCCAAAAGATCGGGGCCGGGTCCAGCAATTCCTGGCAGACCATTGGCATGGTTTATCGATGATTACCCGGGGAAAGATTCATTTCCCCGCTCAGGAACAGGGATTTATCGCGGAAATGGATCACGGCATTGTTGGGTTGGTCACTTTCACGGTTCTAAATCACGCCTGCGAAATATTAAGCCTCGACAGTACACGGCAGGGAATGGGGATTGGAACGGCTTTACTGGATGCAGTCGTCGAACACGCCAGAGAGTCCGGCTGCCGGCGGGTGTGGCTGGTCACCACAAACGACAACCTGAACGCGCTCAGTTTTTATCAGAAACGCGGCTTCCATCTGGCAGCCATTTACCCGGACGCGGTCACCCGGGCCAGGCTGATCAAACCCGCCATTCCGCTGTTGGGAGAAAACGGCATTCCGCTGCGGGATGAAATTGAACTGGAGATTATTTTCGCCGTTCAGTCTTGCGGATCGTGACACAACCTTTTACGCCAAAATATGCTTCTCATCAGGATAGTTTATATTACAATATATCCTTGAAACAAATCAGACACCTTACACAGAATTAATTACAGGTACACAATGAAAAAAGTTATTCGATCCATACTTCTGGCAGCATTTTTCCTGACAACATCCGGCACAGCGGCAGTCCGGGCGGAAGAGAACACGCCAACCCCCGATGAGCCATTTGCCGGCGATGTGTTGTGCCTGCCCGGGGCTTATCTGGTCGATCCGGAGGGCTGTCTCCCTCTTGGGCCTTCCACTGTGCTGACTGACCTCGCCAAAAAAGGGGTTTCTTATCCTTTTCTGCCTTTGCCAGCAGTGAATCCCCCGCAGGAACTCAATCAGGTCAACATCAATTACGCCAAAATCAATATCCCCGCGACTGAACGGACCAAATTGTTCAGCTCTCCCGATGACGCTGTAAATGGGGGCAATCCGGTAGGCTATCTGGATGCCGGACGCAATATCTATCTCACTTATATCAACCGCGTGGATATCAATGGCGGGGCTTATATTCAAACTCCCTCCGGTGAATGGGTGCGCGGTTCTCCTGTTGCGTCTTCAATGACCAGTTTCCAGGGATTGTTGTTCCAGGAAAATCCCCCCAATTCCTTCGGTTGGATCGTCGAGCCCACCCGCCCCCGCACAAACCCCGACTACAGCGCCCCTGAAACCGAGCGCGCGCTGAACCGGGAAGAAGTGGTTCAAATCTACGACCAGCAAAACGCAAGCGGGACGGACTGGTATATGATCGGTCTCAACGAGTGGGTTGAACGCCGCTATCTCCGGCAATTCAATCTCAACTCGACCCGACCCGAGGGAATTGACCGGGACCGCTGGATCGAAGTCAATCTGTACGAGCAAACCCTGGCGGTTTACGAAGAGGACAAACTTGTTTTCGCCACCCTGGTCGCCAGCGGCGGCGATCCATTCTTCACGCGTCCGGGCCTGTTCCAGATCTATGAGAAAAAGCCTGTCGAACGGATGAGCGGCGCGTTTGAAGCGGATAAATCCGATTATTATTTGTTCGATGGAGTCCCGTGGACGATGTACTTTGACCAGGCGCGCGCCCTGCACGGCGCTTACTGGCGGGCGAACTTCGGTTATTCAGAGACCCACGGATGCGTTAATCTTTCGATTGGTGACGCCAACTGGCTGTACCAATGGGCTGAAGTCGGTGACTGGGTGTACGTCTGGGATCCTTCGGGACAGACTCCCACCGACCCGGAACTGTACACAGCCGGCGGAGCGTAGAGCATAACCGGAGGCGTTTGCCTCCGGTTTTTTATTTTTTCAAGACGATCAGAACTGCGGTATCAGGCAGACGCCCTGTGTCAGCGCGCTGTAGTGGCATATCGTAAAATCACGGTGACTCCAGCTCAACCGCGTACAAGTTTACCTCTGCCGAGGAAAACACTGGTCTCAAAATCGGCGTCTCTTGCGGCTGAAACCCTCCCAGCGCCCGCTCTGCCGGTCCATGCAGTACGTAATCGATCTGGTACTGCTCCAGGATCTGCTGGCGCCGCGCATCTGATGTTTCCGCGGCATAAAATTCTTCGGCCAGCGCCCGCTTCCCATAAAAATCTACCGTCTGCGCCCAATGGCTTAGAAAAGCGACCCGCCCGCTGATCCCCGGGATGTACGCCCCCGGATCATAAGCGCTGAACACAATCGAGTCTGCCGGCGAATTATCCTCCAGCCACGTCATCGCGGCAACCTCATCCTGGTAAAGGTAATATGGGTAATCCAGACGGGAAAGATCCAGAAACCGCCAGGTGAATAAATACAGGTTTGTGGGAATCACCATCGCGACAGCCAGCAAAGCTACCAGCCAGCGTTTTTTTGCGAGCAATCCGATCTTGCCCAGCCAGGGGCCTGAATCATTCACCACAAACACTGTCATCAGGAGCACGATCGGTACCTGCCAGGAATTAAGCATGTGGATCTGGAAATCGGCCGGCAAATAGGTCAGCAGCCATCCCACACAGAACCACACCACCACAAACAACCCGGAATCGCTGCGCAGGAAACCACCCGGCTGATGCCTGACCAGGCGGGCCAGCTCAAACCCCAGCGCCGCCAGCGCGAGCATCAGCGGAATCCCCATCAGGATCAGCATGTGCAGCAGGCCGGGGGTGAATACACCCGCGTTATCAAACTGGGCCAGCACCGCTTCCCAGATTGGGTTCAGGCGTGTCAGCAGCACAGAATAGATCGCCCCGGGAACCGATACCAACCCCACAACCAACATCGCTCTGAACCAATACGTGGGGAATTTGCGCTCCAACAGGAACTTCACCCCACCATACACCACCGGGATGGTCCACACCAGGAACAGGTCATAGGTATGTGTCCAACCCAGGAAAAATGCCACCACCCCCGCCCACACCGCGTAACGCAGCCTGCCCTGGCGCTCGCCAATCAGCAGCAATAGCATCACCGCCAGGATAAAGCTGGCCGCCTGCATGAAGTGCGGGTAGGCCATGATGCACAAAAAAGTATTCCCTTCCGAGACATATATATCCAGCGGAAAAGGAACTTCCTGCAGATTAAAGACATACTTCCACACAACCCACACCCAGCCCAATCCGGAGCCCAGGGCAGTGACCAAAAAAGCGAAACGGCGGCGAAACACATCTTCAAAGAAGTAAGCCACCATCGCGTAAACCATCCCCAGAAAAGCAGCGCCCGACAGCCAGCGAAAGATCTGGTACACCATCCGGTAATCCAAGCCGGTCAATTTCCCAAACCTGGACAGCACCCACCACAGCAGGTTAAAAAAGATTTCCGGGTTCGGTTCAGAAGTCTGGTTGTTTGGAATCAGGAACTGTGTCTCAAACCCCTTATACCAGGCCAGGTATTGGGTGTGGTCAGAAACATTCAGGATAAAACCCATAAACTGTTTTCCCGGATGAGGGATTTCAGCCGCGAAAACATAAGGGATGGTGGTGAGGATCAGTATCGCCGCCGCCACCCCGATGACAAATTTCCATTCCCAACGCTCTATTTTGAACGATGCCATATTTCTCCTCTTCCCTGACCGGCTTTGTCCTGTCCTATAACGCGCCGCGCGGGCCACAATCCGCACAGACGCCCAGCATGGCCGCGCATCATCCCGTCACAGCATCCACCCGGCGATCCGTTTCTCCAAGATGATCCGCTCTTGCTTTATTTACCATTCGAAACAGGAAAAACACCAGCAGTAGCTCAATCCCCAGCAGGGGAATCAGGCTGGCCCAGCCATCCAGTCCCAACGCCATCCCCACATTCCGGGCAATATCATTTCGAACCAACGCCGGCAGGGAGTAATTGAACAATGGGTTGATCGTCCAATCCGGGAAGCTCTGGCTGCCAATCGTTTCAGCCCATACAACCAGGAATGAAATGACAGCCAGAACAGGGACCAGATAATATACCCATCTGCTTTTCCCCCACTTCTTGAGGAAAGATTGGAACCCCATCACCAGAAATGGCAGCATCGGGACCAGGTAACGGGGGCCTACCGCGTATCCTCCCTGCCACATGGCAGAAGAACCGTAAAACAGATACAGTGTCAGAACAGACCACACGCACACCGCCCACTCTTTGCGGTGTTCCCACGATTTCCACCACACCACCAGACCCCACAACGCGACCAGCAGCACAGGTGAGACAAAGAACAGACCACGGTATGAACCGAAAGTCAGTCCAAAGAGCGCCTCCGGATGCGGGTAAGTGATGCTGAACAGGCCAACGCTGTGCAAATCGGTGTACAACTCAGAGTATTTGTAACCAACCGGCAATGGGGTATGGAAAACGGTCCAGTTATAGGCCATCAGCAGCAATCCGGGAGGCAGGCCGCTCAATATCAACGCGATCATCCAGCGCCAATTCGGCATGCTAACCGCGATGTAAATAAACACCGCCAACGCGATCAAAGCCGTTGGATATTCACAAATTACCGCGTACCCCAACATGAAACCTGCCGCGATGATCCACCACCAGGATAAACGTTCCTGCCGCATCAGGTACCCGAGATAGAACGCGCCAAAAAGCAGAAAAGCCGTCAGTTGGTGGCTGTTGAAACTGCTGGCGTAGGCGAACGCGTTGGTGGCCCAGGCGTAGATCAACACCACTGCCGCGCTCCAGCCTCTCTCGAGTCCCAAATCGCGCAGGAAAGAAAAGAGGATCACCCCCAGGAAAGCCGAGGGGATTGAAACCACCACCACAGTGACCCAGTACAATACCAGAAAGTCATAGATCTTATCCGGCAGCAAGCCGGTCCCCTCCTCGTTCAGCGTGGATGAAAACGCCCCGCTCGCTGCCACCCGGGTCATCAGGTTCTGCACAGGCGCCAGATTGAGGATTGGATACACTACCCCATAAACCGGAACCGCCAGGAACGACGGGCCAGGCGCTTTATCCAGATAATAATGTCCTTCAAAGTAGGCGTAATCTCCGGTATTCTGATAATAATCATCGATCACAAGCGTGCCCTGTTCTACAATGGCCAGCGCCAGGTTAAGCCTGGAATTTGCTCCCCAGTCGGCCCAACGAGGGAGAAAATACACAAAACTGAGGAATAAAATAATGAATAACAGAATTTTTATGGATCGATCAGATGATGCTCTCACGGCTTGCCTCACATGCTGGTTTGAAACGCTGTTTTCCCCTCGCGGGCCTTAATGATACTGCTCTTTCACCACAGACGATCATCTTCCAAAGATCAGGTTGCAGCGACTTTTATGTTCTATACCAACTCATTGTAAAATAGAAGACTCATCGCATTCTACTACATCCCTCCTCACGACTCCCATCCACATTATGCCGGAGGAATACAATCCTGAATAAACATATCCTAACCAATTAATCAACAGAATTCAACTGGCTAGACAACCCAAACCAGCTATGTAGGGAAGGCGAGTTGCCCGCGGCCGGGCTTTTATCTTTCGTCTATCGTTTCATGTATTCGTTTGTGCGGAACCAGCTTTACCCCGCGGCAGGAAACGTCAGGGTTCCAAGACAATTTTAATGCTGGATAAAGCCACAATTCCGGGAATTCGCTGGGTGCTGTCCTGCCGGATGGTCAATCGAACAGGTGTCGTCCCTTCAACAAAATAAGGGATTTCAACACCAAAGGGCATGTGACTCATTTCTTCGGTGGGCGGAGGCACTTCAACCCGACTCGCCCCGACCACATTGCCCTCTTCATTGATCAACTCGATGATCAAGGGACTGTCATTCACCCCGCGCGCCACTCCACTCACCCATAACTTCCCCCCCTGGATGGTCTGGTCCGCATAGGGATAGCGGATAATATACGGTTCCAGGTCAACAACCGACGGCGAGGTTTCATTATCACCCAGTGCCATCAGGATCAGGTCCACGGACGAAAGCGCGATTTTACGCCCAAATTGATCTTCCACAGACATCACCAGCCGGGCTGTCTCAGCCGCTCCCGCGATCTGAAACTCCAAAAACGGCGCAATCCAGAACCGACGGTTCAAGTAGTCCCGGTAATCCAGCACCTGATTGGCGATCATCCGGTTATCTTCCCCAATCAATTCAATCCGCACCAGCCCGTCTTCACCAGGCTGCACCATCGCTTCCATCCGATAAGGAGAGATCAGTTTGGAAAACAAGCCTGGACGGGTGATGTGAAGATAGGCAAAAGGAGGTGTTGGGGTGAGTGTGACAGTGGGGGTCGCCGTGGGAGGGCGTGTCCGGGTGGCGGTTGGCCCGGGGGTTGGGGTCCCCTGATAAAACAGAGTGGCGATCACCGTGCTGATGGGCTCCAGGGTCTGGGTGGATGTCGCAGTGTAGGTCGCTGTGGGGGGGAGCGCCGTTGGTGGTTCAGGTGTGGTCGTATCTGGCACTACCGGAGATACAAAAATTTCCTGTTCCGTCGCGGTCAACAGCTCTGCCGTCAGGGAGGCAGTTGGCGATATCAACAGACTGGTAATCTCAGGCAGGGTCGTCCCACAGCCCGCAAGGAATAATCCCACGAGTATTCCCACAATAATGGTTAAAACGAACCTGCTGCTGATATTTCGCGTCAATTTAAAAACCATCTGGATCACCCGTAGATTCTGTATGGCCAGTACTCACCGGAATCGAGGCATGACTTCACCAGCAAACCGTTCCAGCGCGCGCAGCCTAGCCGGCATATTTTCTGCCTCGAAATCAATTGCCAGGTCAGTCATACCCGCGTCCTGATAGGCCAGGATCTGATTGACGACCTGCTGGCTGGTGCCATGCAACACCTTTTCTGGCAAATTTTCCTGATCAAATTTCAAATGGATCCTGAGACATACCTTGAAATCTCTTCCGTTCAGTCCAGGCTGGACCGTCTTCAGCGCTTCCCGCAGCGCGGCAGGTGAATGCGCGTTGGGATGCCAGCCATCTCCCAGTGTAACCGCTCGCCGCAGTGCCGCTGGAGAACTGCCGCCAATCCACACTGGCGGGCCGCCCAGCTGAGCAGGTAGCGGTGAAATCATGACCCTCTCAAAATGATAAAACTTTCCATGAAAAGAGACAAAATTTGTCGCGGACCACAAGGTTTTCAACACTTTCAGAGCCTCATCCATCCGGCGTCCGCGGTTGTGAAAGTTATATCCGAGGTTGTCGTATTCGCCACGCGACCAGCCAACACCAGCCGCCAGCACTACACGCCCGCCGGAAAGCGCGTCTATCGTTGCGATTTGTTTGGCAACTTCCACCGGGTTTCGTTGCGGCAGGATCAAAACCGAAGTTCCCAGACCAATCCTCTGCGTTGTCCCGGCTAAATAAGCCAATGTGCTGATCGCTTCATAGATGTGCCCAAACCGTTCCGCGTCCGATTCAGGCAGGGCGATGTGATCTGTTAACCAGATCGAATCAAAACCCAGTCGCTCCGCTGCCTGGCTGGTTGACAGAAGGCTTTCCTGATCTCCGTCTTTTCCAAAAGAAGGTAAAACCACACCAAATTTCATCGCGGAGTTACTTAGGTTCATAGGTTTGAATAATTTCTGAAAGGGTATCCAGATGAATCGGCTTTTCCAGATACTGGCAGGAACCATCCCGTTTCACCTGTTCAACATCTTCTCTAGTCCAGCCCGCAGACATTACGGTTACCGGAATACCCGCGATAGAGGATGATTCCCGAAACTGGTTGATGAACAATCTACCGCCCCCATCCCGGAGAAGCCCTAAATCAGCAAGGATTACATCAGGGCGGCAATCTGCCGCGGTTCGCAGCGCTTCACTAACTGAAGCGCACAAAAGGGCTTTATGGCCAAGGATATCTACCGCCCTTTCCATCAGCTCCAATGTTGTTATGTCATCATCCACAAACATTAAACAGGCCATACTATCCCCTTGGTTTGCTCTGTTATCAGCCGGATCAACACTCATAAAAAACGCAATTACCAGGGGAAATCCGGAACCGGACTTCCCCTGATACCTCTATAAATTATATATCTCTTTATACTTTTTATCCAAATAGCGGACATAAGGCGCGGGGTCAATCTTTGAGCCCGTGACCTTCTCTACCAGTTCCTGAGGTTCAAACTTTGCCCCATGCCGGTGGATCGCGCTGCGCAGCCACCCCAAAAGATCTTCAAATTTACCGCTGGCAATCTGGCTCTCCAGATCCGGGATATCTTTCTGGATCGCTTCCCACAATTGCACCGATACCAGATTCCCCAACGCGTATGTCGGGAAATACCCGATCAAACCACCCGACCAATGCACATCCTGAAGCACGCCAACCCGGTCGTTCTCTGGCACAATCCCCAGATAAGACTTAACCCGATCGTTCCAGGCCTCTGGCAGGTCCTTCACAGACAGGCTGCCTTCCATCATCGCGATCTCCAGTTCCAGGCGCAGCATAATGTGCAGGTTGTAGGTGGCTTCATCCGCTTCCACCCGTATCAGGGAAGGCTCCACTTTATTGATCCCTTTGTAAAAGGTGCCCAGATCAACATTCCCCAGTTGTGCCGGGAAAAATGCCTGCAGGATCGGGTAATATCGCGTCCAGAAAGCGTAAGACCGCCCCACCAGGTTCTCCCACATTCTGGATTGGGACTCATGTACTGCCATCGAAGCGCCATCAGCCAGTGGAGTTCGGCCGAGCGAAACGGGATAACCCTGCTCATACATCGCGTGCCCCGCCTCGTGCATGGTGCTGAACAATGCCGACCCGCCCAGATTGGTGATGACCCGCGTGGTGATCCGCACATCATTCAATCCAAAAGAGGTTGTGAATGGGTGCGCTGATTTATCCTGCCGCCCGCGTTCCCAATCAAAACCAAAATCAGAAATAACCTTTACCCCAAAATCCCATTGCTTCTGATCGGGAAAATCCAGGTGCAGGAACGAGTCATCCACCTGCGTTTTTTCACTGATAGCCTGGATAAGCTCCACCTGTTTGGGGCGCAGTGCTTCAAAAATCCCCTTGACTTCAGTGGTCTTCAACCCAGGTTCGAAATCATCCAGCAGCGGGTCGTACACATGGTCATAGGGCGCAAAGAAATCCGCGTACTGCCGGCGCAGCGCCACAATTCTCTCCAGGTTGGGCTGGAACATACTGAAGTCCGATTTCGCCCTGGCTTTTTCCCACACCGATTGCCCGATTGTCGTCTCATTGGCAAAATCCGACACCCATTCAGAGGTGACTTTAGTCTGCTTATCATACTCTCGCCGGGTTACTTTCACCAGCCGCGCTTCATCCGAATCCGGATCAAGCTGTTCCGCGTAAGGTTTAAGATCAGCCAGAAGCTGGCCGACTTCGTCTGATGTAAACCGGATATGTGCCAGCCTCGCCAGGGTCGCCAACTGATTACCGCGGTCTTCCGCGCCGCCAGAGGGCATATAGGTTTGTTGATCCCAGCCTAAAACAGCACTGGCATATTCCAGATCACTGACCTCACCTAAAATTGTTTTCAATTTTTTTAATTTATTTTGCATTCTCCACCTGTTCTTGACCAATGGTTTTTAAACTTGAATTATTTCCATTTTACCCCAATTTTGTATCAGTAACTCTGATCCAGATCAGCCAGCATGTTTAAACACAGGTCATCCCCGGGGTTCGGTTGGTATTCCGTCGCGAACCAGGTTTTCAAAATCTCTTCAGCAAGTGCTTCTGTCGTCAAGCGCAATGACAGGCACAACACATTCGCGTTGTTCCACAGCTTTGCGCCCCGGGCTGTTTCTGCGTCCGCGCACAGTGCCGCCCGGATCCCTTTGACTTTATTGGCAGCAATGCTGACCCCTGTGCCTGTCCAGCAAAAAAGGATTCCCTGCTGCGATTTTCCGGACACAACATCCAACGCGACTTGCCGCGCCACCTCAGGCCAGGGCTCAGTAACGCCTGGGTGGGGTCCATACCACACCACCTGATCGCCCTTTTCCTCAAGGTACTTCAAAACCCATTCCACCGTGTGATTGCGCTCGTCCGCTCCAACTGAAATTTTCACCGAAACCTCCCATTACCATGCAGCGTCCTGCTGATCCACCACGTACTTCTGTTATAAATTTTATAGCAATCCATGCCAAACATCCAGCCGCAGTTGAACCTCCTATTCTTTGGTATCATTAAAGCTCAAAATCAATTGCGAAGCTGAATTTTCTATGGAACTTAACCCGCGATTACTCTGTTCTGAACCCATGAAACGCTGCCAGCTGAAGAAATGCGAAGCTGCCTGCTGTCTGCACGGTGTCTGGCTCGACCTAAATGAAGCCCGGCGTATACAGGATCATGCTTCCCTCATCAGGCAGCACATGCCGCCCTCCCATCAGGACCCAGATACCTGGTTCGATGGCAGGCAGGAGCCGGATCCATTTTTGCCAACCAAACAAGCCGTTCACAGTACAGTACTTGAAAGTCCAAACCATTATGGGGGCACAGCCTGTGTCTTTTTACGCCGGGATCATAAATGCGCCCTCCAGGTCGCGGCCGATACCACCGGGGTTCATCCCTGGTATTTTAAACCCTTCTACTGCATTCTCCACCCCCTTGATCTGGATGAACAAGGTCGCATTACCCTGGACCAGGGTGAATTGCTGCTTGATGAGCCAGGAAGCTGCCTGCGTCCATCCTCACAGCCAATCCCTTTGTTAGTGACCTTTGAAGAAGAACTGCGCTATTTCCTTGGGGATGAAAAGTACCAGAGGCTTCTCCAATCCATCCAAACCTAAAAACAAAAATGGATTTTCTTGATCACATCTCCAGAAAACCCATTTGAAAAATATCGTTTTGATCTTATTGCAAATCACTCATGCCGCAGTGCTTCTACAGGTTCAAGATTCGCGGCCCGGTTGGCAGGGTAAATCCCAAAGAACAAGCCGACAGCCGTCGAGAAAAGTGTAGCCAGCAAAATCGCTTCCAGCCCAATGGCCGGATTGATCGGGGTGTTGTTGGCCGCGGCAATTTGACCCACAATGAAAGATAACAGCCAACCCAGCATAATCCCAAAAATTCCACCCAACAAACTCAACAGCGAAGATTCTGTCAAAAACTGGAGCAGGATATCGGTTTTACGTGCTCCCAAAGCCTTCCGAAGGCCAATTTCCCGGGTGCGTTCCGTAACGGACACCAGCATGATATTCATGATGCCGATACCCCCCACCAATAGCGAGATCCCTGCCACGCCACCCAGAAAAATGGTGAAAACGCCGGTGATGGTTTGCGCTGTTGCCACAAAATCTTGCTGGGTGAATACAGTAAAATCATCTGGTCCCAGCATGATACGGTGGCGGTTCCGCAGGATTTGAGAGATCTGGTCAGCGGCGAGGTCAACATCATCCGCGCTGACGGCCTGGGCGTAAATCACATCTACCCTGTCCTGGCTGCGGCGGATCAAGCGGGTCTTGGCGGTTGTAAAGGGGATCAGAACAACATTATCCTGGCTGCCAAAAGAGCTGCCACCTTTGGGTTCCAATACGCCAATGATCCGGAAAGGTTGTCCCTCAATCCGGATGGTTTCTCCAACCAGCCCATCCCGATGACCGATCAATTTATCAGCTACTTCCACACCAACCAGCGCCACAGACGCCCTACCCAGAATGTGTTCCTCGTTGATAAAATCTCCATACAGTAAGGTGTAGTTCCGTACCGGCCCATATTCTGGTGTTATGCCATTGATCTCAACGCTGGTTTGCTCACCAGAATAGGAAACCTGTAAAGTGCTGCTCAGAACAGGCGCCACCGCCATCACCGCCGGGGCCTGGAATGGATCAGCAATCGCGTCCGCGTCTCCCATCGTCAGTGGTTGAACGTTGCGGACTTCCTCCTGGAAGTTCCCGGAAAACACAAACAGCAGGTTGCTGCCAATCCCGCTGATCGAACCGGTAATTGTATTCTGAGCGCCCTGTCCCACCGCCAGCATGGCGATCACTGCCGCCACTCCAATCACAATCCCCAGGATGGTCAACGCAGCCCGGGTTTTATTCGCGGTAAGGCTTTCCAGCGCCTCCATCAGTGCCTGTGTTATAGACATTAATCGTCCCTCAACCGGCCGTCATGCAGCCGCAGTACGCGCTGGGTCTGCTTCGCAATCAACGGGTCGTGCGTGATGATAATCACGGTTGTGCCATTGTCTTCATTTAACTGCAGCAAAAGCTGCATGATTTCCTGCCCGGAGATCGAATCCAGATTGCCAGTAGGCTCATCGGCCATCAGGATAGCGGGGTTATTCACCAGCGCTCTGGCAACAGCAACCCGCTGCTGCTGTCCTCCGGAAAGTTCTGTAGGACGGTGATGGATCCGTGTTCCCAACCCAACCTGTTCCAGGACAGCTTTCGCCCGCGCGCCGCGATCACGCCCGACTCCCGCGTACCGCATCGGCAGTTCTACATTCGCCAGGGCTGTCTGCCGGGGAAGCAACATGAAGCTCTGAAAAACAAACCCGACCTTCTGGTTGCGGATCAAAGCAAGCTTATCATCCGAGAGTTCTGAAACCCGTTCACCATCCAGGTAATACTCTCCAGAAGTTGGACGGTCCAGACACCCCAGAATATTCATCACCGTTGATTTACCCGACCCCGAAGGCCCCATAATCGCCACCACTTCACCGCGCTGGATGGTGAAGGATACCCCACGCAGCGCGTGCACCTCCACCTCACCCATTTTGTATACCTTTGTGAGGTCTTTGGTTACAATAACCTGCTCATCCATGATTAATTCCCCATCCCACCTGGCCTGCCAGCCGGCGGCGAGAATTCAATCGGTGGATTCAATACAATCAGGTCACCTTCCTTTAATGTACCTTCCAGCACCTCACTATAAATATCTGAGGAAGCCCCAATCTGAATTTCGATCTGTTCCGGCATGAGCGGGTTTGTTCCCTGCACATAGACGACCCGTTTTCCTTCCTGGAAACGGACCGCCCGATTCGGGATGAGCAAAACATCATCCAACTTGTTAACCACAATATTGACCGCTGCCGTCATTCCTGGACGCACCGCGTCATCCTCATCGCTAAGCTCAATGGTAACTTTAAAATCCACGCCTGCCTGGCTGATGGTTCCCACCCGGGCCACCTCAATCACTTTTCCGTTGTATTCTTTATCTCGGATAGCGTCGAAAGTCAGGCGCACATCCTGTCCCACCGCTACCCGGCTTATATCCACTTCGGGAATCTGAACATCTACCAGCATGTGGCTCAGGTCATCCACCCGGAAAGATGTTGTTCCCGGAGATACCTGATCTCCTACCTTAGACTCGATCATTGTCACCTGACCCGCAAAGGGAGCTTTAAGCTGGGCTAATTCGATTGTTGCTTCAATCGACTCAACCCGTGCTTCCGCGGCAGCGATATCATCCGGATCCGGTCCATCCTTTAAACGATCCCATTCCCGCTGGGCATCCTCAAGGTTGGCCTGCGCCAGTTCAACGCGCGCGTCAGCTTCCGCCACTTCATCCACGTCCGGTTTCCCCAGCGCATAATTCAGGTTGTACTGCGCGCGATCTCTATTTTTTCTTGCGTTCACCAGCGCGCTTAACGCTGCAGCCCGTCCGGGGTCATCCTCTGCACGGTCTTCCAGCGCGGTAAACAGTCTTTCGGCCTCATCTACCGCATCCTCTGCCAGATAATAATTGGCTCTTAATCCATCCAGTGTGTTGTCGCTGGCTCGCTTGTAATCCTTGCTCTCCCGGTCGTCAAGCGCATCCTCCAGCGCAATTTTAGCCTGCGCCAGGGCGAGTTCGGCCTGTGCTTTTGTGGTTTGGGAGTCTTGTAAGTTTTCTAAAGACCGCCTGGCAGTGACAAGATCCGCTTTGGCAAGAATAATGCTTTGCGGTAAAGACGTTTTATCCAGTTCCGCCAGCACCTGGTTCCTGCCCACCTCTTCATCCAGGCTGACCAAAATTTCACCAATCCGCCCGGTGGTCTGCCAGGCTAATAATGTGGTCTGGTTCGCGTCCACCGTACCGGTTGCTCCAACAATTGCTACCAGCTCGCCGCGCTCAACCGGAACGGTTTGAAAAGCATTCTGAGCTGCCGCTCTGGACCGCTGCGCCTGAAACAATATAAACCCAATAACAGCAACCACAATAACCGCAATGATGATAAACCATGTCCTACGCTTCATACTTGCCTCACCCTACGCAATCCAATATTGCATATTGCACAATTAGGAACACTTGCCACTATCAATTTTCTGTACAAATGTAGAAATCTTGCATAAAAATATGCTAGTATTGTAATCCATTTTACAAAACCATCCGTGATTGAAACAATTTTTTATACAACTTCTTATACAATTTTTATATCCATAGGATAGCATTAAGCGCATGAAGTTACGCATCCTCCTTCGCAACGCACTCGTCATTTGTATAGCCGTGCTCCTGTTGCCCAAAAGCGTATTGCCACCAGGTGACGATATCGAAAATATCCGCGCCTTTACCCGCCAAATCGAGTTCGACTATGTGAATTGGACCATTGACGCGCTGTTCCTCAAAGCGGCTCAGGCCGCTTTTAACCCCGCACGTTATCTGGACGATGGAACACAAAAAGATTTGGTGCTCGAATACCGCGCTCTGATCAACCAGATCAACCAGACCGAAACGCAGATTGAAACCATCTATGCCGATCCTTCTATAGAAAACCCGGATGAAGTGGCCGCACCCCTGTTGCAAGAACTGTCCCGGCAAACTGGTTTCCAGAACAAATTGGGACCGCTCGCGGAATCAATCCTCCAACAGCAAATCAGCGTCACACTGGACGATCTGGACATTACGGTCACCGGCCAGCCTATCCCCCCGCTTCTGTTCCATTCGACTCCCCTGCCGCTGGCGTTAATTGTTTCTCCGCGGGATCAAATCCGCCAGGACGCGGACATCTCACTGCTGCCGGATCTGACGCTGGAGCAAATTACGGAACTGGAAAAGCGTGTTGAAGAGGAATTGAACATGTCTGCTCTTGTGGTCAATATTGGTGGTATGGGGCTCTACCCTACTATGATCCTGAGCACTTCCAACTTTCCATTTCTTATCGAAGTCATCTCCCACGAATGGATCCACAACTACCTGACACTACGCCCTCTTGGCCTCAATTACGAAACCTCACCGGAACTGCGCACCATCAACGAAACTACTGCCAATCTGTCGGGTAAAGAAATCCAGCAGGCTGTGTTTGAAAAATATTATCCTGAAGAACTTCCTGAACCAGTCACGACACCCGAAACCCCTCCAGCAGCCGAAGAAGATTCACCCGCGCAGGACCCGCTGCCTTTCGATTTCCGGGCCGAAATGCACCAAACCCGGGTCACGGTGGACGCCCTGTTAGAAGAAGGGAAAGTTGAAGAGGCAGAACACTACATGGAACAACGCCGTCAGATATTTGTCGCGAACGGTTACCGCATCCGCAGGCTGAATCAGGCCTATTTTGCTTTCCATGGGGCTTATGCCGACGAACCGGGAGGCGCGGCTGGCAGCGACCCGGTGGGGCCAGCCGTGCGCGAACTGCGGGAAAACAGCGATTCCCTGGCCGCCTTCCTGCGCAAAATCGCCTGGGTTACCTCCTTTGACCGGCTACAAGCGATTTTAATTCAGCAGAAAGCCCTGGCCGGGGAGCTTTAGAAATCCATTCCTCCAAAATCATCCCCGCCGCTATCCCCACCAATATCCGGAAGGTCACGTTCAATCTGCTCTGGCGATTGGCCCGCCTCCAGCCGGTCGACCACCTCGCTAAATTCCGACCCCATATCCTCCCCCATTTCACTGCTCATCTCCCGCATCATGTTCCCCAAGGCTCTGGGATCATCCTCCAGAGCAGCCAGTTTTGAGGGATCAGCCAGGTTCTCCATCCGGCTTTCTGTGGTGCGCGCGACCCGGATCCGTCCAATTTTCCGCTGAACATTCTCACTCTTACAGAACGGGCAGAGAACAGTTTTCTTTCCATATTCCGAGTAGCTCATGGATACATCAAACCGTCGTTTACAATCCAAACAGCGAAATTCATAACTGGGCATACTTAAAACTCCAATAACAGATTCTGGTTAGGTCAGTTAATCAATTATAATCATATTACGGCGTGGTTCTGCCGCGGAAAACAATTTAATGTTCAGGAAAATATTGATCAATGACAGAAAACTCCGGTGTACTCAAAGACTCCATCTCTTTTAACTTACTTAACCCCTCCCCATTACTGGTCGTAATCTCTGGACCATCCGGGGTTGGCAAAGACGCGGTGGTAAAACAGCTCCTCAAGCGCGACCCTGAACTGCATTTTGTTGTCACAGCCACATCACGCGCACCCCGCGCCGGAGAAAAGCACGGCGTGGATTATTTCTTTGTGTCTAAAGAGAAGTTTGAACAAATGATCGCCCAGGATGAACTCATGGAGTATGCCAATGTCTACGATCAGTACAAAGGTGTCCCAAAATCTCAGGTCCGCGAGGCTATGAACAGCGGACAGGATGTGATCATGCGCCTGGATGTCCAGGGCGCTCAAAAAATTCGCTCGCTTTGTCAGGATGCCATCCTGGTTTTTCTGGCACCCACCAACAAAGAGGAGTGGTACCGGCGCCTGGCAAATCGCAAAACGGAGACAGAAGAGAGCCTCCATCTTCGTCTGGAAACGGTTAAAGAAGAATTGAAGTATTTATCCGAATTTGACTATATTGTTTACAATCCCGAAAATTGTTTGGAAGAAGCTGTGGATAAAATCCAGGCCATAATCGAAGTGGAACACCTTCGTGTTCAAACCAGAAAGATTACTTTATGACATACTCGCCGTTTGAAGAACCGCCCCAAAGCCCACAAAACGACATCCCCACCAGCCCACCCCCCAGCGAGCAGCAACCTGCCCGTATAGCGGTTGAATTGCCTGTGCAGCGCCCCGTGGTCACATATGTTATCCTGGGCGTGACCATTATTTTTTACCTCATGCAGGTATTGAGCGATCTTTTGCTGGGTGTCGATTACCTGGCTTATTTTGGAATGAAGATCAACGAGTTTATCCAGCTGGGTCAGGTCTGGCGGTTATTCACTCCGATGCTGCTCCATGGCTCTCCGCTTCATATCGGTTTCAACATGTACGCGCTGTACTCGATCGGCCGCAGCCTGGAGCGCTATTACGGGCATTTCCGTTTTATCCTGCTGTACATCGTAGCCGGCTTTGCCGGGAACGTGGTTTCTTTCCTCTTTACTACAGCCCCTTCCCTGGGCGCTTCCACCGCGATTTTTGGCCTCATTGCGGCTGAAGGTGTGTTCATTTTCAACAATCGTTCCCTCTTTGGAAAACAACAATCCCAGCGTATGCTCAGCAACATAGGGATGATCATCCTGATCAATCTGATGCTGGGAACCTCCGCGAGCATAGACAACATGGGTCACCTGGGAGGTCTGCTCGGTGGTCTGGCCTATTCCTGGCTGGCCGGGCCTCTTCTTCAACTGCGCCAGGACGCGTTCAGCTTCCGGCTCGAAGACAAACGCCCCCCATCCCAGGCCTGGATCTCCGCGTTTGGTGTCATCGCTATCTTTTCGATTGCAGTGATCGCGAATATTCTCTTCCTTTAACTCCAATTTGTATTTATCTTTTCATTGAAAACCTTTCAGGAAGGTCAAAAAATAGTACGCAAGAATTAAAACCATTCAACTTTACAGTAAGGGATTTTTTACATCACAGCGTTTTACAGGGGGGATACAAACACTTCACGACCACCAATCCTCACAGTGATCCGTTTTTTAGATTGAGAAACGTGCAAAATGAGTGTAAAAGAAAGAACTGTTTCATATTCCATTCCCACCATGGCAGAAGTCCAGCGTATGATCAAGCCATACCGCTATCCCAGCACCCGAAAAGCTCTCTGGCAGCTGGCAAATACCTTAATTCCGTATGTTGGCCTCTGGGCACTGATGATCTACACCCTCCAGATTTCCTATTGGCTCACCCTGCCCATCGCCTTGCTGGCGGGCGGCTTTTTAACCAGGATATTCATCTTCTTTCATGATTGCGGCCACCAATCCTTTTTTCCTTCCCGAAAGGCTAACCGGATTGTCGGTTTTTTCCTGGGCCTGTTCGCGCTGACTCCCAGCGAACACTGGTGGCGGTCGCATGCCATCCACCACGAAACCAACGGCAACCTTGATAAACGTGGGGTTGGGGACGTGGAAACCATGACGGTTGAGGAATATCAGAACAGCTCCCTGTTTAAAAAGATTTCCTACCGCATCTTTCGCTTCCCACCTATCATGTTTGGCATCGGACCCTTTTTCATTTTTGTCATCGCGCATCGCTTTCCAAACTTAAAGTTGGGGAAAAAAGCGATCTGGAACGTCCTGTTGACAGATGTGGTGCTGGCAGCGATCACGGTTGTAATGAGCCTGACAATTGGCTTCTGGCCGTTTATCCTCATCCAGCTGACTGTGATGTGGTTCGCCGGTGTGATGGGGATCTGGCTGTTCTATGTTCAGCACCAGTTTGAGAATATGTACTGGGTCCGGAATGCCGATTGGAACTATGTCACCTCCGCTCTATATGGCGCTTCGTATTATCAACTTCCAAAAATCCTTCAGTGGTTCTCCGGAAATATTGGGTTCCACAATATCCACCATCTCAGCCCCCGGATTCCCAATTACAACCTTGAAAAATGCTGCGTAGAACTGCCCGAGTTCAGACGGATTGCTCGCACCCTGACACTGCGCTCTTCCCTGAATACCCTGGGACTTGCCCTGTGGGATGAGAAAAATAAGAAGCTGGTCCGCTTCCGGGATCTCAAAGCATTACAAACAACCTGAACAAAAAAGCCAACGCCGCTGAAATGGCACTGGCTTTCGCATACGAAAAAAAGTAGACTAACCACACATCAGGGTTCTGATATAGCTGCCTCAAACATGGATGATTCAACCCGGGGTGAATCACTTTCCATAGTCATGATCACCGGAACAAAGAAGGCGGCCACTCCGGTCAGCATGATCCCACCACCCGCGATCCAGAACCAGGCCCGCACACCCAGCAGATCAGAAAGCGGCCCGGCAACCAGCATCGACAGCGGGACCATCGCACTGACCAGACTGCTGATCATCGTAAACACCCTGCCCTGCATCTCCGGAGCCACTTTTTTCTGAATCACCGCGAAGAAAGGACCATTGACAATCGGATTCATAAATCCGGACACAAAGAATCCTGCCACTGCCAGAGGATATAAATGAACCGGAGCAAACCCAACCATCAAAAACCCTGTTCCCATACCCACGATTCCCACAAGACTGGTGATGATCTGGCGCCGAAACCCTCCCCACACGCTTAACCCCAGCCCCCCCAGCACAATCCCCACTCCCCAGGCCGACTCCAGCCCGCTCAGTTCCCAGGCTCCAGCCTGAAAATAATTCTTCACCAGCAGCGGCAGCATAGTGGCCGCCGGTGTGAACAGGAAATTGATAACCACCGCCATGATAATGATCCCCCTCAAACCGGGCCAGCTCCACACGTATCGCAGGCCCTGGCGCACATCAGCCCATAAACCACTCAAAGCAATGGTTCCAGCGCGATTCGCGTTTTCGGGTTGGGGAATCTCAACCAGACACAACGGCACGATTGCCAGAATCGCGGTGATCACATCCACCGAAAGCGCCCCATAAAAAGGCAGCAAACTCAAAAGCAGCGCCCCCAGTGGTGGACCGGCAATATTCACCATCCCGCGCAGCGATTGGTTCAACCCTGCCACCCGTGAAAGCTGGCCTTCCGGCACCATCAGCGAGATTGAGGCCTGCAGCGCGGCAAAGTGAAACACAGCCCCCAGCGAGCGCAGCAGCATCACCACATAGATTTGCCAAACGGCTTCCACCCCGGTCCAGAACAGGAACACCAGGCCAACCGTCACCAGCGCGACCAGAGCATCAGCTGCGATCATCACCCGCTTCCGGTTCCAGCGGTCGACCAGCGCGCCGGCAAAAGGCCCCAACAGGATTTCAGGGAGGAACCCGGCCGTGGTTGCCAGCGCCAGGACCTTTGCCGAACCGGTCATTTGGGTCAGCCACCAGATCAAAGCGAACTGGACCACGCTGCTCCCCATCAGGGAAAATATCTGCCCGCACCAGATCAGAAAAAACTTCTTTTTCCAGAGCCGCTCTTTGGCCGTTTCATTATCCATGATCGCATGCTTTTCAAACATTTGTCTCTCCTCACAAAATACAGGCGCGCAGCATCCAATGGGTGAGAAATACTTTCCACCCATTGGGAAATTTACAATACGCTTTTTTCGGATCAGAGGAATTCTCTAAACCAGCTTACTCGATGAAAACCTCAACATGTTCGCCGTCATCATCGTCGTACACATCCACAATCTTCCCCAACGCGCCGGTACGCAGGAACTCCGTCAGCTCATCCAGGTCGAGGCCTTCCACCTCGGGCGCAAAACGCATCCCCATCTTCATCCCCGCCCGCACCATCCCGATGGGCAGCCGCACATTGACCCTGGATTTACCGGTATCGGTATCCGTTACCATTACCCTGAACCAGCGAGCATTACCGCCGCCAGCCGGTTCGGAGAAGCTTTCCCGGGAACCGGTCTCCTTGCGAACCTGGCTATCTTCACCCAGCGCCTCCAGCAGCCCGGCGGCTTCGTCCGCGCTGATCTTCCCTTCTTCAAGCATTTTTAAAATCTGCATTTTCTCTTCTATCGTAGCCATCACTCCATCTCCAGATCATTCTTTGTATTCTGCCCCTACCTTTTTATCAGACAGCCTCACCACGCAGCAGACGCTGCGCTTCTCCCGGCGTAATATTTCCCCGGGCCAGTTCATCCAGGATCTCACGGCGCTTTTCCGGGGTAAGCACCTCGGGGGTTTCATCTTTGCGGGGTTCAAAACCCAGGCAACGGATCACTTCATGCAACCGGTTCCGGAGCGTCGGATACGAC
>ENA-ORXD01001130-ORXD01001130.1-sediment-metagenome-genome-assembly--contig:-NODE-1130-length-24742-cov-4.810298_pt1 | contig 24742 bp, 23 predicted proteins | sample MGYA00237862_ERZ511471 | MGnify/ENA metagenome assembly ERZ511471
TTCGATTTCCGCGCTCATAAACCGGCTGCCCGGAGTGACGCCGGTAACCTTTGCCGGTATTCCCGTTACATTCAATTACGTCTTCCACAAGCTCGAATCGGCAACGGTGGAATATGGTTCGGCTACAGTGGATACCAATGAGAATGGCCTGGCGGTGCTCAACCTACCGGCGCCGGGTGAAAGCGCAACCGTGGTTATCGACGCCGTCTTTAACGGCAACGATAACCTGCTGCCATCATCCAGTATGAAAATCGTTGCTGTGGTGCCCTTTATCGAAGCACGCATAACCGCATCCAGTTCCGCCGGCGAAATTACCTTTTACCTGGCAGACCAGTACGGCAACCCGCTGTCCGGCCACCTGCTGAGCTTTTTGACCACCGGCGGGTCGTTGTCTGCGGCAACGGCTGCGACGGATGAAAACGGGGAAGCAGTAGTAACCTTGAGTGAAACCACCGGTGCCGTGGTGTCGGCCAGTTTCGGAGGTTATGTAAATCCATCCGGCTGGTCCTACCAGCCCGCCCAGGCGCGTGTTACCGTGATGCTATCTTAAAGGCAGAACGCCGCGTTTTAAATCCCCGTCTGACCTTCAAACCGCAATTAACCTCGTGGAGGTCACCGCGAGCTTACCTCACCCGGGCAAGAGGATTGCCATGATCTGCTGTGACGCGACTTGCTTAACCAAAAGACTTTGCGGAGGAACTAGATCGCCGCGCTGATTTAGTTCCTCCGTTCATAATCAAAATTAAAACGGCAATCTCAAAGGTTGCCGAATCCGATTTACAACCTCACCGATTAGGCTCGTTTTACATGTTCAGACTTTGTGATAACAAACCATAGCTTGCGGGGAAAAAGAATATGGAACAATCTCCGCTTATCAAGCTTGAAAAAACAATATTAAAGGATCTTTGATTTCTTGGTTGTAATTTACTAATTACTGTTTCGTAATAAGCCTTGTGTTCCAACTGTAGCACTTTTGTAACATACTTCATGCTAGTGTTAAATGTGAATTGATGCTTGCAGCTCTTGTTTTCATGTTACTCAGCATGCTTTCAGCTATTCTCCTGTTGAGTTTGGCTTGGAGGTATACCGTAGCAAGGGTTTTTAGGGAACTGGGTCAGTTTAAAGATTTTGGCTTATTTTCCTGATGTGATTTATTTCCGGATGTACCTGCTATCAACGTTCATTCCCGGTAATGGCAAACAAAGTTAAGTACCAATAATAGGCCACAACGAGACGGAGGTGAAGAAGATGGGACCAGACAGCCCGAGGAGTACCATTGGCTTGAGAAGGACAACTAAAGCCAGATTGGATAGAAGCCGTGCCCCCGGTCAGTGCTATGACGGTTTTCTTTGCCAGCTGGTGGACATGTGGGAGGATGTTCATAGCCGTGATGAACTCAACCACAAAAGACCGTTGGAAGATTTTCACTACCATTCCGTGAGGTGATCACCTACAGCGTTTGTAACCACAGGTTGCGGCAAAGGAGGTGCTGACTGAAAATAACAAAGGACAAAACAGGCCCATATAAATATTAGAAAGGAGAAGATGACTTAAATGTTTGAAAAAGAAGGTGTAAAAGAGCCCGCTAAGTTATCGCGGAGAGAATTCTTGAAGGATGCTGGTATAGTAGTCGGTAGTACTGCTTTTGCTTCCGCGTTTTTTCTATCTGCCTGTGGCGAAGAAAAAGAGGTCACCAAAACAGTTACAACCACGGCTGCTGGCGGCGCCATAACTCAGACTCAAACTATAACCAAATATGTATGCCCAGTATGTAATACCGAATTCGATAACATTTCCGCTTTAGCCTCACATATGCAAACAGCCCATCCGGGTGAGGGCGAAATAATCACCAAATATGTTTGCCCTTATTGCGATTGCGAATTCGGCTCTCTTATTGAATTGCAAGCACACATTGAAGAGACGGCACCAGCGGGAACAGGGAAAGTGTTGCATTTAACCGTCAATGGCAAAGAACAGGTGGTCAATGTCGAACCCAACATTACGCTTCAAGATATGCTTCGAGAAAAATTGGGATTCATGTCACCAAAAGATATGTGTTTCGGATACGGTGCTTGTGGCTCTTGCAGTGTAATAATGAACAGTAGACCTGTACTCTCTTGCATGGTGCTGGCTTGTGAGTGTGAAGATGCGGAGATTGAAACAGCAGAAGGAATTGCGGATGCCAAACACCCTATTGTAGATGCTTATATTAAGCACCATGCAATGCAATGTGGGTATTGTACTCCCGGGTTTCTGATTACTTCAAAAGCTTTGCTTGACCACAACCCGAATCCCACTGAAGCGGACATCAGAGACATACTGGGCGGGAATATATGCAGGTGCGGTACTTATCCTGCCCACATCAGAGCCGTTCTCGAAGCCGCGACAAAACTATAGAGGAGGAAAGAAAGAAATGTACGGTTTAAAAGAAGGCGAAGAGTATAAGCCATGGTTATGGCCGGTACCAGAAAACAGCCCAGTAGGGCAGAGAGGGTTAGGCCGGAGAGACGGTTTTGATAAAGCCAGCGGAAAAGCAATTTTTACACGGGATATATTCCGGCCGGGAATGCTGTTTGCCAAGTTCCTCCTCTCCCCGTATCCCAACGCTAAAATTATGAGCATGGATACCTCAAAGGCAGAAGTATTTCCTGGGGTCAGAGCGGTTTTGCGTTTTGATGATGAATCGATAACATGGCCGACTGACTCGGCCATGGGTGGATGGGCGACCTGGTATCCGCAGCCCATTGGGGCTATTGTGGTTGCAGAAAGCGAACTCATTGTTGATGAAGCTATGAGATTAATCGAAATAGATTGGGAAGTCCTGCCTTTTGTCATGGACTGGAACGAAGCGCTCGAACCAGGTGCCCCTATTCTCCGACCGGACCTGAACGCCGATAACAATCTTAAGCGTGAAGTGATCGAACAGATGGGGGATGTAGAACAGGGGTTGAAAGACTCACCGAACGTTCTTGATGTAGTGTTCAATGTCGAGCCGGATTCAGTTGCTGGCGTCGAAGGTGGGTGTTGTGTAGCCGATGTAAGGGGCGAGAATGTCGAAATTTGGCCGCATGCACAACAATGGTCCCCCTTAGCGTTAAGGGAAGGACCGGGTGTAATGAGACACTTTCCCTGGTTAAAAGCTAACAGGTTGTTTGTGCGCACTCATTTACCTTATAGCGGGGCAATGTTTGGAGCAATGGTTCCCAGGAACATGGATCCCGTAAAAGGTGCCATAATGGCTTCGTACGCTACAGGTAAACCAGTGAAGTTTCTTTACGACTATCAACATTTTGCCCAATTAGGTGAACATCTCGGCACTTATAAAATGACTATCGGATACAAGGACAATGGGGAAGTCATAGCGGTTAAATACCACACGATTATGTGCTCTGCCATGGCGGATCAGCTCAACAAAATACAAAAAAGCAGTAAAGTTCCTAATCTCTATATCACGAAGACTTATCCGCATACAAATGTTGGAGGATATTCATGTTATAAACATGGCGATGCGCCGGTTTCATGCATGATTGAAGTCTTCAATCAGGTTGCGGATGCATTGGATATGGATCCGACGGAAGTTGCATTAATTAATGACGGTTACATGGGGCATGATATGGCGTATGTAACCGAGCATTACAAGAAGGAAGGAGGCTTCGATTTTACCAGGGACAGTCTTAAAGAAATTCTCCAGGTTGGCAAACAAGCGATGGATTGGGACAATAAATGGCACTTGCCTGGCACAAAGAAACTGCCTAACGGTAAAATGCACGGTCTTGGCTTTTTATGGATGAACGCATGGACCCATAGTCCTGGCAGGATATCATTAGGATTAAGAATGCATCAGGATGGAACAGTCGCCATTCTCGGACAAAGTTGTGATATTGGTGTAAATAGAGACACAACCTATTCACAGGTGGCTGCAGCTGAAATTGGGTTGAAATATGAAGATGTAATTCTGGCCGCTGCAGATTATACCGGATTCGATACTAAAGAACCTGGTGGTTCAGGCGGTATGTTGGGGACTCTTCCGGCACTTGTAAGGGCTTCGAAAAAATTAAAACAGCAGTTGCTTGAATTCTGCGGTTTGCCACGGCCTGGCTCTTGGGGAGCTCCTGCTCAACCACCGCTTTTCCCGGATAAAAAACCGGAAGATTTGGATATCAAAGACGGTGAAATATTTGAAAAAGCAAACCCCAGCAACAAGGTAGCGGTGAAAACACTCGCTGCCACTTTTGCTGGAGCAATGCCCAACATGGTGTTTGCGTGGGACTATCCGCCTGCTATTGTAGGTTCCATTGCTTGTATGGCTAGGCAGGCATATTTCATCGAAGTAGAGGTTGACCCTGATACTGGTGGTATCGATGTCAAAAAACTGGTAGTAGTAAACGATGCCGGAAAGATCATTAATCCAGAAACTTTCGAAGGTCAGCAATACGGTGGCACATACATGGGTCTCGGAAGATGCAAACAAGAACAGATTATTTGGGACCCGATCGAAGGAGTAAGGCTTACTGATAATCTGATCAACTACGATATCGCCCTCATGAATGATTGTGAATCTATCCAATGTCATCAGGTGGAGACCGGTCTTGGGTATGGACCTTATGGTTCTTATGGAATCGGTGAAAGTGGTGGCGCTTGTGCATGTGTTTTAACTAGGTATGCAGTGCACAATGCAATAAATAAATGGGTCGATCTTAAGACAACTCCTGAAAAGATACTCAGAGCTTTGGGTAAGGCATAGGAGGAAAAAGATGGGTAATCCGTTAAGACTATTCAAGCACGTTAACGCAACAACAATAGCAGAAGCAACTTCTGCGCTTGCAGGTAATCATGCTGAAGTTATCGCTGGAGGCACTGATATTCTGGGCACCATGAAGTTTTTTATCCTGCCCCAGAATCTTTATCCTGAAGTTCTGGTTAATCTCAAGACTATCTCTCCGAGCCTTGATTATATCAAGGAAGATGGCGGGAACCTTATAATCGGAGCGTTAACCAGGTTGGAAGACATCGCTAAAAGCAACCTGGTGAAAAGCAAGTGGGCAGCATTGGCCGAAGCTGCGCATAGAACTGCCTCGCCCCACATAAGAGAAATGGGTACTATTGGAGGCAATATTTGCCAGCATAACCGGTGCTGGTATTTCTGGAAGGAAGATAATCGTTTCAATTGTCTCAGGAAAGACTCAAGCGGACTTTGCTATGCATTGCTGGGAGACAACAGATATCATTCGATATTTGGTGCGTCTTCAGGTTGTGTGGCTGTGAACCCCAGTGATACAGCTCCGGCGTTGGTAGCCTTGAATGCTACCGTGGTAACCTCGAAGAGAAGCATCCCGATTGATGATTTCTTCGCGGTTAAGGTTGCCCCGAACGGTGTTGGCTCTACCATTTTAGAGAAGGGAGAGATTGTAACTGAAATTCAGGTGCCTGCACCTGCTTCAGGGGTAAAGAGCGCTTTCGTTAAATTCGCTCTAAGGACCTCAATAGACTTTCCTATTGTCAATTGTGCCGCCGCAATAGGTGGAGGCGATGCCAGAATTTGCATGAATGCGGTTTTCGGCATTCCGCGAAGATTAACCGGCGCTGAAGACTATATCAAGGATAAGGCAATTGATGAAACTAGTGCAGAAGCTGCCGGAGCGGAAGCAGTCAAAGGCGCGATGGATCTGGGCTATAATAAATGGAAAATCCAGGTAGCAAAGGGTATGGTGAAGAAGGCGTTAGTGGCTTGTAAGTAAGGTTCTATTGGTTATGGTTTCATAAAACAACCAATTCAAAGATTAGGTAGCAATAGTATGGTCCGGGAGCCGGAGTGTGTAGAATTACGAGCTCCGGCTCCCGGACCAAATCACCCGAGTATCAAAGAACAACAAACGAGCAACATGAGAGTTAAGTCTTGGTGGCGAATCTTTGGAGGGACCATTTTAGCTTTATTGGTTCTGATCAGTGGGCTGTTGCCCTGGTGGACATGCCAAGTTCACATTCCTGATATGGAAAGCGGAGCCGAAAGTATAGTGAACATCCGAATATTCAGTTGGGGTTTAAGGCATGATTTTGTTCAGTTGAGAAATTATATCGAAGCTGACGAAACACCGTTAATTCAGTCTGTTCTCTCATGGGCGTTTATTACACTTGTCATTATGTTCACAATGTTGGGAATCGTGCTTAACAACAAGAAAGCTAAATTTATGATTCTTGGGGCGGGCCTTACGTACCTGATATACGGGGCTGTAGCGATGCAGTTCGTAATTGGCAATCGGACAAAGGAACTCGGTATCAAGCTTATTGGTTGGAGCAACGTAACGTATCAAGGCACGGTGGATATAGTGGTCTCATTCTATTCGTCGATACAGCCTGCGTATTATTTTGCCATAGTAACCGGAGCCGTGCTTGTGATTGTTTCTCTGTTGTTACGCTTTGTTTTTAAAGGATTCTACATTTGGAGAGGTAAACTATGATAGGTAACTGGGAGCATAAGCATGCCGAATTGCTCCAATATATTGAAACCAATAATGATATTGTAATCACCGATACCCAAACTCGAATACCAGATGACTTACGTAATGGGTTTTATAAACTATTTGATGACATCAGGCTAAGTTTGCTCAAAGAAAACGCCTCTGAAGAATTAAACAAGGCTGAAGTTTTAAGCGCGCAGTACAAACATATGGAACAGGTTTTACAACAAAGGTATGGCGTAGAAAAGATCACTATGGAACCCGATCTTTTTCGTTATCTGCAGCATCCGGCAAGCCAGTTGATTCGAGGTTTATACGACCCTTTGTTTGATCTGCTAAAAGTCAGATTGAGCCCCGTTCAATTTGAGCAACTCGCCGTGAAAACAATTCAAGAAGAACATGATAGATATTATAAACAAGGTTATCAAAAATGGGTTAGCCTTGTGCTGGTAGAATCATTGCAACCGGATAATTTTCTTAAAATACCGCTGGATGAATTGAATCCTAAAGAGCGGCACGTTGGGATGAATGGTCCCTTGTTAAGAGAAGTGCCGGTTCCCATCGAGGCTGACATTATCAATTTTGATTACGAACCTGACCCTATTTTTTCAGTACCGGACATTATTGTGCAGTCGAAAAGAAGCGGTGGATATTATGCTCTAAAAACAAGTCTAAGAAAGCCATTGGGCTCGGCAACAAACGCCAGTAGTAACAGAAAATGGGTAAATATTGATAGCTACCCTTCGCAAGAACATTGTTTGATATTAGTTTATACATCAATAGCGCCTGGTGACCTGTCCCTTGTTGGTGATTCGTACCGCGTATGTTCACCGGAAATCATAATACAATTATCTTTAGGCAGTTCGTCTTTTTTTAAACCTGTCTTAGAAACATTTAAGTTCAGCATGCAGCTAAATCCCTCCATTGGGGTTTATCTAATTGGGGATATTGACCGCTGGCCTCGTGAAATTTTGGAAGATAATAAGAAAATAATAGCTACCAGCGCAAGTACTAATGAAGATGACATACGTAAGATAGGGGTACACTGTTTGTCCTTAACCAATTAAGTAAGTGCATAAATATTTCTGGTATGTAATTCTGCAAGTTCCACGGTTGATGTAGCCTTCATTGCAGAATTGAAGCGAAAACCATTCATATCCCCGATCAACAAGCCGGCTTCTAACCATTTTTCTATAACAGCCTGTAAGTCCTTCGTGATTAATTCCCTGGACCACTTCTCGTGAAAGAACTTTTCAAACTGTTCGAAAATCAGGCCTTGCGGGAACATAAGCATTCTCATGATATAGTAATCGAACGTATATTCATAAGTTCTTTTTTCAAAGGGGTTATTAAGATAAACTTCAAGGCTGGAAGTGTTGGCAATGTGGCTGGTTCCTTTCTGGCTCCAAGCACCAGCCCCAAACCCTTTAAGCGGGAAAAACCTGAATGCATCCCTCTCGATAGCATATTCAAATTCAGTCCGGCGGGAGAAATTAAAATCCCAATAGCACTTCAAACCTCGTTTCTCAGTCGCCTCCAGGACATAGCTATACTGCGATATAGCATCGTTTCTTTGGGGTGGTTTTAACAACCCTTCTTTCATTTTTAAGTAGAATTCACTGCCTATGGTTGGGTACCAATAATACGCTGTGAGGTGTTCCGGTTCCAGCTCAAGGGCTTTGTCGACACTCCTCTTCCATTTATCCATGTTGCTTTCGGGCAGGCCGAATAAAAGATCTATGTTCAAATTTTCAAAGCCTGCGGCTCTTAAATTATTGTATGTTTTGTAGAAGGTCTGTACGTCGTGAGCTCTGCCAAAATATTCAAGTTCTTCATCATCGAAGGATTGCGCTCCGATGCTTGCCCGGTTGAATCCTAGATTTCGCATTTCCCGCAGTTCCTCACCAGTTTTGGTTCCGGGAAACACCTCGATGCTGACTTGATTACCGTTGGTCAGTGTATTATGGGAAGTGTGTATTGTGTCAATAATAAGACCTAGCTGGGAGACAGCCAACAACGATGGAGTACCCCCTCCGAATGATAATCCCAGACAATGCTCGTTACTGTCGTTAAAACCCGCTATTTCTTTGAGTAGGGTGTCGACATACATTTGAGAATTCCTTTTGTGGGAGAGCAGGTCTTGTTGGGAAAACATAAGCGTGCAATAACAGTAATTGCACCGTTTCAGGCAGAAAGGAATATTTATATAGAAATAAGAATCAGGCACGGCCCCTACCCTACCAGCAGCACCGCCAGCCAGGAAACCGGCGCGTTGCCGGAAAAATCCAGGTCGATGCCGGCAAGTCTGGCGGTGGCAATCACATTCACTCCCAGCCCCTCCGCCGCCGGACGGGCGCGAAACGGATGCAGACAGGCCGAACCCGGTCCTACACATTCGCTGCACAGGTGGCAGCCGCCGGCGGCCAGCCCGGCTGCCAGTGGAAAACCTCTGGCAGCACACTCGCTCTCGAGTTGTGCCAGGATGTCGTAAACCTTTTCCTGGCTGGTTTTAAGTTCGCGCAGGTATCCCCGTGCCGGATTGGCTTCACCCTCGGTGTTGTGCTGAGAGGCTGCCCAGGCATCGGCCAGGTTTTCCTGCCCGGTCAGTTCTTCCGGAGGTTGGCCGGCTGCCGCCGTCACCTGGATCAGCAGCGCGAATTTGTAGCTGGCCAGCACGTTCCTGAATTCGTCGACGCTGATGATGTTGGGCGGGCACATGAGGTTGACCCCGTAATTGGCACACAGTGGCACCAGGCACTTGAAACGCACCCTGTCATCCACCACCACCTGCCATGCTGGAATGGCCACAGCCCTGTTCGAACCCAGTTCCACTGCCCGCTTGCTGAGGTATTCGAGCAGTTGTCCGGTTTCATTTGCTTCCATGCCGTCACCTCCGATCTTTCACCGCGGGTAAATCCGCCGCTTTATTCTTATTCAAGCGGCGGCGGAAATACGGGGCGGGTTTTGCCTTCCAGCAGTTTCAACGCCGTTGCCTGCAGCCTTTCCAGCATACGGCATATGGTGCGGCGTTCTTCGATGGAAAGCTGGCCGAGTATATCGGATATCACCTTGCGCCGGGTAGTGAATTCGAAAGCCCTCTGGCCTTTTTCGGTCAGGGAAATGCGGATAAGGTTGCGCCGGTTGAGGTCCTTGGTGCGGGTGATGAGCCCCTTGGCTGACATCCTCTCTATAAGTCCGGAAATGGTATGCGGTTCGCGCAGGGTAGAGCGTGAAATTGCCGCCGGGGTGGCCTTGGGGCCTAACGCCTGGGCAGCCAGCAGTACTTCAGCCTGTTCAGGTGTGATGTCATAGGCGGCCAGCTCTTTTTCCCTGGCTTTGAACATTGCCCGCCAGGTATGGGAAAAAAGCAGCCACAGATTGTAGTCCTGGTCGCAGAAAAAGGAGGAATCGATTTCCTCTTTTGCCATTGTTCTTACCTTTCTCTTATTAATATTCATATAAGATAGGAATTATATCATAACTGAATATTTCTGCACTAACCACGAGAGGACCGGGGATATTTTGTTGAACGCATATGAAAAGGTCCTCCTGATTATTGACAGCATCTGTCTCCCTCTTGTGTTACAATACCCCCAACAACCGCTGAAACGCGCATTAATGAAACTTGCAGTAGTATTTATTTTCCTGATTGGCGCAGCCGAAGCCGTCACGCTTTTTGTAGATCCGGTGGGCGGAATCGTTGCCTTCGGGCTTATTCTGCTGTTTGCGCTGCTGATTCCGGCTTTAAAAAACGATTATTATCCTTCCCGCCTCATTCTTTCGCTTTCCCTTGTGCCCATGGTGCGCATCGTCAGCCTGTCCATGCCGCTGGAAGATGTACCCCGGATATGGTGGTTTCCCATTATGTATGCACCGCTAATGCTGGCTGCCGTAATAGCCGCGCTCATGCTGGGCCTCAGCCTCAGGGAAACCGGTTTCAACCTGCGGCGCCCCTTTACAAACCTTATGGTGGGAATCAGCGGTATCGGCCTGGGACTGGTGGAATATTTTATTCTAAAGCCGGAACCCCTGGTAACCGAACTCACCTGGCAGGCGGCGCTGGTTCCGGCGCTCATACTGCTGCTGACCACCGGGCTGGTGGAAGAGTTTATATTCCGGGGTGTATTGCAACAGACGGCAGTTGAGTTGTTGGGCAAACCGGGCATAGTATATGTGAGCCTGATATTTGCCGTACTGCATATGGGTTTTCTCTCTGTGCTGGATATAATTTTTGTACTGGGCGCCGGGCTTTACTTCGGCTGGGTGGTTTATAAAACCGGCTCGCTTACTGGAGTGATCCTGGCTCACGGATTGACCAACATTGTCCTGTTTATAGTTGCCCCGTTGATTTTCTAAACAAGCGCACTAGTACCAAAGTAACAGGCAGGCAAAATAATTATTAATAAATTATATTGGGCTATTGTTAGTTATAGTAATGTTAGTACTATCATATAGCCAAAAATACTCTTGACAACAGGTAAAACGTGTAATACCATATGAGCTAATTCGAAGGCGCACCAGGCAGGATACAAGGTCTCTCAGGCCCTGAGACTGCTAAACCTTCCTGCCGGGAAATTAACAGCATCAGCTGGAAGAAGTAAATTCATGTGCGGCATCGTTGGTTACAGCGGCAAGCGCCCGGCGGCTCCGGTCTTGCTTTCGGCCCTGACCCGGCTTGAGTACCGTGGTTACGATTCGGCAGGTATCGCTACCGTTTTCGGTGGGGATCTGCATATAAGAAAAGGCACCGGCAAGCTGGAACAGGTCGAAGAAAACTGCAGCCTGTCCCACCTGCCCGGCACCAGCGGCATCGGTCATGTGCGCTGGGCTACCCATGGCGGTGTCACCGCCGGTAATGCCCACCCCCACTGTGATTGCGAGCATTACATCGCCGTGGCTCATAACGGCATTATCGATAATTACGAAGCCCTCAAGAAGCGGCTTTCCAAAAACCATACCTTCGTATCCCAGACCGATACGGAAGTAATCGCCCACCTGGTGGAAGAATACCTGGAGCCCGGCGCTCCCCTGGAACAGGCGGTAAGCCGGGCTGTCAAAGACCTCAAGGGCACCTACGCGGTGGTGGTTGCTTCCCCAGTCGAACCGGGCAAGCTGGTTGCCTGCCGGCAGGGTTCTCCGCTGGTGATAGGCATCGGCAAAGGCGAAGCTTACGTCGCCAGCGATTTCCAGGCGTTTCTGGACTCCACCCGTGAAGTCGTTTTTGTAGAAGACGGGGAAATGGTGGTTCTGACCCACAACCTGTTCCATCTCTACGGGCGTGACGGCAAGCGTCTGCGGCGGCCTCCGGTAACGCTGGACAATTCACTGGTAAAAGCCGAAAAAGAAGGCTATGATTACTTCATGCTCAAGGAAATCATGGAGCAGCCCAATGCCATTCTGGCAGCCCTCAGGCAGGACCGGCAAACCCTGCAGAAGGCGGCGGCTCTAATCGGCAAAAGCCGCAATGTGGTATTTACCGCCTGCGGCACTTCCCGGCACGCCGCCCTCATTGGCCGCTACCTCTTTTCGCGGGTTGCCCACCGCATGAGCGATGTTATCATCGCCTCGGAATTCGGTTATTTCGGAGATGCGGTGGATAGTGACACGGTGGTGATCGCCGTTTCCCAGAGCGGCGAAACGGCCGATGTGCTGGAAGGCGTCAGGGAAGCCAAAGCCCGCGGTGCCAAAGTTCTTTCCATTATCAATACTGTAGGCTCAAGCCTGGCTCGCATGAGTGACAGAGTGCTGTATCTGGGTTGCGGCCCGGAAATCAGCGTGGCAGCCACCAAATCATTCATTTCCCAGCTGGTAATTTTTTACCTTCTGGCCTTTGCCATGGCCGGCCGGCTGGAAGAAGTCAACGCAGACCTTGCCCGGCTGGCAGCCGAAATAGAAACAAACCTGGTTACCAACAACTACGCCGTGCCGGAAGTTGCCGCGCTGCTTTATCGCAAGGATAAGTTTTATTACATCGCCCGCGGCATCAACTACGCAGTCGCCGGGGAAGCCGCCCTCAAGCTGAAAGAAGTGGCTTACGTGCATGCCGAAAGCATGCCTGCCGGCGAACTCAAGCATGGCACGCTGGCGCTGATCGAGGAAGGCACCCCGGTAGTAGCTATCGCCACCTGCGATATTACCCGGGAGCATATGCTGGCCAATGTCGCCGAAGTCAAGGCACGCGGCGCTTTCGTTATAGGTGTTTCCGATTTACCCAACACCCTGTTTGACGCTTTTATCGAAGTACCCCAGGTTGCTGAGGTCTACTATCCACTGGTTTCCATCATCCCCCTTCAGTTGTTTGCTTTTCACTCGGCCATCGCCCGCGGCCTCGACCCGGACCGGCCGCGCAACCTGGCCAAATCGGTAACGGTTAAATAACAGGCGCTAAACTGTTATAATAACAGCCAGTACATTATTTCAGGGGGATTAAAGCATGCAATACGTTCTTCTAACCGGCGGCGCCGGTTTCATCGGCTCGCACATGATGGACGGCCTGGTGGAAAACGGCTACCGCGCCATTATTATTGACGATATGTCCACCGGCACGTTGAGAAACATCCGCCACCAGTCAGCCAACATTTTCGTGGAATTCTATCCGGGTTCAGTCAACGATATGGCTCACCTGGAAGAGAACATGGATAATGTCGAATATATTATCCACCTGGCAGCCCTGCCCTCGGTGACCCGGAGTATCGAAATGCCGCTGCGCACCCACGAGGTCAATGTCGAAGGCACGCTTAATATTCTTGAAATCGCCCGCAAATACAATATCAAAAAGGTGGTGTTTGCCTCTTCCTCTTCCGTCTATGGCAATACTCCCACTCTTCCCAAGCACGAAGGCATGGTGCCCTCCCCGCTTTCGCCTTATGCTGCCTCCAAAGCCGCCGGGGAAAGCTATATGGCGGCTTACTGTGCCGCCTACGGTGTGCCCACGATCAGCCTGCGCTATTTCAACGTTTACGGTCCGCGGGCTTCAGCCAATTCTGAATACGGGGCTGTTATCCCCAGGTTTATCAAAGCCGCCCGTGAAGGTGTTGCTCCCTGTATTTACGGGGACGGCACCCAGACGCGGGATTTCACTTATGTAAAGGATGTGGTCAAAGCCACCATCACGGCCATGCAAAGCGATGCCACCGGCGCTTACAACATCGGCACCGGCCGGTCCGTCAGCCTTAACGAACTTGCCCGGACCGTGCTCGAACTTACCGGTCGGCAGGACTTGCAGCCGGAATACGGTGAGCCTCGCCCGGGAGATGTGGCTCATTCACTGGCCGATATCAGCCGGGCCAGGGAAGCCTTCGGCTGGGAACCCGGCTACACGCTGGAACAGGGCCTGAAAGCTACCATAGACGCCTGTTAGGGGTTAGAAAGGTCATGGCGAAGCCGACACACACCTACATCCGTTATCGCGAAGCCGCCGGCAGGTGGCTGTGGCGATCTCATACAAACCGGCGGTATCGACAACCTAATATTCGGAGGCGGCGGGCAGGTTGCCGCCCTTGACAATATTGAACGTACAGCCGCTTATATAAAACGTGTCGTTCATCCAGCCGGTAACGGTACCGATGACATCCACCACGTAACCCGGTCCTATGGGGTCGAGGTCGTAAACATACGCCGGCAGAAACTTCACATGCCTGGATTCCAGGTACATCTGTTCACCCATTTCGAACGCATAATGGTCGGTGTAATCGCTGAGGATATCGTCGACAACGATACCGGCGAAAAAGTAGGTTTGCCCGGTATGAACCCGGTCTGCCATGTCGGGGTCGGATTCGTAGTCGTCAAGCAGTGCATTCAGCGTTATTGCATCCGGCGCTTTCATGAAAACCGGCGTCGGGTAACTTTGTTTGCCGCAGGCCAAACTCCCGATAATCACGGAAATTATCAGTGTACTGGTTAACAGGTATTTAAATATTGATGTTCTATTCATGCCGTTTATCCTTGTAGAGGTTCACGGCAACTCTTTTCCCGGTTGCCTGGCTTAAATATATCCTGTATGAGCCAGGTTATCAGTAACATATGTTACACTTCAACGAAGATGGGCTATCCCATCTCCTCCACCCGCCAGGTCATCGCTAGGAGGCCATAACCATCCATCCGTCATCTCGGGGAAGCCGTAAGGCTGACGTGGCGATCTCGTAGATTGCCACACTCACTACGTTCGTTCGCAACGACGATATGAAGAGTCATCGCGAGGAGGCCCCTAGGCCGACGTGGCGATCCCGCACTCCCACACCTGCCACTAATGCTCACAGTGGTTTTTTGTTATCTTATATTCAAAGTGCCACCACAATACATCCATCATCGCGAAACCACTGCAGCCACACGTCCGTCATCGCGAAAACGCACCCCCATACATCTGTCATCGTGAAGGAGCGAATGCGCCTGTGGCGATCTGGGCATTCGTCAACACAATTGAAAGCAGGTGGATACAAGAAAACGACTTGGAGGGAATCGCACCCCTCCAAGTCGTTAAAGAATCGAGCGGGGTTATTTAAGGCAGTTCATAAATGTCTACAGTAATGTAACCACTGTTGTCACCATAAGCATTATCCATTATGCCGAACATGATAGAAGTTCCGCTGCCGGGTATTTCCAGTGTGTAGATATGTTCTGGGTTGAAAGTCGTTGGTTGCCAAGTTACTGGTGTGCCATCAATCCAAACCTGCAAACGGTTGGTGGTCTGCTGATACCATCCCGCTATACCGCCTGGAGCGTAAGCAGCACTTCTATAGTTCCACGCTGCATCAGCAATACCATAATCACCCCAATTTGCAAAACGGTATGTACCGCTCGCAACTAGCAAATAATCTTTTCCTGCTTCCAGGTCGATATTGCTGTAAGTGGGTATAGGGGTGTCTAATGCAGTTCCGAAAGGGGGAACTTGAACTGTGTCTACAAGCAACCTGTCAATATCGTAACAGAAACACATCGACCAGTTGCCATTAACGTCAATTGGATCACCCTCACCCCAGGCGGTTTCCCACTGCTCACAGGGTTTTTCAAGCCTTATCCAGTCCCAGAAGGTGCCATCTCCCTGGGTATGCTGGAAATTGATCGTATGTGTTCCATATGCAACCGGACCCATGGCGAAAGTATCCTCTACGAGAGGATACTTATTTTCGAACCAGCCCTGCCCGGAGGTTAGAGCACCGATTGCTGAAAAACTGTCCGAATCGATGCCATCATAGACTATTTTCGTCTCACTGGCACTTATTCCGGGACTCCAGGAGATTGTCAGGTTGCCACCAAATAACAAACCGCCATCCCATTGGACATCGAAATCAGTGGCATAATCACGAACAAAGTTGGAATTATAAGGGAACTCAAGGGTTGGTGTTGTTCCAACAATAAACGGATCGGTAAAAGGTGGTTCCACAACCGCTAGAGTTGGGCCTGAAGCAGTCGGCGTAGCACCGACTGGCCCCCAGTTGAACTCATCGGCATAGTTGTACAATAACCCGCTGGAGGGGTCGGCTGTCTCAACATCACCTATTTGCCATACGGTTTCCCAGCAGCCTTCAACCTGACTCACCACAACCGCATGCGCAGCTATACAAACACAATCACCGGGATCAACTCCAACATTGTCGCCCGGAATCAGATTGCCAGTCGGTTTGCCCTTTTTATTCGTTTCCATGACATAGTCGGAGATCGATGCCAGCGGTATTACATATTCCACCTCTGTATCTGAAACGGAAGATGCATCTGCATCATCGTAGGGAAACTGACCGGGAGCTGATGTAAGAGGACAACCAATTCCCACATAAAGGTGTGTTTCGGTAATGATCCAGTCAAGGTCTTCGATCACGTACTTCACATGAAGGTCAGTGCCGTCGTCCCAGACTTCAACATCGCCCACATCGATATCTTGCCCGGCCAGCAAATCAGCCACAAAAGGATCTGATTCAGTCTCTGCCATAGCTGTTGCAGGTATTAGCAGCGCAACAGCCAGAAGTGCCGTAAAAATACTGAAAATTATTCTTTTCACTTAATTTCTCCTTCCCATTTTAGTTAACCGGAATCTGTAGCAACGTGGTCTATGAGCTTCACCTCCTTGACTTAATATCAGTTGTTTAATAAAAACAAAAAACCGGCGCATCAGGCCGGTTTCACTACTCGCTCCCCACCATCCAAGTGACCATTTAAAGGTGGTGGTTCATCGCTTCCCTATTTGCACGTAAAATATACAGCTACCTTTGATAATCCTCCTGTCCCCAATCGATGAATATGGACAATATATAGATTTACATCAATTTTATGCTATAAGAAGCGCGAAATCAACCTTACTAAACATTACTATACCCACATATTTGAATGCCGTTAATAGAATAACGTATCATTAAATATCAAATTTGATACACGGCTTTTTATTGGTATTGACTGTCCCTGTCTGTGGGCGGATATTTCAATGTCGCATGACGAAATATTATTGGAAATTCCTTGAATCCGGACCTTGCAGATTGTATATTTAGACGTTATATACTATTGAAAACGTATTAGGACCGCGTTTGCAAGCAGGGGAATGCCGTATGAAAAAACTGTCAGTTTGCCTTGTCTTCGCAATTTTAATATCTCTGGTTATAACCGGGTGCTCCGGAAATGTTGACGACCTGGATCCGAGTTTAAAGACCATGCCGGTTCAAACAACCAGCTGTTTGCCAACCGTTTCGCCGGACCATCTGACTGCTCTGGCAACAATCGACCTGGCACAAAAACTGGATATCGCCGGCAGCGGCATCGAAACGCTTTTCATCAAGCCTGTCTTATGGCCGGATGCCAGCCTGGGTTGCCCGGAAGAAGGCAAGCAATACGCGCAGGTTATTAGTCCCGGTTATCAAATCCTACTGCAGGCTGGTGAATATGTGTATGAGTACCATACGGATGAGCAAAACCAGGTTGTCCTGTGTGCCTGGGCGCTTGCTGCTGAGGTCGAGGTTCCTAGCCAGGAAGCCACGTTGGAAGACGGTGGACCTGACCAGCCCATTGGTGGCGATGTAATCATCACTTACAAACCCCAGACCGATTTGGACGGAATGTTCGTAGATGGTGGGCCTAACCAACCGATTGGCACTGACGTGGTGATAACAACAAAAATCGATCTGCCCTAATGGGAAGCGAAGGTATAAAATAGAGGCGGTACTTACCGCCTCTATTTTATACGAACATAAGATAGCTAGTTGGTAAACTGTACCCAGTAATCCGAATTGAGAATGTGGTCAGCCCGGTTGCTGACGATTAACACCTGGGTGCGCCGTGATTTGGCGGGAGTAGGATTGATATCGTCTATCACGCCGGATTGTGTTTCTGAGTCCATTACCATGTGGGTTTCATCAATAAGCTTCCTCGCATGCCAGTTTTCAGCTTTTGGATAGCGGGTAGTAGGCTGCCAGAGTGTTTCCAGCAGGGTTGCCTGCCAGTTGTTTGCCAGTATACCGTCGGTAACGTTCCATCCCGTCGATGTCCAGCCATCTGCTCCGGCTTCGACATCATCGGAAAAACCGATTTCTGTTATGGAAATGTCATCGACATACATCATCTGAAGGGTGTAAGCGCCATCCTGCCAGGTAGTGAAGTACAGGTCTATAGTATGGCCGGCGAAAGGACTGAGGTCCATTGTAACAGGAATCCAGCCACCGCTGTCTCCGGTAAAAGCATGCCATCTGCCTGCGGTTTCATAAGTCGTAGGTTCACGTTCAGCTGGACAGTAAGGGTTGTCCTGAGGGAAGTCTACGGTATTCACGGTCCCATTCGCATATAAGGTGTACCATTCGTCTGTATCCTGATCATAAACCTCAACATAGCCGTAATCCCAGTTTTCTTCGATCTCGTAATACGTCATAAAACTGAGGGTTGCTCCACCGGCTGGGATGGTAAAACTCTGGTAGAAGCTTCGCCATGCCCAGGTTTCCGCGCCAGAATACCATTCATAAGTTCCGCTGTAAGCCGGTACTCCGGCAGCATTATCACCATCAAAGGCAGTACTCAAGCTAGGTTGCCCGCCAAATTGGTAATATTGCGCAGTGTAAGGTTGCGGCGCTCCGAAGAATTCGCTGGAATAGAACCCAACAGGTGCACCGAGAGGATCGCCGACCCAGAAGTTCTGGAGCGCATAATCTATAGAATATCCCCAGGTATCTTCGGAACCAACCTCTAGAAAATCATATCCATACAATGGATCGATTGTTGTATCGTCTATATAGTTGGCTATGGTCCAGTCATCGAATATTTCTTCGAAACTTATAGAGTAGCCAAAATCAGCCAGTGTATTTTCGATTCCATCGATGCCGTTCGCCTGTTCATCAACCAGGGCACTAGTAAAATCGGCTCCGCCGTAATGTTCGAAGAGGTACAGTTGAAAGAGGTAGCTTGCTCCGTAGTCTTCCAGGCCAGAGCCCCAGAAGGTCAGGGAGGTAAGGGGGTGATAAACCATATAGTACGCGATGTGTCCTGAGGAGTGTCCATAGCCGCAGAAAAATCCGGCAAGGTCAGCCATGCCTTCGTCCACCCAGGATTCTTCATCGGGATCCGTGTCGAAATGTACAAGGTGTTCGAACTCATGGGCAAAGGTGCCTTCGTAAAGATACGGGCGGGCTGTGTCAGGGCCGGTGCGGTTTGCCCAGTCGTAGGTATCGATATGCATCATGTTTTTATTGTTTTCAGCACTGGTCGAGGCTGAAAAGTAGCCCGCGATATAAGATTCAGCATTCGGGTCATAGTAGGCGTCATCGCGGATATTGAAAATCAGCGTCCATATTTTTTGGCCTTCGTCACCTCTGGCCAATGGTTCACCGTAAATTTCTGTAACGGTCGGATATATATTGTTATCGAATTCAGATACCATATAATCCAGTTGGGCTTCACTTATCAGGTCTTCTGAACGCAGCCAGGGTTCGCTGTCATCGCCGATCGGATTGGCAAAGTAATAGTAGGTGCCGTCAAAAGAGCCAGCTGCATCCTTGGTTACCAGCAGTAAGCAGTGATCACCCTCTTTAACCACCACGAAGTCTTCATCATACTCGATACCCGCACCATCATCTGTAACTGAGAAAGTGAATTCATCTCCAACTGCAGCCGGCTGTCCGGATGGAGAACCAACTGTGACTGCCGAAGAGCCCAATTCAGCCGCCAGCTTTCTTACAGCTGCTTCTTTAGCTCCAAGGTCTTCAATCGTTAAGTCCATTGGATCCATGCCTTCCGGTGCCATATTGTTGCGCGGGAATTTTTCAAGGAAGCTGCCGGAACCAGCCGAACCCGTAGCCATAACCGGAGCGATGCCGAATAAACTCGAAACCAGAATCACTACCAGACCGGTATAAACAATCTTCCAGGTATTTTTCATGTTCTCCTTCTTTCTTGTTAGAAATTCCACAGTTATAATTGCCAGATGATATAGTTTTTCTATCTCACCCCCTTTCCGAAATTCAAAGTAACTATCAAAAACAAAAACCGGCCCTTCCAGGCCGGTTTCACTATTGGCTCCCTGCTGTCCAAGTGACCATATCCAGGCAGCAGTTCAAAGCCCCTGCCCCGTGTTGATAATATAAATTATCAGTAGTTTACCACCGGGACAGGGGCCTTACAAGATGTATTTACCTCATTGTAAATAACTAATCCTAAATCACCGCCTGCCGGGCATAAAATGTCATTATTATGTCAACTCCACCAGGTACAGGGTGCCGTCAAGGACTATTTCAATGCCTTTCACGTAAGCCTCGCTTTGCAGTACCCAGTTGTCGATTTCGATTTCCAGCCGCAGCACCTCGGCATCATGGGCGATGCTGCCGGTCAGGGTATCGCCGTTTTCCGGCGGGTTGGTAACACCGGCGCCGCCGGCCTTCCACTGGAAGAGGGTGCCCCAGGGCGCATCGTCGTTGCCGGCTCCCAGCCGCGTCACCCACAGCATGGTGTCGTTGTTTATATCGCCGTAGCCGTCGCCGGAAGTCAGTTCGAACGTCTGCAGCCATTCATCCAGCGCCGGTGAAAGAGGCGGGATGGAATCGAGTTCCGAACCGGCAAAGTTGTTGTAAGCCATTTCGGCGGTGAGCATGTCCTCTTCATCCACTTCACCGTCGCTGTCGTGGTCCATCACGATATCCAGGTGGGGCGGGTATCCGGCAGCCGTCCAGATCCACCAGGAAACGGATTCGATGTCTTCCAGTGTCGTGCCCTCGGGCAGTTCGATGACGATTCCGGCCTCACTGCCGCTGCCGGGCTCGCTGGTGGTTTCCAGGTGCACGGCCGGAATATCGGGATCTTCGGGATCGGCAGACAGATCGGCAACCGCTCCTTCGGCCGACTGGGTGGTAACTGCCGTAAGGGCCTGGGCTTCATCGCCGTTATCGTCATCGTCTCCATCACCTCCCGAGGGTTTGGCGGAATCGGGGATGAGCAGCTTGACTACAGGTTTGAAGATATATTTATCGTTGCCGGTAACATTGAGGGATTTTTCGCCGTTGAAGTCGATGGTGATCTGGGTTTCCCCGCCTTCGATAACCTCGAAAGCGCCCACCAGCCGTATCTTGCCGCTGGGGACTTCAGCCTGGTGGATTTCATAGGGTTCCTGGGTCCCGGTTTCCACTATAACGCTGGCTACGTCCAGCCTTATCTGGGTGTATATGCCGGCTTCGACGATGTTGTCAGCCAGAAAAGCCGGCAGGTCCACGATAGCCTTGAGGTCGAACGGTTCCATGTCGAGCTGTATGGTCTGCCAGGTCCCGCCCGCTTTGTGGACTTCAAGATTGGCCACGTCCACCCAGATGCGGGCCACTTCCGGCGCCGGCGGGTCCTTTACCAGTACGGTGAGTTTGCCGGTGCCCGGTATAGCGGTGGCATCCACCGGTGCAGTGGTTGGACCGGTCGCGCCGGTAGTGTAAACCGGCAGGCTGGTGTCTGCTGGCTGGGTTTGGGTGCCGTCCGGGCTGGAACTGGTAGCCGCCGGGGAAAGGCCGGGCTGGCCGGCACAACCGGCAACCAGCGCCAAGACCAGGATAAGCCCGCTGAGTAAAGCAAGTGTCTTTTTCATAATTTTCGCCTCCATGGAAGTCTACATCCTGTATAACGGCCCGGTGTAAAATTTGTCAGCAACAATTTTATCGGCATCTCAATTTTCGGGCAGCCCCGTTCTTTTAATCCGGCTTGTGGCCGGTTACTACCGCCCCGCTCTCCCCTGCCTGTGGCTTGAGGATGTACTTGCCGCTGCCGTGCCCGCCGCCGGTGGAAAAAACCGTAATGTCGTAGGTGAAGCTGGTTATCGTGCCGGCAGTCACGCGGAAAGGCAAGTGCAATTGAAGTTTGCTCGATGGCAGTTTTATGTCAATTGTTTCGCCGGTTGCTTTGAGCACACCCCGGACGCTTTGCACGTTAATAACTACCTTGGTGTATTCGTCTTCCGGCAGTTCCCCCCGCCAGATCTGGATGGAGTCATCCCCCTGCACGCTGGCAAGGTCCACCTGTTTGATTTCAGGTTCTATCTCCAGCCATTTGCCGGCTCCGCTGGCAAAAAGCATTACCGTATCGATGGTGACGTCCACACTTTCGAAATCGGCGATAGCGTTGACATCGTCGCTGACAAGCAGCACGAAATTGCCTTCCGGGTGGGGTTCGGGGCCGGGTATTACCGGGTAGTAGGGCTGGTCCGAACCGAAGTAAATCACAACAAAAAGTACGGCGGCAACCACCGCCCCGGCAAGGATAAGCGGTTTGCCCAGCAGCCTGGAAAACCAGCCGGCAGTTTCTCCGCTCTTGGCTCGCGCGGCTTCAAAGCGTTCCCTGGCAGCCGACTTGGTATGCGGCAGGGGGCTGAACATCAAGGCTTGCCTGGACCTCACGGCGGCATTCAGCAGGGGCTTCAGCCTTTCGGCATGCGCGGGGTAGTCCGCCAGGCATGCACCAGGGCTCTCGCCGGCATTGATCCGGTCGATGCACTTGTCCAGAATATTGTCCAAATTATCCATCGGCTGCATGTTATTCATCGCCAAGTATCGCTCTCAGTTTGGCCAGCGCCGCCCGCTGCATTTCGCGGACAGCCCCGTCGGTTTTGCCCATGACCTGGGCTGTTTCTTTGGAGGAAAGCTCCCCCAGGAAGCGCAGTGTCAGCACCTGCTTCTGGTCGCCGGTCAGGCGGCTCATGGCCATGGTTACCCTTTCCATCTCGATGTCCCTTTCGGCAGCTGCTGCCGGGTTGGCGGGTGATTCGAGTATGACGCTTTCGATATCCACCGTCCGGCGCCGGTTCTTCTGGCGGAGGCAGTCAACCACCAGGTTGTGGGCGATTTTGAACAGCCAGGCCTGCATCGGGACGCCCTGCTTCCGGTAAGAGCCCAGGGATTTCAGCGCCCGGAGAAATACCTCCCCGGCGATATCCTCCCCGTCCAGCCGGTTGCCTGTATGGGCGGCTGCATAGCGGGCTATCCGGTCGTAGTATTCGGGGTAGAGGCCGGCGAGTTCCGCCTCGTGAGCGCTGCGGGCATCACCGCTTCCCGGCCGGTCCGCACCCGTTCTCATACCGCATCAACCTGTGAGTTCATACCTCCCGAGTATACTTTATCCGCCCCCAAAAGGGTAGACTCTATTTATGATTAACGAACCGGAGGTTTTTTTGTCAGGATGATATGCCGATCTCCTGCAATAAAAACCTTGCTTCAGCGCCCGGCAAGTATTATATTAAGCTGTCAGCCGGCTCTTGAACCGGTACAAATGCATGAAAATATTGATTCCGGCGTTGTTTATAATGATGGGGGCAGTATTCCTGCTGGCAGGCACTGTTTTCTACCAGCCGCTGGCAGCGTGGCTGCTCAACCTGCAGCAGCAATCCGGCTCGCTCCAGCCCCCCGGCTGGAATCTTGAAATGGTACTTAAATTCGTCCGGGTGATATTCATATTCACGGGAATATTCCTGTGCGGCTTCGGGGCAGCCCTTTTCTGGCTTGAAAAATTTAAGGGCTATTCGCTTTTCGGTGCCTGAGAGGCACCGTATGTGCCCAGCCGAATATGCTCTCTGGAGTGGGCAAACAAGTCGAAGCCTATCTTGAACAGTACCAGGATAATCATGCACACCGACGAGGCTCCCAGCAGGCTGATAAGAAAGCCCAGCGCGATGATGGTGATGTGCATTACCATGATTCGCCCGTAGGGGGCTATCATCTGTTCGGAAAGAGTCGTGTTTAAGTATTCTTTGTGCCCTACGTAGTTGACGGTAAAGGAAATGCCGTGGCTGATCCCCAGGGAGGCAATCCCCAGCAATACCGTGCTCAATTCGATCGAGACAGGCTCGAAAAGGGCAAAGATGAAAAACCCGTGCCCTGCCATGAAGCCGGAATAATGCACCAGGAAGAAGATAACCCCGGCAAGCTGATGTTTGCCGCCGCCGGAAGTGTTCTGCCCCCTGGAACCTGCCAGCAGCATCCTGGGGATGTTGAATATTCCAACCACCGCCGATTCCAGCCAGTAAAAAAACAGGACGGAAAACAGGCTCCAGTCCAGCAGAAGGATACCCAGTACCGGCACCAGGTTGGATACAACCAGGGAGGAGAGTACGTATTTCTTCATTTCAGGCTGGAGGCCTCAGGCGGCATATTCCCGGCATCTCCTCTTGGCATATTCCCAGGCTGAAAAATGCTCCCCCTCGTCGTCGTTGGAGATGAAGGGATCCTCACCGTACATCATGTAACCTTCCCAGAGCTCTTCGAAACTATATTTACCTTTCTCAATTTCATCGAAATATTCTTCGACCTTCATCTTGCAGGCGGCAACCGCCGTTTCACGCGTGTCGAAGTCTCCCAGGTGGTAGCGCTCCTTCTCGTCCCCGTTGTGGAAGTTGTCGTCAACATAAACACTATACCTTTTCATTACGGGACCGCCTTCGCCGGGCAGCCGGCTGCAAACAGCCGCCTGTTCAGCCTACGGGTTTTCATCGCCATCCCAAATCGGGTAAACCCGGTCCGGTTCGTTTATAAGGTAGAAACCGTCCACCGGCACTTTTTTGCCGGCCCGGGTCAGCACCACGACCTTCAGTATCTCGTCCAGCTGACTACGGAACAGCTCGGCAAACGCGTTATCCCCGATAACAGCGCGGTTCTTGCCGGTTTCCAGCTTGAAACGCCAGATATAATCCCCGTTTGCATCGACAACGGGCAGCTTGCCCTCTTTGTTTTTAGCCATTTTTTCTACCTGGTCTCCTTTCGCCGGGCCGGCTTCAAGGCTTTGCCGGAGGCAGAAAGCGGAAATCTCCGTTCGCCGCCTCCGGCTTGCCCCTTATACCGTTAATAGCCATTAACCGT